>OLPN01000239.1_pt1 | contig 58380 bp, 47 predicted proteins | sample 1672601 | NCBI WGS metagenome assembly OLPN01 (sample SAMEA3136704, study PRJEB25190) | human gut metagenome | reverse complement strand
TAGAATTTTTAGGAGACAGCATATTAGAATTTGTATCAAGTGAATATATGTATAACAAATACTTAAACTTAAAAGAAGGACAACTAACAAAAGTAAGAGCAACAGTAGTATGTGAAAAGAGCTTATACAAAGTAGCAACAGCACATAATTTTGGAGAATTCTTATATTTAGGAAAATCTGAAATAAAATCAGGTGGAAGTAAAAGACCAGCAATACTTGCAGACAGTGTAGAAGCAGTAATAGCCGCAATATTTATAGATGGTGGATTAGAACCAGCCAAAAAATTTATTATAGATAATCTAAAACAAGAAATAGAAATTGCAACAAAACATGTTGGAGAAAAAGATTATAAAACCGTATTACAAGAAGAATTACAAAAAAACGGAGATGTAAAGATAGAATATACAATAATAAAAGAATCAGGGCCAGATCATAATAAATCATTTGAAGCAGAGGTTGCTTTAAATGGAAAAATGTTAGCTACAGGAAAAGGAAAAAGTAAAAAGGAGGCAGAAATGCAAGCTGCCAAAAAAGCGTTAGAAAACAAAAACTAAAAACTCAAAATTGTAAAAATTAGGGATTTGGTGTGGTGGCCCCATAATCCCGAAAAATTTATAGAAAGAATGGAGAAAGTATGAGTAAAGAGTATGTAATTCCAGTATTTGTACCACATTTAGGATGCCCAAACGATTGTATATTTTGCAACCAAAAATCAATAAGTGGTCAAAAAAAGAACCTAACAAAAGAAGAAGCTAAAAAAACAATAGACTATTTTTTAGAGAACATAAAAGACAAAGATGCAAAAAAAGAAATAGCTTTTTTTGGAGGAAGCTTTACAGGCATAGATGAAAAGCAACAAGAAGAATTACTACAAATAGCATATGAATACATAAAAAATGGACAAGTAGATAGTATACGAATATCAACAAGACCAGATTATATAAATAAAGAGATACTAAAAAGATTAAAAAAATACAAAGTAAAAACAATAGAATTAGGGGTACAATCAGCAAATGACTACATACTAAGTAGAGCAAACAGAGGACATACTTTTAAAGATGTAGTAAAAGCCTCAAAATTAATAAGATGGTATGGATTTAATTTAGGACATCAAATGATGGTAGGTTTGCCAGAAAGTAACAGAATAGATGAAATAAATACAGCAAAAGCATTAATCAAGCTAAAACCTAAAATGATAAGAATATATCCAGTACTAGTAATAAAGGGGACAAAGTTAGAAAAAGAATATAATGATGGAATATATGAACCACTTTCAGTTGTTCAAGCAGTAGAAACTTGCAAACAATTAGTAAGAATGTTCAATGATAAAAAAATAGATGTAATAAGAGTAGGACTTCAAAATACAGAAGAAATTTGTGAGCCAGGAAGTAATCAAAGTGAAGTTGTAGCAGGCCCATTTCACCCAGCATTTAGACAATTAGTTGAATCTGGATTATGGTATGATGCAATTGTTGAAAAAATTAAAAAATTAAATGTAAAAGTAAAAGAAGTCGAAGTTACAGTAAATCCAATTGATGCAAATAATGTAATTGGACATAAAAGAGAAAATGTGAAAAAATTACAAGAATTATATGAAGTAGATTTAAAAGTTAAACAAGATGAAAGCATTAAACAAGGAAAATTAAAAGTAGAAATAACAAAAACTTATAATGATTTTCTAGATGAGAACGAAACAATGCAAAATGCAAAGAAAGTAAATAAAACGGTAACAAAAAAATAAATATAAAGCAAAATCAAAAAATGATTATTGCATAAAATCACCTAAAATTACCATAATAGTAATAAAGGTGATTCTTTTATGGAAATAAGTAAAAAAAATATAAAACAATTTACAATAGAAATATTAGAAACAATAGTTGGTGCAATAATTATGGCAATAGCAACTTCATTATTTTTATTACCAAATCAACTATCATCAGGAGGATTTGCCGGAATTGCAACAATTTTATATTATTTTCTAAACATACCAATGGGAACAACAATACTTGCAATAAATGTCCCATTATTCATATTTTCAGCATATAAATTAGGAAAAGGGTTTGTAATAAGATCATTTATAGGAACAGTAACATTTTCATTTGCTATAGATATTTTAGACAAATTAACACCACTAACGCAAGATAGATTTTTAGCATGTATTTATGGGGGAATTATAATAGGTTTAGGAACAGCAATAATCTTAAAAGCAAATTCATCAACAGGTGGCTCAGACTTAATAAGCATGCTTGTGAAACAATATAATGCAGAAATAAGAACAGGAAATGTGATAATAATTGTAGATATAATAATTGTAGGACTAAACATTTTATTCTTTAAAGAGATAGAAATAGGACTATATTCAGCAATTGCAATATATCTAATGGGAAAAATGATAGATATTATTTTTGAAGGAATTTACTTTACAAAACTAGTTATTATTATTTCAGACAGAAATGAAGAAATTGCAGAAGTAATAGGAGAAAAAATAGGAAAAGGAACAACAGGACTTTATGGAAAAGGAATGTATAAAGACGAACAAAAACTAGTACTTTTATGTGCTGCTTCAAGAGGAGACGTTTCAAAAGTAAAACAAACAGCAAAAAAAATAGACCCACAAAGTTTTATTATAATTGCAAACGCAAGAGAAGTAGTAGGTCTAGGTTTTAAATAATATATCTTATAATTCCTCTCCATCAAATTCTTCTAAAGGCTCATTATTCTTATCAGCATTTTGAAGATTTAGTTGATAAAAATTATCAATTAAAGAATTTATAATCTTCTTTGAAAATTGTATTTTTGAATCATCATTATATATTCCTAAATGTTTTGCTTGTACTTTAAAATAATTTACAGCAGAAGATAAAGAAACATCTAATAATTTTAATGCATCAGGAGAAATGAAATAATCTGTTGTATCTTTTATTTCTGATTTTTTTTCTTCACATATTCTATTTAAATCAGAATAAATGTGGTCATAGTCTAAAGTACTAGGACAATTTTCAATTGCTCCAAACAATGCAATATTATTTGGATTAGAATTTACTTTATTTAAAATTTCATTTACCTTTTCAGGGGTTAAAATATTATTATAATCATTTTTTACAATTATTTCAAAAGTTCCTCCACCTGAATGGATAGGAAAAGTCCTAATATTACTTTCTTTTGGAATAACTTCATTTAAATTGTTAATTAAGCTGTCAAAAGTAGACTTGATTTTTAAGTCTGTACTAGAATGAGATGATATTGAATTCAATATTTTTATTCCTAAAGATTCAGCTAAAATAACTTTAAAATGAGCCTCTTCCTCTGCAAAACGAGGAAGTATATAATGGTCTCTATATACATTATTATGCGCACCTGTAATAGAATCTGTAGATAATATATCTCTGATATTGTTTAAATCAGGAATAGAAATAGAATCTAATTCATCATAATCAATTTCTTTATTAGTTATTAAATTATAGACTTTAGATGCAACATCAGGAGCTGTTTTGTCGTTATCATCATGAATAAATTTTTCATCAGTATTATTTAATACAATATCATCAGTATCTAACAAATGAGTTATTGTATTTATAACAGGATAAGATAAAGTTTTTAAATCATCCTGATTGAAAACACGTTTTGATGAAAAACGAAAATTTTTAATATATGAACTAATTGTAGAATTAATAAAAATATCCAATTTTCTATTATATTCATTTATATCTTTAACATTTTCATTAATATCTAAAAGAAAATGTTTTTTTAAATTAACCTTATTTTCAACATAAGCATACATATCATGTATATTGTCAAATTCTGATGAATCACAAGCACCAAAAGTTATATCTAATCCCATTACTTTTTCGTTAGAAGAAAGAGATTCATGTATTTTTTTAGTAAGAACTCTTGTATCTTTTGTAGATAAGCCAGGAAGAATAAAACAAAATTCATCTCCACCTAATCTTGCAGAAGTTACATTTTGTGGTAAATAATTCAATATAGTTTTTAATAATTCTTCAATAGCCAAGTCAGCTTTTTTAAATCCTATTTTATCATTTAATTTCCTTAAACCATCAATATCACCATACAATAATGCATAATTATCAACATTTTTCCATGAACTTAAAAATAAATCATAAAAAAATGTATTAGAAAAAATGCCTAAGTCTGGATAATCAGGCATAGAAAAGTTTCTTATATAATTAAGTAAATTTAGTTTTGTTGCCAATTTAGCATTCATTTCTTAAACTCCTAACATATTATAATATATTCTAATATAGCACTAAATAGAACTAATATCAAGAGAAAATATTGAATAATTACAATAAAAATGATAAAATAATTTTGGTGAGAATAGTGAAAAAACAGAAATGTATAATAGAAAATCAAAATTCATTTGAGTTAAAAGACATATTTGAATGTGGACAATGCTTCAGATGGAATGAACAAGAAGATGGCAGTTACACAGGTATCATAAAAGATGGAATAATAAACGTAAAAAAGGAAAATGAAGATATAATATTTACAGGAATTTGCGATAGAGATATACAAGAAATTGTTTATGAATATTTCGATTTAAATAGAGATTATGAACAAATAAAAAAACAACTATCAAATGTAGATGAATACTTAAAAACAAGTGTTGAATACGGAAAAGGAATAAGAATACTAAATCAAGATTTGTGGGAAACAATAATTTCTTTTATAATATCAGCAAACAACAATATCCCAAGAATAAAAGGAATAATAGAAAGATTATCAAAAAAATACGGAAATGAAATAGAATGGAAAGAACAAAAATATTACACATTTCCAAGTTGTGAACAATTAAAAGACGTAACAGTTCAAGATTACAGAAATCTAGGACTAGGATTTAGAGATATTAGAGTATATGAAACAACACAAATGATATTAAATAAAGAAGTAGATTTAGAAAAGTTAAGAAATAACCAAAATACTCAAGAAGTTAGAAACGAATTATTAAAACTTTCAGGAGTAGGACCCAAAGTTGCAGATTGTATATTATTGTTTTCAAATTTAAAGAGATTTGATGTATTTCCAATAGATGTATGGGTAAGAAGAGTTATGAATGATTTATACATAAAAGAAGTAGATGAAACAAAAGTAAGTAAAACAAAAATAGAAAAATTGGCAGAAGAAAAATTTGGAAACTTAAAAGGACTTGCACAACAATATTTATTTTATTGGAGAAGAGAAAATTAAGCGGGATTACGGGGCCACCACACAAAATCACGAAAAGGAGAAAATATGAGTTTACGTATAATATATGGAAAATCAGGTAGTGGAAAAAGTAAATTTTGCTTTGACGAAATAGCAAAATTAGTAAAAACAGAAAAGAAAATTTATATAATAACACCAGAACAGTTTTCATTTACAGCAGAAAAAAAGTTAATGGATGCAATTGATACAAGGGCTATAATAAATGCAGAAGTAATAACAATTTCAAGAATGGCACATAGAGTTTTGCAAGAACTAGGCGGAAATACAAAAACACAGCTAACAAAATGTGGAAAGTCTATGCTTATTTATTCAATACTAAATGAAAATAAAAGCAATTTGAAGTTTTTAAGTAAATCTGATGAAAATATTGATTTATCAATGACTGCAATTACAGAATTTAAAAAACACGGTGTATTACCACAAGACTTAAAACAAGAAATAGAAAATACAGATGACAAATATCTAAAAACAAAATTAAATGATATGTTTCTAATTTACAGTAATTTTGAACAAAAACTGCAAGGCGAATATATTGAAGACACAGACTTATTAACCATATTAAGTAATATTATTGAAGATTCTGATATTGTTAGAGATAGCTTAATTTATATAGACGAATTTTCTGGTTTTACATATCAAGAATATGAAGTTTTAAAAAAATTTATAAAATTAGCAAAACAAGTAACAATAACTGTATGCACAGATAGCTTAGAGCCAAGCCTAAAACCAGATACAGATATTTTTTATCCAAATAAAGTTACAGTTTCTAAGATAATGAATTTAGTAAAAGAAGAAAATTTAAAATTAGAAAAGCCTGTTTATTTAGATGAAACACCTCGTTTTAAAACAGAAGAATTAAAATATTTAGAAAAAAATATTTTTAATAACAGAGCAAAAAAATATGATAAAAAAGTAGAAAATATCAAATTATTTTTAGCTAAAAATCAATATTCAGAAATTGAAAATGTTGCAAAACAAATAACAAAATTAGTAAAAAATCAAGAACTAAAATATAGAGATATTTCAGTAATTACAAGAAATATTGATACATATTCAAGTTTAATAAGGAGTATTTTTGCACAATATGATATTCCTGTTTTTATAGATGAAAAAAGAGATTTAAACCAAAATATAATTGTTCAATATTTACTTTCAATATTCGAAATATTCAGTAATAATTTTTCAAAAGAAGCGGTTTTTAATTATTTAAAAATAGGATTTTCAGATTTAGAAAATGACGATATTTTTAAATTAGAAAATTACTGTACAAAATGGGGAATAAAGCACAATAAGTGGAAAAACGATTTTACATATGGCATAAATGATGAAAACAAAGAAGAAATAGAATATCTAAACAAATTAAGAAAACAAATAATAGAGCCATTATTAAAGTTAAAAAATAAATTTGGAACAGTAAAAGAAACAAGCAAAGCAGTATATGAATTTATGCAAGAACAGCAAATAGAAGAGAAAATCAACACAAAAATAAATGAATTACAAGAAATAGGACAAATTGATTTAGCAAATGAATATATAGCAAGCTACAAAATAATTTTAGATATATTTGATGAAATGGTTTTAATATTTGGAGACGAAAAATTAAGTATTACCAAATATATGCAAATACTAAAAACAGGCCTAAAAAATAGTGAACTAGGAAAAATACCAGGAACACAAGACCAAGTAATTGTAGGTGATGTAGAAAGGTCAAGAAGTCACAAAGTAGATACAATTTTTATAATAGGATTAAATGATGGAAGCTTTCCAAGTATTAATAGGGCAGAAGGTTTTTTCGGAGACAAGGACAGAGAAATTTTAAAACAAGATGGAATAGAACTTGCAAACGGAACAATAGAAAATTTATATGAAGAAAACTTCAATATATATAAAGCATTTACAACAGCAGAAAAGCAACTATATTTATCATATGCATCATCAGAAACAGAAGGAAAATCATTAAGGCCATCAATGATGATAAACAAAATAAAAAAATTATTTCCAGAATTAAAAGAAGAAAGTGATATAATCAACAAAAACTACGAAATAACAAACAAAAACATGACATATCAAGAACTTTTAGAAAACATAGCAGAACTAAAAAATGGAAACAAGATAGATGATATATGGTACACAATTTATGAATACTATAAAAACCAAAATGAGTGGTATTCAAAGGTACAACAGGATTTACAAGGAATAGACTACACAAACATTCCAGAAAATATAAATAAAGAAACAATACAAAAACTATATGGAAACACATTAAATGCAAGTGTATCCAAATTAGAAAAATTTGCACAATGTCCATTTTCATATTATTTACAATATGGCTTAAGACTAAAAGAAAAAGAAGAATTAAAAATTCAAAGCTTTGACACAGGTTCATTTATGCATGAAACAATAGACGAATTTTTCAAAAAAGTAAAAAATGAAAATATCAGCTTGCCAGAACTGGTAACAGATGAAGAAAAAATACAAAGTCTAGTAGATACAGTAGTTGAAGAAAAACTAGACATGGGCAAAAAATACACATTTGTAGCAACACCAAAATACAAAGTTTTAGTAAAAAGACTAAAAAGAATAGTTGCAAAAGCACTAAAATATATAATTGAAGGACTTGTATATAGTGAATTTAATATAGAAGGAACAGAAATTGAATTTGGTAAAAAAGGAAAATATAAACCAATTTTAATACAATTAGATGATGGTAAAAAAGTTGAAATTACAGGAAAAATTGACAGAATAGACACAGCAAATTCAGAAGACGGAAAATACCTAAGGATTATAGATTACAAATCATCAGCAAAAAATATAGACTTAAATGAAGTATATGCAGGATTACAAATTCAGTTATTAACATATATGGATGCAGTGTGCAAAGAAGAAGACTTAATGCCAGCAGGAGTTTTATATTTCAGTTTGTTAGAGCAAATGATAAAAGCAGACAAAAAAATAACAGAAGAACAAATTGAAGAAGAACTTAGAAAAAACTTCAAAATGAAAGGCTTAATATTAGCAGATGTGAAAGTAATAAAAATGCACGACAAAAATTTAGAATCAGGCACATCAAAATTAATACCAGCAACATTAACAAAATCAGGAGACATATCAGAGGCAAAAACAAATGGTGTTAATAAAGAAGAATTTGAAATTTTACAAAATTATATTTATAGAACTATTAAGCAAATTGCAAAAGAAATTTTAACAGGAAATATAAATATAAAACCATATAATAAAAAAGGAAAAAAGCCTTGCGATTACTGTTCATATAAAGCTATATGTGGTTTTGATACAAGAATTTGTGGGAATAATTATAATTATATAGACAAAAAGTCAAAAGATGATATAATTAGGAAAATGAAGGCAAGTGAAAAATAATTACAATTATAAAATACGTAAAAATTTATAAAGAATTTTCAATATTAAAAGGAGAGAATTTTGAAAGATTTAAGTAATAAAAATGTTGTACACATAAACAAAAATGGAGTACAGTACTTACAATTTAAAAAATTACTAGAATATAAAGACATAATAACACATGCATATTCAGTAGGAACAGATGTTAATTTTAGAACAGCAAGAGTAAATAAACAGGAATTGCCAGAACAAGAATTTAACAAAGCAATGCAAGATTACAAAAATTTATGCAATGCAATAAATGCAGACTATAAAAATGTAGTTAAAACAAATCAAGAACATACAGACAATATTGCAATTGCAAATAACAAAATAAATAAAGACTTTCCAGATGTAAACTTAGAAGAATACAATAAAACAGATGGAATTATAACTCAAAAATCAAATTTAGTATTGTCAACTACAAATGCAGATTGTATATTACTATTATTCTTTGATCCAATAACAAAAACAATAGCAAATGTACATTCTGGATGGAAGGGCACATTGCAAAGAATTTCAGTAAAAACAGTAGAGAAAATGATAAATCAATGCAATTGCAAAACAGAAAATATTATTTGTTGTATTTGTCCAAGTATTAGAAAATGTCATTTCGAAGTTGATAAAGATGTTAAAGATTTATTTGAAAGTGAATTTAGAGATTTGAATATAAACGAAAATACTGATATAATGGAAAAGCAAAAAGATAAGGAAAAATGGAACATAGATACAGTTTTAATTAACAAAATTATATTGGAACGAGCAGGACTAAAAAAAGAAAATATTATTGATAGTGGAATTTGCAGTGTTTGTAATAAAGAACAGATTCATTCTTTTAGAGTAGAAAAAAAAGGGTATGGATTAAATACTGCATTAATTTCGCTAAAATGAGACAAAAGGGACTGAATAGTTTTGTCTTAAAAGAGAGGTAAAAAAATGGAAGCAAAAGAAGAAAAACAAAGAATGAGAAAAATAAATATGAAACTATTTCCAATACACAAAATGTTATCATGGGATTTACTATTTTATTATACAATAAACTTTTTATTTTTAACCCAAGTAAAAAACATGAATGCATCAGATGTAGTATTAACAGATAGTTTTTATGCATTATTTTTTATGGTTTTACAAATACCAATAAATGTAATAATAGCATTTTTAGGAAAAAAGAAGAGTATAGTATTAGGAAATATTTCGCTTGTAATATATATAACTATAATAATTTTTAGTAGAAATATATATGATTTAATTTTAGCAAATTTTATATCTGCTATAGGATTTGGACTTAAAGACACAGTACAAACAGCACTATTAAAAGAATCAGTACCACCATCAAAATACAAAAATCAAATCTTTTCAAAGTTAAATTCAAAAGGAGCAACAGGTTATTATATAATAAATATGATTTCAAAAATTATAGCAGGATACTTATTTACTATAAATGGATATTTACCAATGATATGCTCATTAGTAGTATTAATAATATCAACAATAATATCTATGGGATTTGTAGAACCTAACAAAAAGACGAATACAAGCTTCAAAAAGACAATGCAGATGGATGAAATTAAAGACATAAAAGCAGGATTTAAATTTATTTTAAAATCAGAAAGATTAAAAGCACTAATATTATCAGGAGCATTTATTTGCACATTGTTAACCATATTAGGAAATTATGAAGTTAACCTTTTTAATGATATAAACTTATCAGCCATAATAATAGGTTATGCAGCTGCAATAAATAGTCTTGTAAGCGCAATTGCGTCCAAAAAAGAAAATGAATTTAATAAAATTTTTAAAAATAAATCACTTACAGTATTATCATTAACATTATCAATAAGTGGATTAATTGCAGGAATTTGCGGAATATCAATTATAAGAGAAAATATAGTAGGTGCTATAATAATATTAAGTGCTTATATTGTATCTGGTTTTGTAACTGGAATGTATTATACAATAATAGATAGATATTTAATGAATTTTGCAAATAAAGAGATAGACACGCAAATAACTGCTGTATACAATTTATTTAGAAATGCAACTAGAATGCTATTTGGATTTTTAGCTTCATTCATATTAGGGATTACAACGTCTGCAAATGCACTAATAATAGTAGGAATAATATTTACAATAATATTCATTGCAATTGGTCAATATATGAAAACAAGACTAGGATTAAAACCAGAGGAATATTCAAAAGAAGAAAGAAAATATGATGAGCTAAAGGAAATCGAAAAATTATAAAATTAAAAGAGATTTAATAAAAACAAGAGAATTAATATATTAAGGATAAAAAATTAAGGAGAATTTGAACATGAATCTATCTAAAATAATGCCACCAAAATTAAAAATTGGAGACACAATAGGAGTAGTAGCACCATCAAGTCCAATAATTGGAGACAATATAGAAGAATTAAACAAAGCAAAGGGAATTGTAGAGAAAAGCGGATTTAAAGTAAAATATTCAAAAAATTTATTTTCAAACACAAATGGATATAGCGCTACTGCAAAAGAAAAAGCAGAAGATATAAACGCAATGTTTGCAGACAAAGAAGTAAAAATGATATGGTGTGCAAAAGGTGGAAACAACAGCAACTCAACATTTGAATATATAGACTATGAACTAATAAAGAAAAATCCAAAAATAGTATGTGGATTTAGTGATATAACATCAATTACAAATATGATAACAGAAAAAACAGGATTAATAACATTTAGTGGAACAAATTTTAAAACAATAGCAACAGACGAAACAGACTATAGTTACAAACAAGCATTAAGCAGATTCGTAGATGGTAATTTAGAATTTGGACCAGAAAATGAAGAATATGTAACAATTCAAAAAGGAAAAGCAGAGGGTGAGCTAATAGGCGGAAATCTTTCATTAACACGAGGAATGGTAGCAGGAAAATATTCATTAGACTTTACAGACAAAATCTTATTTTTAGAAGAATTAGGATTTGAAACAGACCCAGAAGCAACAAGTAATAATGTATATTACATGAAACAAAATGGAGTATTTGATAAAATAAAAGGTCTATGGATAGGCAATTATGAACACGAAAGTGGAATATCCCTTGAAAAAATAATACTAGATGTTTTAGATGGTGAGTATAAATTTCCAATAATAAAATCAAATAATTTTGGACATATAGAAAGAAAAATAGTAGTTCCAATAGGTACAAAAGCAGAAATAAACACAGATGAAGATGTGAAAATAAGATTAGTAGAAAATTGTGTAATGTAGAAAAGCATATAGAATTTTAAATAGGATGTAGATATATTAAGAGGTGTAATAATGTTTGAAACATGGGAAGAACTAGAAAATTCAATAATAAATTGTAATAAATGCAAACTATGTAAAACAAGACAAAACATAGTATTTGGAGTAGGTAACAAAAATGCAGATATAATGTTTATAGGTGAGGGACCTGGAGCAGACGAGGACAGATTAGGAGAACCTTTTGTTGGTAGAGCCGGAAAACTTATGGATATGGCATTTGGAATTTTGGGAATAAAAAGAGAAGAAGTATATATTGCAAATATTGTGAAATGTAGACCACCAGCAAATAGAAATCCAGAAGAGGACGAAGCAAATGCCTGTCTAAATTATTTGAGAAATCAGGTTATGTTGGTAAAGCCTAGAATAATAGTTTTATTAGGAAGTGTTGCTTTAAAACATATTCTGGGAAAAGAATATGGAATTACCGCCTCAAGGGGAAAATGGGTTGAAAAAAAAGGAATAATGTATATGCCAACTTGGCATCCTGCAGCACTTTTGAGGGATGAAACTAAAAAAGTTGATTTTATAAATGATTTAAAAAGGGTAATAGAAAAGCAAAGTTATTTCGCAAATGAGAAATAACTTGACAATTACAAATAGAATTAAAAACTAAGGTATCAATTAAGAAAAGGATATCTTAGTTTTTTAAAATAAAATGAAAAAATTATAAATAGAAAATATAACCAAAACTGTTGAAATAACGTTTTAGTTATGGTAGAATCAAAGTGCAGAAACACACTGCATAAAACAAAAGAAGGAGTGAAGAAAAAATGAAGAAAACATTTAAAAATTCAAAAGGTATAACATTAGTGGCACTCGTAATCACTATAATTATCCTTTTAATATTGGCAGGAATATCAATATCAGCATTAACAAATACAGGAATATTCCAAAAGGCAAAAGATGCAAAACAAAAATCAGAAAATGCAGCACTAGACCAAAATACAAAACTAAATGAATATGAAAATGAAATTGATAAATATATACCTAAGGCAAATAGTTTAGCAAAAGCAGTTAAAGTAGGAGACTATGTAGCATATACACCAGATAAATTAGACAAAAGTGCATTAGACAAATTAAAAGAAAATTTGAATACTTATTCAGGAGCAAGAAATCTAAAAACATATTCTGCAATAGGTAGAGATAATTTAAGTTTGAGAGTGATTGATGGAGATGAAAAAACAGGAGCAGTAAGATTAATAAGTGCAACACCAACAAGTAATAATACAACAAATTCTGCAATAGGTAGAGATAATTTAGGTTGGAGAGTGCTTGATGTAGATGAAAAAACAGGAGCAGTAAGATTAATAAGTGCAACACCAACAGATAAAACAATAGTACTATATGGATATGATGGATATAACAATGCTGTAAAATTATTAGATGATGTATGTAGCACTTTATATAATTCAAAATTGGCAACAAAAGTACAAAATCTAAAAATAGAAGATATACAAGACAAAATGAAAGAAAAAGACTATAGCAAATTATATTCTGAATATGGAAAAACACCAATACAACCAGAAAATAAGAAATACCCAAGTATATTAGCACAAGAAAAAAATCAAAAAGTAAATGAATATGAAGGAACACTAGATTTAAGCAAACAAGATAATTATATAAATCAAACAGATGTATTGGAAGCAAATTCACTAGAGTTAAAAATAACTTTATGGGGAAAGATAGGAGAAACTGGCCCTAAAGTTTTGACTGCGGATGACTTTGAAGGAGATGATGGAAAAATATATAGTGATATGTTTTGCAAGGATTATACATATTGGATGTCTTCTCGTTGCATCTATGCCGACTCCGATCGTGCTGGCTTCATTGTTCGCTGTGTGTCTTCAGGCGGTGTCTTTGCCAACATCTTGTACTATTCTAGCGGCCGCGAGGACTCTGGCGGCTTTGCTTTCCGCCCAGTTATAACTCTAAACTCTAATGTCCAAGTAACATCAGGAAATGGAACTGAAAGTACTCCATTTGAAATAAAATAAAAATATGGAATTTTGATAATAAGAAGAAAAACAATACACCAAGAAGGCCTTTGGACTTCTCGGGAAAAACGCGAATAAAAACCGAATAAAAATTATAAAAGGTAGTCAGTTTCATTGACTACCTTAAAAATTTATAATAAAATAACACCAGGGACAACACAACAAACAAACACAAGAAAAAAGTCCAAAACCAAAAGAAAGAAGAAAAAATATGGAAGAAATAAAAGAAAAAGTAAACTACTGCCTAAACTGCAAAATAAAACCATGCTCAGTAAAAGGATGTCCACTAGAAAACAACATACCAGACTTCATAAAAGCAGTAAAAGAAGAAGAATACAAAAAAGCATACGAAATACTATCAAAAACAACAGTCTTACCAGGAATATGTGGAAAAATATGCCCACACATGAAACAATGTCAAGGAAGTTGTGTACGAGGAATAAAAGGAGAACCAGTAAATATAGGCGACATAGAAAACTTCATATTCGAAAAAGCAGAAGAAGAAAACTATAGTCTAAAAGAAGCAATGCAAGAAGCAGAAGGCACAGATACAAGTAAAAAAGAAGAAACATCACAAAATATCAAAAAAATATCAAACAAAAAAGTAGCCATAATAGGAGGAGGACCTGCAGGTCTAACATGTGCAGCATTTTTAGCAAAAGATGGAGTAAATGTAACAATATATGAAAAATACAACTATTTAGGCGGACTACTGGTTCACGGAATACCAGAATTCAGATTACCAAAAACAAGAGTACAAGAAACAGTGAAAAGAATTTTAGATTTAGGAATAAATGTAGAGTTCAACAAAGAACTAGGAAAAAATTTAAATCTAGAAGAATTAGAAAAAGAATATGATGCAATATTCATAAGTATAGGTGCAAATAAATCCGTAAAAATGGGAGTAAAAGGCGAAGAACTAAAAGGAGTATATGGAGGCAACGAACTTTTAGAATACAATATGCATCCAGACTATGCAAATAAAACAGTATCTGTAATAGGTGGTGGAAATGTTGCAATGGACTGTGCACGAACAATAAAAAAATTAGGAGCAAAAGAGGTAAATGTAATTTATAGAAGGGCAGAAGAACAAATGCCTGCAGAGAAAAAAGAAATTGCAGAAGCTAAAGAAGAAGGAATAAAATTTCTATTCCAAAACAATATTGTAGAAATAAAAGGAAACAACAAAGTAGAAAAAATAGAACTTATAAAAACAGAGTTAGTTCAAAAAGAAGGGGAAACAAGACTGGTTCCTGTTAACATAGAAGGAAGCAATTATGAGATAAAGACAGATTATGTAGTAATGGCATTAGGAAGTAATGTTTCAGACGAAGTTTTAGATTTAGGACTAACACTAAACAAATGGGGAAATATAATAATTGATGAAAAATATAAGACCTCAAATTCTAAAATATTTGCAGGTGGAGACTTAGCAGGATGTAAAGGAACAGTTGCATGGGCTGCACGTTCTGGAAGAGATGCATCAGAATCAATAAAAGAATTTTTAGAAAAATAGCGACAATAAATTGCCGCTATTTAAACATTGTAAATTATAAAAATTTTGATACATAAGTCTACTAAAAGATCATTTTTTTACAATATCAACACTATTTTCAAAATCACTATGTACAAATAAAGATTTTATAAAATTAAAAAAATCTAAAAGTTTAGAAGATTTTTTCTTAGTCAAATACATAGAATCATCAACAACATTCTCAACAGAAGTATTTTCTAAGTAATTATATTTTTCTTCTAAAGCCATCATTTTATTTACATAGTAATCATTAAAAAATGTATCTCCTGCAGTAGAGCCTAAATAATCTTTAAAATTATAAAGTTTTTGCCTATATTTTTCAACACCTTCTAAATCAGTAATACTATCAAAAACATTATCAAAATAACTAGAAGTAATAAGTTTTTGAGTCTTAATAAATGTAGAAGTAATATGGCTCTTTAAATTTTCTATTTTTTTATTCATAACATCAATTTTTTTGCTATTATCATCCATAGTTGCAATTTTATTATTAATTTTTATAATTTCCTCTTCAGACATCAAAATTTTATCTATATTATCCTCAATATTCATAAATGTTTTGGCATTTGTAAGTTCAATAAATTTATTTTTAAAAGTATCATTACTGTTAATAGTACTTTCAAATAAAACGTCTTCACCAATGAGATAGGCAAGTTGTGAAACTAGACAACACTCTAATGGATAATAAGAAGGACTCGTCGTCTCAAAAGTTATATTAAAATATTTTACATATTCTTTAGGAATTGTTAATACTTTAGAAGCCATAAGTTGAACTGCGGCCTCATTTAAGCCAAGCCCATAAATTCTAAACTCTGTATAATCACATAATCCCATACGTAATAAGTAATTTCTTTTATCCTTAATTTCCTGTATATAATGTATACACTCATGAATTGCAAATTCTTCTAAATCTTCATCTGCAATATGGTCATTAAAATAAATTGAAGTATTTTTATAAAAATAATTTGCCTCTGCCATCCCTTCAGGCATTTTTGCAATATACATATCCAATCTAGATAATTTTATGAATAAATCATTTTGATTAAGATTAAAATCAGGGAATGTTTCACATAAACTATTAGATACAGTTCTTGCTATTGAGTTGACTCTTAGAGTATCAAGCTTTTTTATAACTTCAATTCCATCTTTTTTTAAATCTGATTCTACACTCATATATTTCTTGCATAATCAATTATATACACATAATTGATTAATCCCTTTCTACTTAAAAATTCACTAAATACATTATACAACAAAATACTTGTGGAAATATTACGAGAATATTAAAAAAGTATTAAGTTTTTGTTACAAAAAAATATTTTTTTGATTTTTTTGTAATATAAAGTGACAGTAATACCAATATTTTGAGACCATTTTGTCGTTTTTTGTCGAAAAATTTTTGTTGACAGTTTTTTATATATGGTGTTATAATATTTTTACTAACAAAAACAAAGAAGTGTAATTTTACGTTACATAAAGATTTTTGTTAACATTTTTATGAAGGGAGGTAAGTATCATGGAAAATAGTGAAATAAAGGAACTTTTATTAGATTTAAAGAAAGGCCAAGAAGAACTATTTAAAGGACAAAAAGAATTATTCGAAGGACAAGAAGAAACAAGAGTATCAATAAGAGACTTACAAAGAGGCCAAGAAGAACTATTTAAAGGCCAAGACAAACTATTCAAAGGACAAAAAGAATTATTTGAAGGTCAAGAAGAAACAAGAGTATCAATAAGAGACTTACAAAGAGGTCAAGACAAATTATTCAAAGAAATGGACAAATTAAGTTTATCAGTTGCAAGAATAGAAGCAGACCATGGAGAAAAACTTGGCATTTTATTAGATGTAGTCACAAGTCATATAAACAAATTTGATTCAGAAAATGAAAGAATTGAAAAATGCGAAAAAAGATTAGACAAACATGACCACCAATTCTTTGCTTTAAATTCAAAAGTTCACGCGTATTAAAAAAGTACCCTATTGAACTTCAAGAATTCAATAGGGTAAAATATTATTTTAATCATATTTAAATATTATTTAACAACAACATTATAAATTCTATTTTTAACATAAATTTCCTTAACAATTGTCTTACCATCCAATTTAGAATCAATAGCATTATGAACTTTTTCTTTAACAGAAGACTCATCTTCATCAACAGAAATAGTAATAGTTGCTTTTAATTTACCATTAAACTGAATAGGCAAAGTAATTTCATCATCAACAGTTTTTGCTTCATCATATTCTGGCCAAGAGTATGTAGAAATATCAGCATCAAAACCAGCAATTTTATTAAGTTCTTCAGTGATGTGTGGTGCAAATGGATTTAATAAAGTTAAGAATGTTTTAAATTCTGCTTTATTAACTTTACCAATTTTGTAGAACTCATTAACCATTGTCATAAATGTAGATACAGAAGTATTAAACTTCATATCCTCAATATCCTGTGAGACCTTCTTAATGGCTTTATGCATCATTTTCTCAGTTTCCTTAGAATAATTATCACCATCAACTAACATATTTTGCATGTTCCAAACTCTATCTAGGAATTTACCACATCCACGGATACTTTCCATAGACCATGCAGCAACTTGGTCAAATGGTCCCATAAACATTTCATAGATTCTAAAAGTATCTGCACCAAATTCATTTACAATATCATCTGGATTGATAACATTTCCTTTAGATTTAGACATTTTTTCACCATTAGTTCCCAAAATCATACCATGAGAAGTACGTTTTTGATAAGGCTCTTTAGTTGGAACAACACCAATATCATATAAGAATTTATGCCAAAATCTTGAATATAATAAGTGTAAAGTTGTATGTTCCATACCACCATTATACCAATCAACAGGAGACCAGTATTTTAATGCTTCTTTTGATGCAAGTTCTTTATCATTATGTGGGTCCATATATCTTAAATAATACCAAGAAGAACCTGCCCATTGTGGCATTGTATCTGTCTCTCTTTTTGCAGGTTTACCGCAATGAGGACAAGTTGTATTAATCCAGTCTGTTTGTTTTGCTAAAGGTGACTCACCATTTTCACCAGGTGTAAATTCTTCAACTTCTGGTAATTTTAAAGGTAGGTCTTTTTCATCAACTGGAACCCAACCGCAGTCTTCACAATAAACCATTGGAATAGGTTCACCCCAATATCTTTGGCGAGAAAATACCCAGTCACGTAATTTGTAATTAACTTTTTTAGTACCAATATGATTATTTTCCAAATATTTTATAACAGTCTTTTTAGCCTCTGCAACTTCCAAACCGTTTAAGAAATCAGAATTAATAAGTTTACCTGTTGCAACATCTGTAAATGCTTCTTTTGATAAATCAACATTTTCACCATCAACAACTTGAACAATTGGTAGATTAAATTTCTTAGCGAATTCATAATCACGAGTATCATGAGCGGGAACGGCCATTATTGCACCAGTACCATATGTAATTAAAACATAATCAGAAATCCAAATAGGAATTTCTTTGTTTGTTAATGGATTTATAGCAGTAATTCCTTTAATTTCAACACCAGTTTTTTCTTTATTTAATTCAGAACGCTCAAATGCTGATTTTAAACTTGCTTGTTTTTGATATTCTTTAACCTCGTCTAAGTTTTTAATTTTATCTTCTAACTCTTTTAAAATAGGATGTTCTGGTGATATAACCATATAAGTTGCACCAAATAAAGTATCAGGTCTTGTTGTGTAAACAGTTAAATTTTTATCCATATTAGCAATTTTGAAATTTACTTCTGCACCTTCTGATCTACCAATCCAATTTTTTTGTTGAACTTTAATCTTCTCTAAGAAATCAATATCATCTAAATCATCTATTAATTTTTGAGCATAATCAGTAATTTTAAGCATCCATTCAGATTTTTCTTTTTGAACAACTGGGCTTCCACATCTTTCACAAACACCATTGACAACCTCTTCATTTGCTAAACCAACCTTACATCCTGTGCAAAAGTTGATAGGCATTGTTGTTTTATATGCTAGACCATGTTTGTATAATTGAATAAAAATCCATTGTGTCCATTTATAATATTCAGGGTCTGTTGTGTCAATTTTTCTAGACCAGTCAAAAGAAAATCCTAAAGATTTTAATTGTTCTGTAAAATGAGCGATATTTTGCGCTGTTGTTATTTTAGGATGTACATTTGTCTTTATTGCATAGTTTTCAGCAGGTAAACCAAATGCATCAAATCCTATTGGAAATAAAACATTATATCCTTGTAATCTTCTTTTTCTAGCGATTATGTCTAAAGCGGTATAACTACGTGGATGTCCAACGTGTAGACCTTGTCCAGATGGATATGGGAATTCTATTAATCCATACCACTTTTTCATTGTATAATCATCTTTGGCATTAAATGTTCCTTCTTTGTCCCATTTTTCTTGCCATTTTTTTTCTATTTCTTTAAAATTGTAAGCCATATTTTTGCTCCTTTCGTATTATCCTTGATAAACGCTATTATATACCAAAAATACAGATGTTTCAATACTTTTTAAAAAAACTGTTACTTGTAACTTGAAAAAAATAATTATTATGTTATAATTCATTAGGAAAGGAAGTAAGCAAATGAAAATTAATATAACAAAAGCAAAAGAATCATTTAAAGAATATGTAAAAAATTATGACCCAGAAGAAGGAAGGGTAAAAGTAAAAATAAGCCACATAGAAAGAGTAGCGAATCTAGCCAGAAAAATGGCAGAAGAACTAAATTTAAGTGAAGAAGACATACAATTAGCAGAATTGATAGGACTATTACATGATATAGGAAGATTTGAGCAAATACGCTTATATCACACATTTGTAGACAGAAAAAGTGTAAATCATGGAGAACTTGGAGCAAAAATTTTATTTGAAGACGGATTAATAAGAAACTTTATAGAAACAGATGAATTTGACGAAATTATCAAAATAGCAATTATAAATCATAATAGAGGAAGAATAGAAGATGGGCTAACAGAAAGACAATTATTACATGCCAAATTAGTAAGAGATGCAGATAAAACTGACATATTTTATATATTATTAACAGGTGACGAAAAAATAGCATGGGAAACAGATAATATGAATAATGAGACTATAACAGACGAAATATTTAGGGAATTTATGGAAGACAAGCATATAGACTATAAAAACATAAAAACAGGAGGAGATTCGCTTGTATCACATTTTGCATATATATATGATTTATATTTTAAACCTGCTTTTAAAATTTTCAAAGAAAGAAATTATGTAGAAAAATTATACAATAGATTTGACTTTACAAACAAAGATACTGCCGAAAAATTCAGAATAATAGAGGAAAAAACAAAACAGTATATAGAAGAAAAAGGATGATAAAATGAGCAAAAAATTATTAATAACAGAAAAGCCATCAGTAGCAATGGAATTTGCAAAAGCATTAAAAATAACGGCTCCAAGAAAAAATGGATATATAGAATCAAACGAATGGATAATAACCTGGTGTGTAGGACATCTAGTAACAATGAGTTATCCAGAAAAATATGACGAAAAACTAAAATTTTGGAGATTAGACACACTTCCATTTATACCAAAAGAATGGAAATATGAAGTAATATCAAATGTACAAAATCAATTTAATATTGTACAGGGGTTAATGCAAAGAGAAGATGTAGAAGAAATATATAATGCAGGGGACTCTGGGCGAGAAGGAGAATATATCCAAAGGCTTGTTTTAATGATGGCACATCCAAATCCAAAAGCAAAAGTTAAAAGAGTGTGGATAGACTCACAAACAGAAGAGGAAATATTAAGGGGAATAAGAGAGGCAAAAGATTCTTCTGAATATGATAGCCTTTCAGATAGTGCATATTTAAGAGCAAAAGAAGACTATTTAATAGGAATTAATTTTTCAAGATTATTGTCAATTACACAAGGGAGAACATTAGCAAATAAAATAAATGAAGAAAAAGCATCAATTTCTGTTGGACGTGTTATGACTTGTGTTTTGGGAATGATAGTTTCAAGAGAAAGAGAAATTAGAAATTTTGTTAAGACCAAATATTATAAAATAGTTGGAGAATTTGGTGACGAAAATTCCACATTTAAAGCAGAATGGAAAGTAAACGAAAAATCAAAATTATTTGAATCACCATTATTATATAATGAAACAGGCTTTAAAAGTGAGCAAAAAGCAAAAGATTTTATAGTTTCGTTGCAAGGCAAAAAAGCAATAATTACAGAACTAAAAAAATCAAAACAAAAAGAAAATGCTCCATTATTATTCAACTTAGCAGAAATTCAAAATGAATGTACAAAAAGGTTTAAAATAAAGCCAGAAGAGACACTAGATGTTATTCAAAATTTATATGAAAAGAAATTGGTTACATACCCAAGAACAGATGCAAGGGTGTTATCAACTGCGGTTGCCAAGGAAATTTCTAAAAATCTAAATGGAATTGCCAAAGGATTTAAAGACGAAGAAATACAAAGATTTATTAAGAAAATGGTAGAAGAAAAATATCCGACAAATAATCTGGCAAAAACAAAATATGTAAATGATAGCAAAATAACAGACCACTATGCAATAATTCCAACAGGTCAAGGATATGAAAACTACGATAAATTGCCAGAATTGCAAAAACAAATTTATAAATTGATAGTAAAAAGATTTTTAGCAATTTTTTATCCACCTGCAGAATACAGTAAAGTGCAAGTAACAGTTGATGTTGAAGGCGAAACATTTTATGCAAGTGGAAAAGTATGTATTAACAAAGGATATTTAGAAATTGCAAAATCAACAGGAAAAAATACAACCGAAAAATCCACAGAAGATGCACAAAATGTGGAAAATATGGGGAGCGTAGAAAAATTAGAAAAAACAGATGATACAAACCTAGAAATTTTGAAAAAATTAAAAAAGGGACAAGAAGTTTTAGTAAAAAATTATGAAATAAAAGAAGCGGAAACATCACCACCTTCAAGATATAATTCTGGTTCAATAATTCTTGCTATGGAAAATGCAGGAAAACTTATTGAAGACGAAGAACTACGTGAACAAATAAAAGGTGCCGGAATTGGTACAAGTGCTACTCGTGGTGGAATTATTGAAAAATTGGAAAGAATTAAATATATAGAAATAAATAAAAAGACTCAAATTATTACTCCTACAAATAAAGGTGAAATTATTTATGATATTGTTAATTTTTCTATGCCTGATATGCTTAATCCAAAACTTACTGCTAGTTGGGAGAAGGGATTGGATATGGTTGCCAAAAAGGAAATTGAACCACAGGTGTTTATGACTAAACTTGAAAATTATATTAATTCTAAGTTTAATAAATTGGTTGTTAAAATGTAAAAAATCGGGATTAGGGGACGGGTCTTTAATCCCGATTTTTTCAGAGTTAAAGACACACACTCATAATCTAAAATTTTGACAAAAAGAAAGAGGAGAGAAAAGCATATGCTAATCTCTCCCATTGAAATTCCATGTCATTTCGAGTATTGACAATGGACTTTTCCGTCACTGCCGAGAACGCATTTGTCTGAGATGATTCCATACTTTTTTCGGACATTTTTCTGAGTTTTGAAATTGTCCTTAGGATCCCAGCATTGCCCTTGGCAGGCTTCACAGATTTGATCTGTCGTTTGTAATAAAGTTGAACTTATCATATTGTCCTCTTTCTGCCCTCATATAATTGTTGTTGAGGGACTTTATGCTATGGTTTATAAGCAACTATAATCATATTATACCTCAATTTACATAAAAAGTCAATTAGTAGCAAACAAAAATTTTGAAAAAACACTTCCAAAATCCAAAAAAACATGATATAATAAAAAAACAAAAAAGAGAGCAAATAAGCAAACAAGGTTGAAAAAGAAAATAAATCTTTTTCAACCATTAAAGCATTTTGGAGGAAATAAAAAATGAACACCATAATAGGAGAATTAGGAAAATCACAAAAATTTATTGATTTAAGTAACCAAATAGAAAAAGAAACAAGTCCGATATCAATATCGGGCTTAACTAGCGTTGGAATGACAGAGTTAGTATCTGCAATAAACGGATACAACAAAAAACCAATATTACTATTAACATACAACGAAATACAAGCAAAAAAAATAGTACAAAACCTGCAAACATTTGAAGGAGAAAAGGTAGTATTTTTTCCTAAAAAAGAAGTAGTAACATATGACTATGTAGCAGAAAGCAAAGACCTACCATATGAAAGAATAGAAACACTAAACAAAATAAAAGAAAAGAAAAACTTAATAGTTGTAACAACAATAGAAGCACTAATGCAAAAGTTACCATCAAAAAAAGCATTATACAAAAACACATTAGAATTCAAAGTAGGAGACATCCATAACCTAGAAGACATCAAAAAAAGTCTAGTAAATATGGGGTATTCAAGATGTGATTTAATAGAAGGAAGAGGACAATTCAGCGTTAGAGGTGGAATTGTTGACATTTCTGCAGATGACAAAACTGGTATAAGAATTGAACTATGGGGAGACGAAGTTGACTCAATTAGAAACTTTAGCATAAGCAGTCAAAGGTCAATATCAACATTGGAAAGAGCCAAAATATATCCAGCAAATGAGTATATTTTAGACGATAAAATAGAAAATATTTGTAAAAGAATCAGACAAAAACTAACAGAAGGAAAACAAGACGAAATAATAGAAGAAGACTTAGAACAAATAAAAGCAGGAAATTATATAAGCAAAATAGATAAATATTTTGACGGATTTTACAAAGAACAAGAAACATTAATCGATTACATGAGTAAAGACTGCTTAATTATGGTAGATGAAGTGAACAAAGTTGAACAAAGAGAAATGAATATCTTACAAGATATTGAAAACTTGAGTAAAAACTTAATAGAAAAAGAAAAAATAGTACCAGAAGCATTAACAAGCACAATGAGTGTTGATTTTGAAAGCCTAGAAAACAAATATCACACAATATATTTAGAAAAACAAGATGCAGTAACTAAAAAACAAGCACAAAGATATCATTTTGAATATAGAGAAATCAACTATTACAAGAGTGAAATTGAAAACTTATTTGAAGATTTAAATAATTGGAACAAAGAGAAAAAAAGCATATATGTAATGGTTGAAAATAAAGAAAAAGCAAAGAAACTAAAAGAACTTCTAGAAAAAGAAGACATACTATGCAAAATAGAAGAAAAATTAGACAAAACAATTATAGTAAAATCAACAGAAAATATTGTAACAATATCAATTGGAAAAATAACAGAAGGATTTGAAAACTACGAAATAAATCAAGTTGTAATTTCGGCAGATGATTTAATTGATGGCGGAAAAAAGAAAAAAACATTTGCAAATCAAGCTTTTAAAGAAGGAAAAAAAGTAGTATTTGCAGACTTGAAAGTTGGTGACTATGTTGTACACAAAAATTATGGTATAGGACTTTTTGTTGGTGTAAATACTATAACTGCAGACAAAACAACAAAAGACTATATCAAATTAAAATATAAGGATGATGCAATCTTATATGTACCAACAAGCCAATTAGATGCAATTAGAAAATACACAGGTGGAGATGCATTAAATTTACCATTAAATAGCCTTAGCAGTAAGGATTGGAAAAACACAAAAGAAAAAGTAAAGAAAAATTTAAGAGCGGTTGCAAGAGAATTAATAGAATTATATGCAAAAAGAGAAAAGGCAAAAGGATATGCATTCAGTCCAGATACACCTTGGCAACAACAGTTTGAGGACCAATTCCCATATCAAGAAACAGATGACCAATTAAGATGTATAGAAGAAGTAAAAAAAGATATGGAAAATCAAAGACCAATGGATAGACTTTTATGTGGTGATGTTGGATATGGAAAAACAGAAGTTGCTATAAGAGCTGCATTTAAAGCAGTAATGGACCATAAACAAGTAGCATACCTGGTACCAACAACAGTTTTAGCACAACAACAATATGAAGAATTCAAAGAAAGAATGAAAGACTTCCCAATAAAAGTGGAAATATTAAATAGATTCAAAAGTGCAAAATATCAAAATGAAGTTATCAGAAAATTAAAATTAGGTGAGGTAGACATCGTAGTTGGAACACACAGATTATTAAGTAAAGACGTTGAATTCAAAGACATTGGACTACTAATAATAGATGAAGAGCATAGATTTGGTGTAAAAGCAAAAGAAAAAATAAAACAATACAAATCAAATATAGATGTTTTAACAATGACTGCGACACCAATACCAAGAACAATGCATATGTCAATAGTTGGAATAAGAGATATGTCAGTAATATATGAACCACCTCACAACAGAAAGCCAGTTCAAACTTATGTATTGGAATATGACCAAGAGGTTATAAAAGAGGCAATAACAAAAGAACTTGAAAGAGATGGTCAAGTGTTTTATATTTATAACAGGGTAGACACAATACAGAAAAAAGCAGACGAAATATCAAGACTTGTACCAGAGGCAACTGTAAGTTATGCACATGGACAAATGACAGGAAATCAAATAGAAGATATAATGCAAGACTTTATTGAAAAAAAATCAAATGTCTTAGTATGTACAACAATATTAGAATCAGGAATTGATATAGCAAATGCAAACACAATTATAGTAGAAAATGCAGACAGAATGGGTCTTGCAGCATTATATCAAATTCGTGGTAGAGTTGGAAGGTCAGACAAGCAAGCATATGCATACATCACATATAGAAAAGACAAAATACTTTCAGAAGAAGCGGACAAGAGATTAAAAGCAATAAAAGAATTCACAGAATTTGGTTCAGGATTTAAAGTAGCAATGAGAGACCTAGAAATCAGAGGAGCAGGAAGTATGATTGGAGAAATACAATCAGGACACTTAGAACAAGTAGGATACGACACATATTGCACATTACTAGACGAAGTAGTAAAAGAAATGCAAGGTGTAGAAGTAGAACCAGAAATAGACATACAAATAGACTTAAATGTAACAAGTTATATACCAGATGAATACATACCAGACTCAGCACAAAAAATAGAAGTATATCAAAACATAGCATTATGCAAAAAAGAAGAAGACATCCAAAATGTTGTAGACGAAATAATAGACAGATTTGGAAACATGCCAGCAGAATTAGAAAACCTATTAGACATAGCAAGAATAAAATACTTAGCAAAACCATTTGCAATAAGCAAAATTGCAAGCAAAAAAACAGCTGTAGTGTTTACTTTTGAACAAAGTAAGTATAAAATAGATTTACAGGGATTGTTAAAAATATATAGAAATAAAATTAAATTTTCACCTGGAATAAAAACAATGATTACATTAGATATAGGAACAACAAATGAAAGACAGATTTTAAATGACGTTACTGAATTTCTAAGAAAGTTGTCAAAAGGGACGCCCCTTTTTGACAACAATGCTAAATAAATTTTTTGTGCAGTGTAGATATATAAAAGAAGTTGTCAAAAAAGGGCGTCCCTTTTGACAATCAATCATAGTGAAAGGAAAAAGTTATGCAAGTAATTTCAAGTAAAGATAATGAATTTGTAAAACATGTAAAAAAATTAAAAGAAAAGAAATACAGAGATTTAAACCAAGAATTTATTATAGAAGGAATAAAATTAGTAAAAGAGGCAATTGAAGAAAAAGCAGATATTAAGCATATTGTAGTTTGTGATAATTGTGAAGATTCTGGAGTAATTCCTAAAAATTTAATGTATGAAATTGCAAAATATGATTGTGTATATGTAACAGAAAATATATTAAAAACAATGTCAGATGTAAATGCACCACAGGGAATACTAGCAATAATTGGTAGAAACAATCAAGAAAACAAAATAGATTATAATCAAGATATAATAGTTGCTTTAGATGATATACAAGATCCAGGAAATTTAGGGACAATTCTTAGAACTGTTGATAGTATAGGATTAAATCAAATATTGGTATCAAAAGGAACAGCAGATTGTTATAATCCTAAAGTGGTTCGCTCTACAATGGGAGCAATTTTTAGAATTAAAATTATAGAATGTGAGGATATAGAACAGACCCTAAAAGAAACACAAAAAAATAACTTTAAGTTGGTAGTAAGTTCATTACAAACTAAAAATAGTTTATATGATATTAATTTTGATAAAAAAGTAATTATTATAGGAAATGAAGCAAATGGAGTAGAACAAAGAATTCAAGATATAGCAGATGAAAAAATAAAAATACCAATGCTTGGAAAAACAGAAAGTTTGAATGCATCTGTTGCAACTGGGATTATTTTATATGAATATGTAAGACAAAAAATTGCAAAATAATATAAAAAACATCAAAATTCTACAAAGAAATTTTACGAAAAGTTATAATATGGGTAACAATTACAAAAATAATTGTAATTGTTACTTTTTTATGTTACCATTAAAACAGAAAGAATTTTTTCTAAAACTTAAAATTAGTTCAGAATTTATTTCTCAATAAAATTAAGTTTAAATCAGATAATGAATGTAAAATTAAAATCTAAAAATAAAATGTTATAGGTCCAGAAATTTAATATCTTAGAATTCAATGAAAACGAAACATGTTAGACACTAGAATAGAAAGGAGGGAGTATGGTATATTTCTCATTCAACGATTTTGTTGATTGTGAGCAAAGTGAAGAAATTTATAAAGTAAGAAAATTGGGAGAAAATGTAGTAAAATATGAACAGATAAGCAAAACAGGTAAAAACGAAAATTCAATCATAGAAATTATAAAAAATAAAAATGAATTGAAAAAATTTTTAAAAGATTTTTTTGAAATAGATGAAGCAATAGGACTTAATGATATAGTTTATTGTAATAAAATAAAAAGTAAAATAGATAAGATAAACGAAAATATTGTTATATGTAAAATTAAAAACAAAGAAATATTTATAATAATAAAAGAAATATCAGAAATTGATACAAATATTACGTATAAAATGTTTGAACATTCCACTAATATAATAAGTAGGTGGAATAAAGAGAAAGAAAATCAGAATATAAGAAATCCCATAGTGATTCCAATTGTTATATATACAGGTAAAAAAATATGGAAAAATTCAAATAGTCAATTGCGAGGAAGAATTAATTATGTGAGATTTAAAAATAATAGAATAAACTTTTCATATAATGTGTTAAATATAAATGAAATGAGTGAAAATGATTTAAAATACATGGAATCAGAAGTCGCAAGAAAAATCAAAGAATTAAAAAATAAATATTTACAAATTAATTAAAAAAATATTGACATATTTCCGTATGAGTGTTATATTTACAAAGAAGGAAAAAGGAGGTAGAACATGACACCAGATTATTATGTTATAGGAAGAAGAATAAAACAATGTAGATTAGATAGAAAAATGACGCAAGAGGAATTAGCAGACGAGATTAGTATTTCGGTAGCTTTTTTAAGTAGAGTTGAAAGAGGTAATGCACATTTGAATTTAAGGAGATTAACTCAAATTGCTGAAGTTTTAAAAGTTTCACCAGGTTATTTATTAACAGGTAGTAATACGACTTCTAAAGATTATTTAAAAGAAGATTTTAAAAATATTTTAGATAAATGCAGTCCAGAACAACAAAAATTGATATATGAAATTTCAGAGTTAGTTAGTAAGACTAAATTTGAAAATGTGAATAATTAATATTTTTATAAAAGGATGTAATTCTAAATATGGTTACATCTTTCTTTATTGAGCTTATAATTGTATATGATTTAATTTAGAATTATTTTTGTTCATTACATTCAAAAAGAACTTGTAGTATAAAAAATTGGTACCCTTTCACTTATACAAGCGAACATTACCCATTTTTTTATTTTACAAGTTCTATTTTTCATTTCAATCAAACGAAATAATTCTAAATTAAATCATATACAATTATAGGCTAAGATTAAAATATAAAAGTAACAACCATTTTGAATTTTACATAAAATATACTAGGATAAATAAAAGGAGGCAATTTATGAAAAACATACTAGAAGTCAAAAATATAGGAAAAAAATATCAAAATAAAGAAGACGAAATACAAGCACTTAAAAATGTAAATTTCAGAATAAAAGAAGGGGAATTTGTAAGCATAATAGGACCAAGTGGATGTGGAAAATCAACATTACTTTCAATAATAGCAGGACTAGAAGAAAAAACAGAAGGAGAAATCTACATAGAAGGAGAAAAATGCAATGGAATATCTCCTAAAATAGGATATATGCTACAAAGAGACTGTTTACTAGAATGGAGAAACATATTAAGTAATACATTATTTGGATTAGAAATAAAAGGAATAAAAACAAAAGAAAATATTGAATATGTAAAAGAACTACTAAAAAAATACAACTTATATGATTTCAAAAACAAATATCCATCAGAATTATCAGGAGGAATGAGGCAAAGGGTAGCATTAATTAGAACACTTGCAGTAAAACCAAAAATATTATTATTAGATGAAGCATTTTCTGCACTAGACTATCAAACTAGAATAATGGTAACTGAAGATATATATTCAATATTAAGAAAAGAAAAAATTACAGCACTAATTGTAACACATGATATATCAGAAGCAATAAGTATGTCAGATAGAGTACTTGTATTAAGCAAAAGACCTGGAACAGTAAAAGATATACACAAAATAGATTTTGAAATAGAAAATAGAACACCAATAAATTGCAGACAAAGTCCTAAATTTAGCAAATATTTTGATTGCTTATGGAAGGAGCTTGGTGTAGATGAAAAATAAAATATCACAAGAAAGAAAAAAATATTTAAAAAAAGTTAAAACGAAAAAAATGTTAGTAATAGCCACGCAATTAGCCATATTAATAGGATTTTTAGTGATTTGGGAAGCTTTAGCAAATGCTAAAATAATAGATAGTTTTATAACAAGTCAACCAAGTAGAATATGGAATACATTTGCACACTTGACATCTAATGACTTATTAAAACATATAAAAGTTACAGTATATGAAACAATAGTAGGATTTGGGCTTGGAACTTTAATGGGAGTTGCAATTGCTATAATTTTATGGTGGTCTAAGTTTTTAGCAAAAGTATCAGAACCATTTTTAGTAGTACTAAATAGCCTTCCAAAAGTTGCATTAGGACCAATAATTATAATATGGGTAGGATCAGGAACTCCGGCAATAATTGTAATGGCAATTGCAATATCATTGATTGTAACAATAATGGAAATGTTAAATGGATATTTAAAAACAGATAAGGAAATAATAAAAATGGCAAAAACATTTAAATGTACTAAATTACAATTATTGACTAAAATAGTAATACCAGCAAATATTGGCACATTTATAAATTCATTAAAAGTAAATATTGGACTTTCATTAGTAGGAGTAATATCAGGTGAATTCTTAGTATCTAAAGCTGGATTGGGATATTTAATAGTATATGGTGGTCAGGTATTTAAATTGGATTTAGTAATGACTAGTGTAATTATTTTAGGAATTGTGGCAGGAATTATGTATGGTGGAGTATTGCTACTTGAAAGATTTATCCGTAAATAATATTTTGTTGCAATTCATATTTAAATAATTTATTATAGTCCTTTTGATAATATATTGTTTTTTTATACCTTGGTGTCGCAATCTACATATTTTAAAATCTACTGTTATGTAGATTGCTCCAATTTGCACTCGTTTACACTCGTTTGGTCGCTTACGCGGTATTTCAAAAACAATATATTATCAAAACTTATAGTAATAATAAAAAGAATTGCAACAATATTTAGGAGGAATATTGTGAAAAGAAAAATAATAATGCTAATTGTTATATTTTTAATAATTGCAATAATTGCAGGAATAGCAACATATCAAAAGAATAATAAAAAAACAGATACAGATGCAACTGTAATAAAAATGAATGAAGTAACACGTTCGGTATTTTATGCACCACAATATGTAGCAATAAACAACGGATATTTTAAAGACTATAATATAGAAATAGACTTAACAACAGGTCAAGGAGCAGATGCAGTAATGACGTCGGTATTATCAGGTGAGTCACAAATAGGATTTGCAGGACCTGAAGCTTCAATATATGTTTATAATGAAGGAAAAGAAGATTATACTCAAGTATTTGCACAACTAACAAAAAGAGATGGTTCATTTTTAGTTTCAAAAGAAAAAATTGATAATTTTAATTGGAACATGTTAAAAGGAAAAACTGTAATACCTGGCAGAAAGGGTGGAGTTCCATATATGACATTAGAATATGTAATTAAGCAAAAAGGTCTTACACCAGGAAAAGATTTGACATTGGATGATAGTATAAAATTTGACTTAATGGCAAGTGCTTTTACATCAGGAAGTGCTGATTATGTTACACTTTTTGAGCCAACAGCATCTAATATAGAAAAATTAGGAAAAGGATACATTGTTGCATCTGTTGGAAAAGAATCTGGTGAAATACCATATACTGCATATTTTGCCAAGAAGAGTTATATTGAAAATAATGAAACTACAATTCAAAACTTTACAAATGCTATTTACAAAGGACAAAAATGGGTTAAAGAACATACTGCAAAGGAAATAGCAGAAGCAATACAAAGCTTTTTCCCAGATACAGATATTGAACTTTTAGCTACTGCAATTCAAAGTTATAAAGACATAGATGCTTGGAATGAAACACCAGTTTTAAAACAAGAAAGTTTTGATAAACTACAAGAAGTTATGAGTTCAGCAGGTGAGCTTAAAGTAAAGGCTCCTTATGATAAAATTGTTAATAATAAATATGCACAAGAAGTAACTAAATAAAAGAACTTAATAATAGAAAATTTATATTAAAAAATGTGAAACAAAATAAAAAAGAGTTTCACATTTTTTGCTAAAAAAATATTAAACAAATTTTAATGATGTAATTGTAATGACTTAGGTGATAGTTCTTGCTTTATATAAGCATCTAAATAATTCATATTATCGTCAAAATTTTCTAAAAGTTCAGATATTTTATTTTTTCAATCAAAAATTTGAATATATATTTTATCAAGATCTGGTGAGTTTTCTGAATACATATTTTTATATAATAAATCTAATTCTTCAGTAATAACTCTACTTAAAATACCTTCCTTTCGAGAAAAAATAAGTTTTTTGTAATCTTCTATATCTGCTGTTTCTTCTAATCTATTTAGTCTTGTTTGTATTGTTTTTTGTATTTTTTCGTCAAGAGCTTTGATAGGTGTTCTTTTAGATGATGTCCAAAAAGAACCGTCCCTAATGGACATTTTTTTATCTAAAAATATTGTAATCAACTACAAAATGTGATATAGTGGACAAAAATAATATTGGTGACAAATTTAACGTTTTACCAATATCTAAAAAGTAAGGAGTGATACAAATGATAGCATTAGGAGCAGATCACGGAGGATATAAATTAAAAGAAGAAATAAAAAGATATTTAGATGAAAGCGGAATAGAATATAAAGATTATGGAACAAATTCAGAAGAAAGAACAGATTATCCAATATATGCAAAAAAAGTAGCTGAGGCAATACAAAACAAAGAATGTGATTGTGGAATATTAGTATGCAGATCAGGATATGGAATGACAGTAGTAGCAAACAAATTTAAAGGAATAAGAGCAGCATCAATACATGATCAAGAATCAGCAAAATTTGCGAAGGCAGATGATGATATAAATGTAGTAACATTAGGTGGAGACTATTTAACAATAAATGAAGCGATTTGTATAATAAGAAATTGGTTAGGTACAGAATTTAAAGGCGGAAGATATGAAGAAAGACTAAAAATGGTAGAAGAAATAGAAAAAAATAATATGAAATAATTGGAGGAATACATATGTGGGGAAACATAGCAATAGCATTTATACTGGCATTTGTGGTAACATTTGTAACTACACCATATACAATGAAAATTGCAAAAAAAATAGGGGCAATAGATATTCCAAAAGATGAAAGAAGGGCACACAAAAGATCAATACCAAAATTTGGTGGACCAGCAGTAATATTAGGATTTTTGGCATCAACAATATATTTATTAATAGTAATGAGTATAGAAAATTCTATAAACTTGTTTGGACCACAAGAATATTGGAAGAAATTATTAGGATTTTTAGCAGGAATACTGATAATAGCAGGGTTCTGTGTTGTGGATGATACAAAAACAATAAAACCAATAACAAAATTAATAGGACAAACAATAGGTGCTATTTTTGTTGTAATGTCAGGAATAAGAATAGAAGGTATAACATTACCATTTTTGAATTTCCCAGAAATGCATGAAATAACATCAATATTAATTACAATTGCATGGATAATATTTGTAACAAATGCAATAAACTTAATTGATGGGCTAGATGGATTATCATCAGGAATTTCAGTAATATCAGCTATATCATTATTAGTAATATTTGTATTAAATGGTTCATCATTAATTTCAATAGTATTAATAACTGCATTAGCAGGTGCTTTAGTGGGATTTTTACCATTTAATTTTACACCAGCAAAAACATTTTTAGGAGATACAGGATCAAACTTTTTAGGATTTTCTTTATCAGTAATTTCTATATTGGGTTCTGCAAAAACATATACAGCAGCTGTAATTGTTTTACCTCTTATTGCTTTAGGATTACCAATATTTGATACTACATGGGCAATAATTAGAAGATTAATAAAGGGAAAATCAATAAAAGCTGTATTTAAAGCTGACAAAGGACATTTACACCATAGATTGGTTGCAAAAGGATTTAGCCAAAAACAAGCAGTTTTAATTTTATATGGAATAAGTGCAATATTTGGAATGTTTGCAGTAATATTATGTGACAGTGGAATTTGGAAAGCATTATCATTCTTATTAATTATGATAGTTGCGGTTGCATTAGGGTATAAAAACTTTTCTGTTGAAAGAACAGGAAATGAACAATATGAATGTACTCAATGTAAATATATTTATAATCCAAAGTTTGGAAATGAAAAAGCAGGAATACCAAAGGGAACAAAGTTTGATGATTTACCAGAAGATTGGGTTTGCCCAGTTTGTGGTGAGGGAAAGGATATGTTCCAGATTCATGAGTAAGTTGAAAAGAATTACAATTTTGAACTGTGTCAAAATTTAATTCTTTTCCAACTTTTATATATTAATAGAAATATAAAAAAGGAGACAAAAAATGCAAGACAAAATAATGAAATTTTTAGCATATGAAGGAAAAATATCAGTAGTATGCACAAGCACAACAGAACTTGTAGAAGAAGCAAGAAAAATACATGACTTAAGCCCAGTTGCAACAGCAGCATTTGGACGATTACTAACGATTTCAGCGATAATGGGAAATGAAATGAAAGGTGCAAAAGACAAATTAACAGTTCAAATGAAAGGTAATGGACCACTTGGAACAACGCTTGTAACAGCAGATAATTTTCCAAGAGTAAAAGGATATGTAGCGAATCCAGTTGTAGATTTGCCATTAAATGATATGGGAAAATTAGATGTAGGTGGAGCAGTTGGAAATGCAGGATTTATAAATGTAATAAAAGATATTGGTTTAAAAGAACCCTATGTTGGAATATGCCCACTAGTTTCAGGTGAAATAGCAGAAGATTTTGCGGAATACTTTGCAAAATCAGAACAAAAAAATACAGCAGTTGCTTTAGGAGTTTTAGTAGATAAAAATGGAGTTAAATCTGCAGGAGGATATATAATTACACCAATGCCAGATGCAACAGATGAAGAAATATCAAAAATAGAACAATCAATATTTAAAGCAGGTGCAATTTCAAAAATGCTGGATAAAAATATGACATTATTAGAAATAGCAAAGGCGGTAACAGGCGATGAAAATGTACAACTAATTGAAGAAAATATTACACCTGTATATGAATGTGATTGTTCGAAAGAACACATGGAAGATGGACTTGCAACATTAGATAAAGATGTTCTAAAAGAAATGATTGAAGAAGATGGAAAAGCTGAATTGGTTTGCCACTTTTGCAATAAAAAATATGAATTTTCTAAGGAAGAATTAGAAGTTATATTAGAAAAAAATAAAAAATAATGAAATGTTCGCTTGTTTTTTAGATATAAATGTTGTATATTAGTGAACATAGGAAATGAGATAAACGGATGTGGTTTGCCTCCAATAAAGGAGGTGAGGCGTATGATAGAAACAACTTTATTAAACATTATATACATACTATTTTATTCTTTAATTGGAATAACTATCATTGCGTTTGCCTTGATTATAGCAATAGTTATAATTTTGAGTAAACAAAAATAACCAATAAAAACACATCTGTAACTTGGCGGTTCGATGTGTTTTTTATATTAAACCGGCAAACCACTTTTGTGGCCTCTCCATTTCCTATAAATATTATATCATATTATTAAAAAAAGTCAATAAAAAAGGAGAGATAAAAATGGAAAACAAAGTATTAATATTTGGACACAAAAATCCAGACACAGACACAATATGCTCAAGCATGGTAAAAGAAATTTTAAACAAAAAAAATGGATGTGAAAAATCAAAAGCAGTAAGACTTGGAAATGTAAATAAAGAAACACAATATGTGTTAAATTATTTAAAATTAGAAGCACCAGAACTAATAGAAAAAGTAGAAGAAGGACAAGAAGTAATATTAGTGGACCACAATGAATTTAATCAAAGTGTAGAAGGAATAGAAAAAGCAAAAATATTAGAAGTTGTAGATCACCACAGAATATCAAATTTTGAAACATCAGAACCATTATATTACACAGCAAAACCATTTGGATGCACATCAACAATATTATTTGAAGAATTTAAAACATCAGGGATAGAAATTGAAAAGACAGAAGCAATATTAATGGCAAGCGCAATAATTTCTGATACATTATTATTAAAATCACCAACAACAACTGATCATGACAGAAGAGCATTAGAAGAATTAGAAAAAATAGCAGATATAAATGTAGAAGAATACGGATTAGAAATGCTAAAAGCAGGAACAGATTTAGGTGATTTTTCAGCTGAAGAATTAATAAACTTAGATGCTAAAAACCTTGATAAAGATGGAACAAAATTTGTTATAGCACAAGTAAATACTGTAAGCATTGAAGATGTTCTAAAAAGACAAAATGAATTAGAAGAAACAATGAATAATGCAATTTCTGAAAAAGGATTATCTTTATTTGTATTAGCAATAACAGATATTTTAAATAGCAATTCAGAAATAATTGCATTAGGAACAAAAATAGATGCAGTTGAAAAAGCATTTGATACAAAATTAGAAAAAAATAGAGCTTTCTTAAAAGGTGTTGTTTCAAGAAAGAAACAATTACTACCATTTATTGATAAAAACATATAAATATTATAGATTTTAGGTACCGAAATGGTGCCTATTTTTTTGTGCAAAATTGGAAAAATTTAAATTAGAAAATAGAACCAAAACTTAAATTCCGTAGAGACTTGACAAATTTGTAAAAAAATTATATACTATGAAACGTGTCTTAGAAAAATTAATATAATAATATAAGGAGTAAAAAAATGAAAATAAAACTTAATATAAAAAGCATAATATTAATGACAATCATAGCATTAGCAAGTTTGCTTTTTATAAATATAAGCTTTGCAGCAAATACAGGAAAGGTTTTAGTTGAAACAGCAAAACTTAGGGAACAAGCAGATACAGACTCTAAAGTATTAGAATTAGCATCACAAGGTGAAGAAGTAGAAATATTAAATGAAGAAGACCAATGGTATAAAGTAAAATACAAACAAGTAACAGGATATATCAGAAAGGATCTAATAGAATTAGATAATAAAGAAGCTGCAAGCACAAAAAATAAAAATGAACAAACAAAAGAAGATACACAAAATACAACAGAAAATACTTCAGAAAATGTACAAACAGAAGACAACAAAATAGTAGAAAACAAGACAACAGACACAAACAAGGCAGAAAATGAAGAAGAAATTGTTAAAAATAAAAAATATAAAATTACTGAAGATGTTAAAATTAAAGTAATACCATTAATAAGTTCAATAGAACTAGATAATGTAAAAAAAGATGAAGAAGTAGAAGTTGTAGAAATTTTAAATGATTGGGTAAAAATAAAAACATCAAATGAACAAGAAGGATGGATAAGAAAAGAAAAACTAACTACAATTAAAGAAGAAATAGCAAATACAGAAAATACAACAGATACAACAGCAGATTCTTCTAAAGTAGAAACATCATCAAATGAGACACAAACATCAACAGACACAAATACAGAAAAGACAGAACAAACTAATACAACAAAAACAATGTATGTAAATTCACAATCTGTAAATCTAAGACAAAAAGCTGATAAAACATCTCAAGTCATAAAATCATTAACATTAAATACAAAAGTAATAGTATTATCTAGTACAAATGGATGGGCATATGTAGATGTGAATGGAACAAAAGGATATGTTGCAGAAAATTTATTGACATCAACACAAAAAGAAACATCAAGAAGTGGATTAACAACAAGAGAACAAGCAAGTTCAAATACAACAAATACTGCATCATCAAATAATGCGTCAACAAGTTCATCAATAGCAAATGTAGCAAATAAAACAGAAACAACTACAAGTTCAAAATCTGGAAGTTCAGTTGTATCATATGCAAAACAATTTTTAGGATGTAAATATGTATATGGTGGAACAAGTCCAAGTGGATTTGACTGTTCTGGATTTACACAATATGTGTATAAACATTTTGGAGTTAACTTAAATAGAACAGCAGCAGCACAATATAGTAATGGAAAATCAGTAACAAGCTTGCAAGCTGGAGATTTGGTAATGTTTGGAAAATCCGGTATAAATCATGTTGGAATATATATCGGGGGAAATACATTCATCCATGCAGCAAATAAAAGCCAAGGTGTAAGAACAGACTCTATGTCAACAGGATATTATAAAACAAACTATGTAGGCGCAAGAAGAATTTTTTAGTTAAATTATAAAAAATTTATTAATGCATAATATTAATAATAAAAAGCAACAATAGGAGGTAATATTGAAAAGACCAATTGTAGTTGCAATTATAGGATATATAATAGGTATAATAGTGGGACTATACTTACAAATAAGTATAGCCCCATTTTGTATTTTAATAATTGTAACAGACATAATTTATAAACAATTTTTAAAAAACAAAAGAAAACATCAAAAACTAAAATTATTTTCTATAAAAAGATATTTTAGATATGTTAAAATATTTATTAATTCAAAAGTTATATTATTAATAGTAATAACTTCATTAATTTCAAATACATTAATTCTAATTCAAAACCAAAGGTATGAGAAAATGTATACTTTGCTATCAAGTAAAGAAAATATAAAATTGACAGGAATAGTCATAAGTAACAAAGAAGAAAAGCAGTATTATAATAAATATAAAATAGAAGCAAAAATACAAAACAATAACTTTAGATTTTATATAATGACTGACAAAAAAATAAACTTGGAGTATGGAGATAAAATAAAATTAAATGGCGAATATAAAAGACCAGAAGTACAAAGAAATTATAAGGGTTTTGATTATTCAAAATATCTAAAACAATTAAAAATTTATGGAACTATAAAATGTTCTAAAATTGAAGTTTTAGATAAAAAACAGGCAAATAAAATGTTTCAAATTTCTAATCAAATGGTGACTAAAGTAATAGATAATACAAAAAATATTTTAGATGAAGAAACATCTTCTATTTTATTAGGATTAGTTTTGGGATATAAAACAGATATAGATGAAACAACACAAGAAAATTTTAAAAATGCTAGTATGGCACATGTTTTAGCAGTTTCTGGAATGCATGTTGCTTATGTGATTTTGGGAATTAATATAGTATTTAAAAAGGCCTTAGGAAAAAGAAATACATATATTTTAAGTATTTTTATATTGATATTTTATATGTTTATAACAAATTTTGCACCATCTGTAACAAGGGCAGGAATTATGGGAATACTAATGTTATTTTCAAAAATAGTATATAGAAAAAATGACATATATACTGCAATTGCTATATCATTATTTTTAATTTTAATTTATAATCCATTTTTAATTTTAAATGTTGGTTTGCAACTGTCATATGGTGGAGTTTTAGGAATTATTATTTTTAATAAAAGTATAACAAAAATGTTAGAAAATATTAAGATAAAAAATAAAGTGTATAAATATAAAATTAAACCTAAAATACAAAAAGTTCTAGATAAAGTAAAAGAAATTGTATCTGTTTCTATTTCGGTTCAATTATTTATATTTCCAATTTTGTTAGAAAATATGAATACTTTTACTACGTATTTTTTGATATCAAATTTAATTTTAAGTGTTGTAATAGGTCCGATTGTTATTATAAGTTTTTTATTCGTGATTGTGATTTTATTAAATGCTAATGTAGCAAATGTGCTTTCTTATATAGTTAATGTAGGAATTAAAATTCTGATTTTAATTTCTAATATAGGAAAAATGCAATTTTCAAAAATTTATATTCTAACTTTAAGCTTATTTTCAATTATATTGTATTATATAGTTCTAGCGGTAATGTTATATATATTTAATATTTATTCGGTTAAAAATCCCAATATAACGCAAATAAGGGTAAGAAATTTAATAGCAATTATAAAAATGAAAAAAAGAAGCAATAAATATAAAATTAGAAGGATTTGTGTAGCAATAATTTTAGTAGTTATAGTTATGAATATAATCCCTAAAAATTTGAGAATTTATTTTATTGACGTTGGACAAGGGGATTCAACATTAATCATAACACCACAAAATAAAACTATTTTAATAGATGGAGGAGGAAGTAAAGATTATGATGTTGGAAAAAACACATTATTGCCATATTTATTAGATAGAGGCTTTAACTCTATAGATTATATGATAATAAGCCATTTTGATAATGATCATGTACGGACGGATTATTATATGTAATAAATGAAATTAAAGTTAAAAATACAATAATAGGAAAACAATATGAAGAGAGTGAAAATTATAAAAGATTTGTAAAAATAGTAAAAGAGAAAAATATAAAAGTTAAAACTGTTGAAGCAGGACAAAAAATTAATATCGAAAAAAATTTATATTTTAATGTTTTGTGGCCAAATCGGCAGTAATATGATTTCTGAAAATGCTATTAATAACAATTCTTTAGTATGTAAACTAAATTATAAAAAGTTTTCTATGTTATTTACAGGTGATATTGAAGAAATTGCAGAAAAAAGTATTTTGCAAAGGTATAGCAAAAAAGAATTGAACTCTATAGTTTTAAAAGTTGCACATCATCGGTTCAAAAACATCATCAACAAAAGATTTTTTAGATGTGGTAAAGCCGCAATATGCATTAATTGGGGTAGGAAAAGATAATAAATTTGGACATCCTTCAGAAGTTACAATTCAAAAATTAAAAGAAATGAATATAAAGATTTTAAGAACTGATAATATGGGGGAGATAGTGATAAAAACAAATGGAACAAAAATAAGTTTTCAATCGCAATTGATGAAATGAACGTATAAAACAAGAAAAATTTGTAAATAATAAAAGAAAAATTTATGGAGGAAATTGTATGAAAAAAATATGGATGATAATACCAATAATATTAGTTATATTAATAGGAATTGTAGTGGGAAGATTGATATATAATAACAATGAAAAATTAGCAAATAAAAATAATATAATACAAAATGAAATAAATATTGCATCAGAAAAAGTAACTGATGACTGCATAGAAGAGTATCAGGAAGTTCAAGAAGAAGTTGTAACGAATTCACAAGAGGAAAAAATATCTCCAAATTGTTTATTAATTTTAAAAAAATATTATGACGAATGTAATCATACAATAAATGAATATGTAGATGTTCCACAAGATTTAGTAAATGGAACAGAGGAAGATTTAAAAAAAGAATATCCATATTGGCAAATAGAAAAATATTCAAGTAATGAGATAATTTTATATAAAGAATTTAATAGTAATTGCGGTCAACATTTTGTATTGAAAGAAGATGATGGGAAAATTACTGTATATAAAATAAACGAGAATAATGAAGAAGAAATATATGAAAAAACTGAAATTTCAGTTGAATATTTATCTGAAACAGATAAAGGTAAAATTAGTGAGGGGATTAAAGTTAATGGGATAGAAGAACTTAATCAATTACTAGAAGATTTTGAATAGAAAAAAGCGGATTACTCCGCTTTCTTTTTTTTGAAACTCCATTTATCTTTAACGATAACATTTTTTGTTTCTTTATTTAAATCGCTTTTATCAATAAAACCGCCTTGATATAAGCATTTAATATACATAATTAGTGAAAAGACAGTACAAATTAATGCTAAACAATAAATTACTAAATCAAGATGTAACCAAATACCAGTAAGCTCAAGTTGTTTAATAAATAATGAGACTACAATTGCTAAGTAAAATAATACAGTTGCTAATTTTCCATACCATTTACTATAAACAACAACATCTTTTCCATAAAGGAATGATGCACCAACAACCATTATTAATTCTTTTAGAACAACAATAGCTAAAATCCATACAGGAATAATTTTAACACTGACCAAGGCTGCAAGTACAGATATTTGAGTTAACTTATCAGCTAAAGGATCCATTAATTTTCCAAAGTTAGAAATTAGGTTAAACTTTCGTGCAATAAATCCATCTAAAACATCTGTTAAACCAGATATAGAAAAAATTATAATGCCTGAAATATAATCTCCTTGAAATATAAAATTTAAAATAATTGGTATAAGTATAAATCTTATTATTGTTAGTATATTTGGTATATTTTTAAACATCGTCTTTTACTCCCTTCGCTATACTTTGAGCTAACTATTGATTTTTAACATCAAAGCTTAGAACATCATCTTTTAAATCAACTTTTATTGTTTGACCGTCAACAATTTCAGAACGAAGAATCATTTCAGAAATTTCGTCTTCAATATATCTTTGTATAGCTCTTCTTAAAGGTCTAGCACCAAACTTGATATTAGTACCTTTTTCTAAAATAAATTGTTTTGCTTCATTTGATATTTCAAAAGAAATATCTTTATGTTTTAAGGCTTTCATAGTATCTGCAAGCATTAAATCAACAATTTGTAATAATTCTTCTTTATTTAAAGAGTTAAATACAATAATTTCATCAACTCTATTTAAAAATTCTGGTCTAAATGTTTCTTTTAAGCTATCTTCAATTTTTGATTTATCAACAGTTTGTTTTCCAAAACCAATTGAATTATTATTTAAATTTGAACCAGCATTTGAAGTCATAATTATAATTGTATTTGCAAAGCTAACAGTGTTACCCTGTGAATCTGTAAGTTTTCCGTCATCTAATACTTGTAATAAAATATTAAATACATCAGGATGTGCTTTTTCAATTTCATCTAAAAGTATAATTGAATAAGGTTTTCTTTTTACTTTTTCAGTTAATTGACCTGCTTCATCATAACCAACATATCCTGGAGGTGCACCTATAAGTTTAGATGTAGAGTGACTTTCCATGTATTCGGACATATCAATTCTTATAATAGAATCTTCTGAACCAAACATTTCATATGCAAGTGATTTAGCAAGCTCTGTTTTACCAACACCTGTAGGACCTACAAATATAAATGATGGTGGTCTTTTTTCATTTTGAAGTCCAGCTCTATTTCTTCTAATAGCTCTAGAAACAGCACTTACGGCTTCTTCTTGGCCAATAATTCTTTTATGAAGATTTGTCTCCAAATTTAAAAGTTTTTGTGTTTCAGCTTCAGTAATTTTCTTAACTGGGATTTTTGTCCAATTTTCAATAACTGTAGCTATATCTTGAAGTGTAAGATTTCTAGGTTTCATTTTTTTACTTAAAGCATCTATATCTTCCATGATTTTGCATTCTTGAGTTTTTAAATCTGCAACTTTTTGGAAGTCTTCATCTGTTTCTGGTTGTGCAAGTTCATCTTTTTGAGCTTGAACTTTAGCTAAATCTTTTTTTAGCATTTCTAATTTGAATAAATCTTTGTTTTCCAAATTTATTCTAGAGCAAGCTTCATCTAAGATATCTATTGCTTTATCTGGTAAAAATCTGTCATGAATATATTTTTCAGACATTTCAACAGTTTGACGAATAACATCAGAAGATATTTTTACTTTATGATATTCTTCGTAATATTTTTTTATTCCTTCCAAAATTTTTATTGAATCATCAATATTAGGTTCTTCTACTAAAACTTGTTGAAATCTTCTTTCTAGAGCAGTATCTTTTTCGATATATTTTCTATATTCTTTTAAAGTAGTTGTACCAATTAATTGAATTTCTCCATTAGAAAGAGCAGGTTTTAAAATATTTGCAGCATTCATAGAATGTTCACCATCACCGGCACCAATTATATTATGGATTTCATCTATAACTAAAATGATGTTTCCATATTCTTTACATTCATCAATAATTCCTTTCATTCTAGACTCAAATTGCCCTCTAAATTGAGTACCAGCAATTACTGCTGTCATATCTAGAAGATAAACTTCTTTATTTAAAAGTTTTGCAGGAACATTTTGATTAGCAATTTTAATAGCTAAACCTTGTGCTATTGCAGTTTTACCAACTCCAGGCTCACCAATTAAGCAAGGATTATTTTTAGAACGTCTATTTAAAATTTGTATTACTCTTTGAATTTCTTTATCTCTACCAATAACTATATCAATTTGATTGTTTTTGGCTTTATTTGTTAGGTTTGTTCCATAAGTATCTAGATATTTTTTCTTTTTATTTGTTTTTGAATCTTTTTTCTTATCATTTTTTGTTTGTTTTTTATCATTATCTTGTTTTTGATTATTATTGTCATTCTTTTGTGCAAACATATTTGAAAATATTGAACCTAAAGGGATTGCAGCACCTGCAATTTTTGGCTTTTCTTCATCTTCCACATCACCATCTTCTTCATCATCTATATTTCCAAAAGTGATTGCACCATCAATGTTTTCTAAATTATTTAAATCTAGATTTTCAGCAAAGTCTTTAAAAATGCTTTCTAATTGTTTATTCATATCAGCAAAGTTGATTTTGTCTTTAGATAAAATGTCTTGTTGTTTTGCTAATACTTCTGTTGCATCTATTCCTTTCTTTTTTGCACAGTCATAGCATAAGCCTTCCATTGTGCTTTTTCCATTATCTATTTTTTCATAAAAAAGTATTGCTGGATTTTTTTTACATTCTGAACATATCATAACTTTCTAATTCCTCATTTCTTTGTTTTTTCAATATTATATATAATAACGCAAAATAATAAAATAGTCAAATATTTTATTATTTTGCGTTATAAATGGTATTTTGATTATTTGATAATTATGATTATATAAAATAAAAAGGATGTATATATAATTGAAATAAATTATGTCGAATAATGTTCAAAAATGCGATGGAAAGTTTAAATAAAGCCAAAAAAACATTGAAATTTTATGTAAAATATGATATAATTAAGAAGTCGCATTAAAAAATGGCACACAAATATCAGGAGGAAAAAAAGCATGCCTAGAATACTTGATTTTAAAGGTAACAGAATGAATGTTTTTGACATTGAGTTGAAAGGAAAAAAAATAGGTACTATTGTACCAAATCCAACTCAGGTAGAGAAGACGTATGTAACCTTTGAAAACTTCAAAGTTAAAAAAAGAGAAAAGGCAAACTTAAGAGTAATAAGATTCTTTTTTTTGTATCATTTACCGGCCACTGAAGAAATAATAAAGCAGGTGTCTGAGATGACTGTTCGTGCAGCTGCACAGTAGGTTCAATTTTCCGGAGGACTCCCGATAGGGAGTCTTTTTTTAAAACTTGACCACAACTTATAAAAAATGTTATACTAAAAAAGATAAAAAGAGAATGGAGAAAAATAATGAATTTAGAATTACCAGAAAAAGAGAAAATACCAAAAAGAAGAATAATTATGTATGCGGTTATATTATTAATATGTGTAATAGCGGTAATAGTAGTAGTTGGAGTACAAATTTTAGGGAATGATGTAGTAGACAATATGTTTGGAATAAATAAAATAACAAAAAGAACTGAGGAAGAGGAAGCAAATTTAAAAGCCAACTTTGAAAACATATTTGATAATCAAATAGAAGACAAGGGAGAATATAAAATACAAAAAATAAAACAAGACGAGAACTTGGTATATACAAATTATACAAAGGAAGAGAAAAACGAAAAACATGAGATCGATGTAAATTTACCATATATTAATATAAATAATGAAGAAACAGATAATTTTAATAAAGAAATAGAAAATACTTTTAAAGGTAAAGCTGAGGAAATATTAAAAGATTCTAATCAAAATATAATATATATTGTAAAATACAAAGCATATGTAGAAAATAATATATTATCATTAGTAATATATTCAGATTTAAAGCAAAATACAAGTGCTCAAAGAGTTATAGTTCAAACATTTAATTTTGATTTAAAAGAAAATAAAAAATTAACTTTAGAAGATATAATAGATAGTTTTGATTTAAAAAAGGCTGATGTACAAAATAAAATTAATACAGATATACAAAAAGAACAAAAGAAATCAGAAGATTTAATAAAGTTAGGTTATAATATATTTTCTAGAGATATAAATAGTGATATTTATAAAGTAGAAAATGCATCAGAATATTTTGTATATAACAATAACATTTATATTATATTTGCATATGGAAATAATAAGATGACAAGTGAAAAAGATATAGTAATAATATAAAAAATAAAACTAGGTTCCTTTAAGGTTCCTAGTTTTTTGAAAATAAAAGGGGATGTTTTTTTATTTAAGTCAGATAACTTCCTGACTATGGTTGTATTATAATAATGAATTTTGTCCATTGTGTGAATTAAAAGTGAAGAGTTTATTAAATTTTAAATTTAATTGTCAAAAGGGACGCCCCTTTTTGACAACTTCTTTTTGCAAAAGTTTATATATACATATATCAAAAGTTAAGGTTGTTCACCTAATGTTAAAGTTATTTCTTTTTCAGAACCATTTCTATTAATTTTTAATTTAATAGTATCACCAATTTGATGAGAATTTTTAATTTCATTTAATTCATCCATTGATTTAATAGATTTTCCATCAGCTTCTAGAATAACATCTCCAGCTTTTAATCCACCTTTTTCAGCAGAAGAGAAATCTTCAACAGATTTTACATATATACCAACAACTAAGTTATATTTTTTAGCAGTTGTCTCGTCTAAATCAATACCAGAAATTCCTATAAAAGGTCTTTTAACTTTGCTATATTGAATTAATTGAGATGTGATATCTGTTGTAGAGTTTATAGGAATAGCAAAACCAATACCTTCAATTCCAGAACCTGATAGTTTTAATGTATTAATTCCGATAACTTTACCTTGAGCATTAACCAATGCACCACCACTATTACCAGAGTTTATAGCTGCATCAGTTTGAATACAAGTGTATGTTTTTCCATCAGAATCTGTAATTTTTCTATTAACAGCACTTACAATACCAGTTGTAACAGTACTTGTCATGTTTACAGGATTTCCAACAGCCATTGCAAATTCACCAACTTTAACATCATCAGAATCCGCAAATTCAGCTTTTGTTAAACCAGTTTTTTCAATTTTTATAACAGCTAAATCAGTTTGCTCATCTTGACCAACAATTTTGGCTTCATATTCAGTTTCATCATTAAATAAAGTAACTGTAACTTTTGTTGCTTCTGATATTTGATAATAAGAATTTGATTCAGAAGAACTTGAAGATACAACGTGGTTGTTTGTTAAAATATAACCATCTTCACTAATTATAATTCCTGAACCAGAAGCTGTTGCTGTTGTTGAACCACTTCTGCCAAATATTGATGTGGAATTTACAGTATATTCAATTTTTATACCAACAATAGATGGTAAAATCTTATTTGCTGCATATACAGAAGTATCTGAATAGTTTTCTAAAGATGTTTGTTTTACATATCCATCAGATTTTGTTGAATTATTATTTGTTGTACTAATTGATGAAGAGTTTGAACTTCCTATTATTTTCGTTTTAATAGACGGAATTCCAAAACATGTTCCTATTACAACTGTACAACCTAATACACCACTGATAAAAGGTATTATTACGCTTTTTCCAAAACCAGATTTAGTCTTTGTTGTTTTGTCATATGATGTTGAACCTGTTACTGGTATTGCTTTGAATTTTTGAGTGTTATTTTCATTTTTATTTTCGTCCATTTTTATTACCTCCCGAAAAATATTTTATATTTATATAATAACCTAATTCTTGATTAGGATACAATAGTATTGTGAACTTTTTGTGAAAAAAATGTAATTATATTAAAAAAATTAAAATTTAAAAAGTTACTTGATTTAGTTTAAAGAATTATAGTATAATAAAAACGAAAAAGGAAGAAAAATGACTATAAATCTGGGAGGATAAAATGAAAAAAAATAAAGGAATAACAATGATTGTATTAGTAATAACAATAGCATTATTATTAATATTAGCAGGAATATCAATACAAGGTGGAAGTAGTATAATAAAAAGAGCAGATTTAGAAAACCTTAAAACAGATATGCTTTTAATAAAAGTAAAAGGGAAAGAATATGTAGAAAATGCAAACTTTAATTTAGGAACAAGTTTTGATAAATTAACAGATGAAACTGAAAAAAGCAAAAGAATAGAAATGGCAAAATCAAAATTAAAAGGAACAGAAATTCAAAATGCAAGTGAACTTTCAAAATTTGGTGTAACATCAGATCAATTTGAACAAGAAAAAAATAATTTGAATTTGTATTATACATTATCAACATCAGATTTAGAAGAAATTGGTATGCAAGATGTAAGTTCAAAAGGACAATATATTATAAAATATAATATTAAAGATATGACAATAGAAATATATAATACACAGGGATTTGAAAATGGAGATAAAACATATTATTCATTAAGTGAATTAGAAAATTTAGAAATAAATTAGAAAAATATAGAGTGAATAGTTGAGAAAAATAAAATAAGATGAAGGAAAAACAAATGAAAGATAAAGAATTAGAAAGATTAACAAATTTAAAACAAATAGAAAAAGAATTACATGAAAAAGGATTTAAAAATATATGTGGAATAGATGAAGCAGGAAGAGGGCCTCTAGCAGGTCCTGTTGTTGTTGCAGGAGTTATAATGCCTGAAGATTCAATGATAGAAGGGGTAAATGATTCAAAAAAAGTTTCTGAAAAGAAAAGAGAACTTTTATATGATAAAATTATTGAAGAAGCAATAAGTTATTCAGTAGCAATAATTGGACAAGATGTTATAGATGATATAAATATTTTAAATGCTACTAAGCAAGGTGTTACAAGTGTTGTAAAAGGATTAGATGTTAGACCAGATTTAATTATAATAGATGCACTTCAACATATAGACACAGATGGAGTACCATATGAATCTATAATAAAAGGTGATGCTAAATGTTATTCAATTGCAGCAGCATCAATTATTGCAAAGGTTACAAGGGATAGAATAATGAGAGAATGGGATACAGTATATCCACAATATGGATTTGCTAAGCATAAAGGGTATGGAACTGCTATGCATATTGCAGCAATTAAAGAATATGGATTATGCCCAATTCATAGAAGAAGTTTTACAGGGCATTTTATTTAAGAAATTTAATTTATATTCATAGTTTATATACAATATATTATCAAATTTAAATAAATTATTAAAAAGATTTTAAACTAATAGGAAGTGAAATTTATGAATATTTTAGAAATTATTGAGAAAAAAAGGGAAAATAAAGAATTAACAAAGCAAGAAATTGAATATTTTGTAAAAGGCTATGTAGAGGGAGATGTAGCGGACTATCAAGCAGCAGCTTTAGTTATGGCAATATTTTTAAATGGTATGACAAAACAAGAAACAACAGACTTAACTATAGCTATGGCAAATTCAGGTGAAATATTAGATTTATCAAAATTAAATAAAATAATAGTTGATAAGCACTCAACAGGAGGAGTAGGAGATAAAGTATCAATATGTTTATTACCATTAGTTGCATCACTTGGTGTTCCTGTTGCAAAAATGTCTGGAAGAGGATTAGGATTTACAGGTGGAACAGTAGATAAAATGCAATCAATTCCTGGATATAAAACTGAAATAGATATAAACAAATTTATACAAAATGTGGAAAACATTGGTATAAGCATGATTTCACAAACAATGAATTTAGCACCAGCAGATAAAAAATTATATGCGTTAAGAGATAGCATTGCATGTGTTGAAAGTATTCCATTAATAGCATCAAGCATAATGAGCAAAAAAATAGCAAGTGGAGCAGAAAAAATAGTTTTAGACGTAACAGTTGGAAAAGGTGCATTTATGAAAAATATGGAAAATGCAAAAAAATTAGCAAATGAAATGATAGAAATAGGAAAATTAGCAAATAGAGAAACAGTATGTGTTTTAACAAATATGAATGAACCATTAGGATATGCAGTAGGAAATAATTTAGAAGTTATAGAAGCAATAAAATTTTTAAAAGGTGAAATGCCAGAAGACTTAAAACAAGTAGTATTAGAACTTGGAGCATATATGTTAGAACTTGCAGGACTAGGTGATAATTTAGAAGAAAATAAGAAAAAAATGTTAGAAAATATATCAAATGGAAAGGCTTTAAGTAAATTTAAAGAAATGGTAAAAAATCAAGAAGGAGATATTTCATATTTGGAAGATACAGAAAAATTTGAAAAAGCAACTATCATTGAACCAATTATAGCAAAAGAAGATGGATATATCCATGAAATAAATGCTGAAGAAGTAGGAAAAGTAGCATGTGGATTAGGTGCAGGAAGAGTAAAAAAAGAAGATAATATAGATTATGCAGTTGGAATTATATTAAACAGAAAAGTAGCTGAAAAAGTAAAAAAAGGTGAAACATTAGGATATATTCATGCAAATAGCAATGAAAAATATCTAGAATCAGAAAGAAAAATGCAAGATATTATAAAAATAAGTGAAGAAAAAATTGAAAAAGAACCGACAATTTTTGGTATTTGCAGATAATTTATTGAAATTGTATATATTTTAGTGGTATAATATGTCCAATAGGGACGGTTCTAAATGGACAAAATGTCCATTTAGAACCGAGGTAAAAAAATAAGTGAAAGGACGAGTAAAATGAAAAAAGATAAAGAGAAAAAAGTAAAAAATAAAGAACAAAGAAAATATGATAAAGGTCAAGTATTTGTAAAAATAATGGCAGGAATATTGGCATTATTAATGATTTTATCAGTAGCAGGTTCATTAGTATTTTATTTATTATAATAAACAAAGCAATAAAAAAAGAAATTCTCAAGAATTGAGAGAAGGTGTAATATGGAAAAAAGTATAAGTAGTAGCTGGATAAATTTTTATAATGAAAATATATTAAAAGGATTTCAAAATTTAAGTGAAAATCCATTCACATTATTTACAACAATATTAGATATATTAATAGTATTATTTCTATTATATTGTTTTGTAAAAATGGTAAAAGGATCAAGAGCATGGCAATTAATAAAGGGAATAGCCTTTTTAATAATTGCAACATGGGTTAGTGGATTGTTGAATTTAAAGATATTAAATTCAATTTTAACAGGAATAATGAATTGGGGAGTAATTGCAATAATTGTAATATTCCAACCAGAATTAAGAAGAGGTCTTGAACAGCTAGGAACAAATAAATTTACAAAGTTTTTTGGATTAGATAGTGATTTAGCAACAAAAACAAAAGAAGACATTTATAAAGTAGTAATAGCTGCATCAGAACTTTCAAAGACGAAAACAGGAGCATTAATAGTTTTAGAAAGAGATATAAATATTCAAGATATAATAGCAACAGGAGTTCCTATGAATTCTGAAGTATCTCCACAATTGTTGGTTAATATATTTGTACCAAAAACTCCATTACATGACGGAGCAGTTGTTATAAGTAATAATAAAATAGCAGCAGCTGCATGTGTTTTACCACTTGCTGATGATACAGATATAGCCAAAGAATTAGGTACAAGACATAGAGCTGCTATAGGAATTTCAAAAGAATCTGATAGTATAGTTGTTGTTGTATCAGAAGAAACAGGAAAAATTTCTGTAGCTAAAGATGGAACATTGATTGCTGATGTAAGAGAAGATGTTTTAAAGAAAATATTAATAAGTAATATTGTAACAAAAAGATTTACACAGAAAAAAACAGTAAAAAATAATAAATTTGAAAATATAAAGAAAAGGTTTAATAAAAAACCGGAAACAGAAACTAAAGAAAATGAAAATAAATAATTAAAAGTCGCTTATATAGCGACTTTTATAATATAAATAAAATTTATATAAATGGATGGAGATTAAATATGAGAAACATTAAATTAACAATAGAATATGATGGCAAAGATTTTAATGGATGGCAAAAGCAGCCAACAAAATTGAATATTCAGGGGACAATTGAACAAGCAATAAAAATTGTAACAGGAGAAGATGTAGATTTAATGGCATCAGGGAGGACAGATGCTGGAGTTCATGCATTTGGTCAGGTTGCTAATTTTAAAACAAATTCAAATATACCAATTGAAAAAATAGCAATTGCATTAAATTCAAATTTGAAAAAATCAATAAGAATTATATCAGCAGAAGAAGTTGATGAAAAATTTCATAGTAGATTAACATGCAAGAAAAAAACATATAGATATGTTATAAATAATTCAGAATTTTCATCAGCAATATATAGAAATTTGGAAACACATATTCCTAAAAAATTGGATGTTGATAAAATGAAACAAGGTGCTAAGTATTTTGAGGGAGAACACGATTTTAAAGCATTTAAAGCTAGTGGAACAAGTAGCAAAAGTAGTATTAGAACTATTTACAAAGCAGAAGTTTTTGAAATGCCTAATAATAGAATTTATATAGAATTAACAGGAAATGGATTTTTATATAATATGGTTAGAATAATTGCTGGAACTTTAGTTGATGTGGGAATTGGAAAGATTAAACCAGAAGATATTAAGAAAATTATTGAATCAAAAGATAGAAGTTTAGCAGGTAAGACATTACAACCGAACGGATTGTATTTGGTTAGTGTTAAATATGAATAATATTGTTACATAAAGTAACCAAATTTTACAAAAGGCATAAAATATAGTAAAAAAGAAAAGGAGAAAAATTATGAATACTTTACTAATATTTTTTGCTTTACCAATAGCAGTAATAATAATATCAATAGCACTACAAAAAATCTTCAAATGTCCATTTTTAGTAGCAGGAATAATATTTGCAGCATTTCTAATTGCAACATTTGTAATAGGAAATCTAACATATTTAGTAGCAACAATAGCATATACCATTTTAGCATTTATAACAGCTGTATTAACAAACATAATTTGCAGAATACTTAGAGAATTAGACAGGAGAGAAGATGAAAGAAATTCATCAGGTTGTTGTAACAGAAGAGGTAGAAATTCATCAAACAATAATAATGAAACACAATTATTGTCAATTACACGGAGGATGTTCTAATAATGATAATGGAAATTTATTAACAATTAGTAGTAATGGATGTAATGGAGTAGAAAATGATTTATTAACAATTAATACTAGTTGCCCTACTAATAATAGTAATGATAGTGGATGTTCTTGTAACGGCAGTACTTCAAACGATTCAATTGCTGTTAGAGCAAATGTATTTCCAAATAATAATACAAATGGTAGAACAGGAAGCTTTTGTGGATGCTTTAGAAGAAGATAGAAAGATGTCGAATTTTGCAATAAAAGTATATTGTAAAGTTCGGCATTTTTCATATTATGATATATACATATATTTTACAGTTTAAAATTAACTTGATAATTTTACATTTTTATGTTAAACTAGTAAATGCAAAACATTTCAGGGGGAATAAAAATGTTAGAAATTATAGAAGAAACATTAATAGATGCTGTAAAATTATTACCATTTTTATTTATAACATATTTAATCATGGAATATATAGAACATAAAATGGGGCATAAAACGAAAAGTGCAATAAAAAAATCAGGAAAATGGGGACCAATTATAGGTAGTATATTAGGAGTATTTCCACAATGTGGCTTTTCTGTATCTGCAACAAATTTATATGCAGGAAGAGTAATAACATTAGGAACGCTTATAGCTGTATATTTATCTACTTCAGATGAGATGCTTCCAATATTCATATCAGAAGCGGTTTCGCCGGTAATCATATTAAAGATACTAGGCATAAAATTAATAATTGGTATGATAGCAGGTGTAATATTAGATTTGTTTGTAAATCTAATTATAAAAAATAAAAATAAGAAAATTGTACAACAAAATGAAGAAGATAGTGAAGAAGATGAAATAGGGCATATGTGTGAAGAAGAACATTGTCACTGTAATGAAAGTGGAATATTAAAGTCAGCAATACATCATACTTTAAGCATATTAGTTTTTATTGTTTTAATTACATTTATTATAAATACAGTAGTTTATTTTGTTGGGGAAGAGACAATTGCAGGATGGATATTAAATAAGCCAGTTATAGGACCAGTTATAGCATCTTTGATAGGTTTAATTCCTAATTGTGCTGCATCTGTAATAATTACAAATATGTATTTAGAAAATGTTATTTCTCTTGGAAGTATGATTTCCGGATTATTAACAGGGGCTGGAGTTGGACTTGCAGTATTATTTAAAACAAATAGCAAGATAAAAGAAAATATAGGGATAATAATTTTATTATATGCAATAGGTGTAATTTCAGGAATTATGATTGATTTAATTGGAATAACAATATAAATAAAAAGAAGTCTTTTATAAATTAATATTATAAGACTTCTTTTTTGTAGTGATAATCTATTTCTTTTTATTTTTAAAATTAACTACAATAGCATCTTCATTATCAAATAAATAATTAGAATCTGTAGTATCAGTTTGAACTGGATTTATTTCATTTCTTTCATCTATAAAATCTAATTTTTTTGGATTAAATTTCTTCTTATTTAAACCATTTTCTGTATCTTCAGTTTCAGTAGTTACGCCATCTGAATATTTACCAAAGTCAAATGTTTTAAATTTCTTAGGTTCTTTATATTTAGACTCTAAATAATTAAATTTACCAGGACCAACTACAGGTTTACCATTTGAACCTCTAATTTTGAAGGCACATTCTTTTTGACCAAGAGTTTGTAATTTTCCAGGTTTAAAGTATGGAGTAAAATCCCATTTAACACTACCATGTTTTGAATCATATTTCATCTTATCAAAATCAATAGTATTACCCATTGCCCATTCTCTCTTTTGTCCAAATTCGCTACTCCACCATTCAAGTTCGCTAATTACTCCACCACCTGTAAATATTTTACTAGCACAGTTTGATAATATAGTTTGTTTAGCGCCAGATACATTTAATTGCTCAAGGTTTTGAGCAGATATAACAGTACCAACTTTATATTTCCTATACATTGTAAATATAGGTTCTGTTGCTTTACAAATAAAGTCAGGAAATTCATCAATGTATAAGAAGTTTGGAACTCTAGATTTTTCGTTTCCAGGTCTTCTTAAAACAGCATTTTGCATTGAAATTAAGAAGAATAGTCCAAATGCTTTATGGTTAGTAGCACCTAAATCACCACGTCTAGTACATATAAAAGTAATATCTCCATTTGCTAAAGACTCGTCAAAATTAATATTGTTATGTCTATTACATAAGATATTTTTTACACCAGGAACACGTAGTAATCTATCAAGAATGTCTGCAACAACAGAAATGAATGTTTCTGTATTATGTTTGTTAGGAGCGTCTTTGTAAAAGTTATTTTTAAAATAAACAAGTTGAGTGTTGTATTTTTCTTTTAGCTCTTCGTCATGTTCTAGAATTTTACACATTTTTTCTATTAAATCGAAGTTTGTAAACATTTTTAGCATATCTTCTAAATTAGGTAACATACCTTCGTTCATTTTAGGGTACATTTCTTTCAATAATATAGAAATGTTTTCGATGGCTTGAATTACTTGCAATTCCTTGAAAAGTTCATATTTTGAAATATCAACCATAGCTTTCATTACTGAAGAAATTGTAATTGCTATTTTGTTTGTATCATCATAAACAAAAGGATTTAATCCAATTGAATCTTTGTCAGATGGATCTATTATGTTATAAGGTAGGCCGAAATTTTTACATACATTTATCATATGATCTGATATTTCTCTATCAGGAGACATTACAGTTACACCACAATCTCTATATGTGATTTCAGAAGTTGAATCTAAAATCATCTTTTTCATATAAGCTTTATAAACATCTTCATTACCAGAAGTAGGAATTAACATATTTAAGTTGAAATTGGTATTTAAATAATCATTATCATAAGGTTTGTTTAATGTTGCAATACCTGTTTTTAAAGCAGTAAATCCCATTTCCTTAGAAACCTCTCTAAAGAAAAACTTTCTTTCTAGGTCTCTTGCGATTAATGGTTCAAAAACTAAAGAAGTTTTTCCTGTACCAGAAGCACCACAGACAAACATAGATTGATATCTAGAAGTTTCTGGCATTGTTATTTGTGCAGAAGTTTCACTGTTTTGGCATATATAAATATCACAAGTGTAAGGTCCATGTCCTTGTTTTTTATCAGATAAATCAATTCCACCATAATCCCAGATTGATTGCTTCATATCTTTGCTGTCATTTACACCAAAGTATAAGAAATTAAATATCTTTGGAATAATAAGTATTGGCATTAAAAGTGTTAAAGATGTTAATGCCGGACGTATTAAGTCAGAAAAATTTGTTACTAAATCTACATATCCAGGATTAAAAATTAATAATAACCATGCACCCATGTTAAGCCATTGAGTGAACATAGAAGTTACAATTATTGTTAAACCTATTACATATATATAAAATAAAGTAACTTTTTTCTTTTTTGTTGATGCAAATTCTGATGGAACAGAAAAAGCATACGCAAGCATTGGACATGCAAGTGCTAATGTATATTGAAATGGTCCCCAATATGAATAAGAAACACCAGTGAATAACATTAATAATATTTCTACAATTCTATCAACTGATAAATATACAGTTATGAGTGTTAAGATATATGTGGCAAAGGTATTTCTACTAACTCCTAATTTGCTTAAAAAATTGTCTATTATTTTCATTATATATTTGCCCCTTTTTATTAATTATATTTTATTGCTTTTTTTATAATACTACATATCTATTATCCTATAAAATGGCGAAAAAAACAAGTATTTTTGGAAAAAAAGTGCTTAAATAAAGAATAAAAATTAAATAAAAAACATATAATATTTAAAATTACATAAAATGGGAGAGATATATGATGGAAGAATTTAAAAAAGAGCAATTAATAAAAGAAAAAAGTGAGTTTGACAAAGAAATAGAATTAATTAAAAATATAATAAAGACAAGAGAAGAATTAAAAAGTGATAATAAAAATTTTGAATTTGCGGAAATGGAGCTAGTAGATTACTATATATATCATATAAAAGCAAATCAAGCTAAACTAGATTATTTAATAAAATTGGCAAAAGCACAAGGAATTACAATAGATAGAATAAATCAAATGAAATATGAAAATTATGATGAAGAAATAGGATAATAATAAATTGTAATAGTAGATGAATATTTGTCCATATTTGCTCATACACATTTATAAATAAGATTTAAAGAGGGATGAGTATGGATACAAATATAATTACATATTTAGCATGCATATGCTTTTTGTTTATTTTCGGAAGAATATTTATTGTTCCTATAAAAAAAATTTTAAAACTTGTTATTAATTCTATTTTAGGTGGAGTAACAATATTTTTAATAAATCTTGTTGGAGGAATGTGGGGGTTCCATATAGGACTTAATATTTTTACTAGTATTTTGGTAGGATTGTTAGGCTTACCGGGAGCAGTGTGTTTAGTAATTATAAAATTGTTAATTTGAAAAAGGGATTGGGTATGGATCTTAAATCTTGAAAAAATCAGGAAAGAAGACTTTGAGTCCTCAATCCTGATTTTTTTCTATTCAACTGTTACTGACTTTGCTAAGTTTCTAGGTTTATCAACATCTAATCCTTTTTCTTTAGAAATATGATAAGCAAGTAATTGTAGTGGAATAATTGATAATATAGGAGAAACAAAACGATTTGTTTCAGGAATATCAATTACAGTATCAAACATACTTTTATCAATATCTTGATTAGAAATAATTAAAGTTTTAGCACCACGAGTAATAACTTCTTGAAGATTACTTACAGTCTTTTTAACTAAATCTTTATCTGTCATAATACCAACAACAGTAACGCCATTTTCTATTAAAGCAATTGAACCATGTTTTAGTTCACCTGCTGGGTAACTTTCAGAATGTATATAAGATATTTCTTTTAATTTTAAAGAGCCTTCTCTTGCAACTGTTTCATCAATACCTCTACCTAAGAAAAATACATCTTTTTCTTGATAGATTTTCTTTGCAAATTCTGTTATTTCTTTATCACATTTTAAAACTGTCTCGATTTTTTTAGGTAATTCTAAAATACTTTTCTTTATATCAATTAATAAACTTTCATCAGCAGTATCAAGGATTTCAGCAAAGTAAATTGCTAACATTGTCATTAAAACTACTTGGGAAGTGTAAGCTTTTGTAGATGCAACAGCTATTTCAGGTCCAGCGTGTGTATAAATTGAATAATCTGCTTCTCTTGTTATAGAACTTCCAATTACATTAGTTATTGCAATAGTTTTTGCACCTTTTTCTTTTGATAGTTTTAATGCTGCTATTGTATCAGCAGTTTCACCAGATTGAGATAAGAAAATGCATAAAGTTTTATCATCTACAATTGGATCTCTATATCTAAATTCTGATGCAATATCAACTTCTGTAGGAATTCTACAAAGTTTTTCAATAGAGTTTTTTCCTGTAAGTCCAGCATGCATTGCTGTACCACAAGCTACAATATAAATTTTATTTAAACTTGATAAATATTCTTTTGTAA
>OLPN01000206.1_pt1 | contig 61549 bp, 63 predicted proteins | sample 1672601 | NCBI WGS metagenome assembly OLPN01 (sample SAMEA3136704, study PRJEB25190) | human gut metagenome | reverse complement strand
ATCTGTATGGCATCCATAATATGCAAGACTTACATCATCTTTACGCATCTCGGAAATCTCATTATCCCTGGCAATGATCTCTTTTCCGTCAGGATTATATACAGGTGTGTCTTCTGCCCAGCTATAGCAGGTATCACCCACTGCAAAATGCGGTCCCATCTTCTCTGCAATAAGAATCGGAAGCTTGTCAGCAATTCCGTATTTCATTGCAGCCACATAAGCTGTAGTGTTGGTTCCGATGGCAAATTCACCCATCGGTATCTTCGGATGATGGTGAAGGATGTTATCCTCGATATACTTTCTGTTTTCTTCCTCTGTCTTAAAATTGGAACAGGTATAATCAATTACCTGTCCACAGTCAAAAACAAGCTTCAGGTCACGGAACTGAAGCCCGTTGAGATATACCTTTTTCACATGAAGGATGCCGCCTGTTCCTGCAAGCTGCGGGGAAGTAAATACTTCACCTACCGGAATGTTCACATCAGCTACACAATTCTCGAAATTTGTCTGTTTTTTCGGATCAGAAAGCTCATGCAGATGGATCAGAAGATCTGTGTCATTATCTCCACTTCCCTTAACCTCCACCCACTCACAGGTATCCAGGGTATTGATGATCGTCTGCTGGATTTCCTGATAGAGATGGTAATCCAATGTATTGATCTTTACGATCTCACGGAAAATTTCCTCATAATTTCCACCAATCTCAGGAACCGGATATGCAATGATCGTAAAACTTCTCTCATCACCTTTGATGTATCGGTTTACGATCTGTCCGGATTCATTGTCAAGTTCTGTCTGAAGCTTCTGCTGTGTCTCGCTTAATGCATAAGCTTCCGGTTTACTTATCGGAGAGAAAGGATTTTCTCCAAATGTATCAATGCAGGCCGGACCGCCATGTACTTCTGCCAGTTCTCTGTACTTCTCATAGGAGGTCTGCATAGCACGAAGTTTTCGCTGAACAAAATCCCCATCCAGGAACAATGCACTGTCCTGACGATGATCGTAATCGTACTGCGGATTGGCAACGCCGCCTGTATAGCCTACTCTCACGGCGCCTCTCTTATTTACCACATGCGTTGCATGGCGATAGATCACCGGCTTCAGACCCATTTTTTCAAACTGGAGGATCGCTGCTTTTACCATCCGCTCAAAACCAAGACTATATCGGATATTTACTGTTTTCTTTTTTGTGATATCCTTCCGTCCGGTGATAAATCCGATCCGATAGCCTTCTGTATAGGTAGAAGCCATCTTATCGATCTCTTCCTGAGAAAGGGAGTTCAGAAACTCTGCAACTCCTGTTTCATTCTCTGAAACAAACTCGCCATAGCGATACAGATATCTCAGATCCGAAAGATCCGAATTCATGATGATATCTGCTGCAAAGTCAAGCTCCGGATCTACACCTTCCCGTATCCTCTGCTCCATCATATCCTGGCAGTAATCATTTACATAGGAACGGAGAATCCCCTCCACTGTTGCCGCCTCCGGAAGTTCTTCCTCACAAAATGCAGAATATACTTCCAGAAACAGTTCCATGGATACAGTCATATCCCGCAGCCTTTTCTCATGAGCATAAGCTACAGTTCCTGCGATCTCTGCATACAGAAAACTGAAGGCTTTTCCATATTCTCCCATCTGCTGTACTGCATACGCCGGATTTCCATAGCTGCTTTCATAATTTTCCGGGAGGATATCCTGATAAAAGCAATGATTTCTCTCTTTCAACGCCTCCATCGTAAGCTCTGCTGCGCTCTCATCCATCACATCTGCTGCCATGGAAAGAAACTTTGCCCTGTTTCTGAAAAAATCTCCAAACGGTTTTTTTACGGTTTCTTCTGTTATGATCTCACGGATCCGTTCCTTCGCAAGTCCATAACGTTCTTTCATGCATTCTTCCAAGACTTCATCTCCCATCTTTTTCATCATCGATCACATGCCCCAGGGCAATGTGTTTGTCAACGAGTTCTTTCATATATTCCCAGATCACTTCAGAACCCTCTCCTGTTTTCCGGTTTCTCTTATAAATCTGACTTTTCTTCACCTGATGCTCTTCCCAGCTTTTTCCGTTGGAAGCATCATTTAGAAACAATGGCTGACAATTATCTAGCACATGGGCAAATTTCGCCTCCGGGGTTTCGTAAGCCTCAAACTCCTCCCATAATGCTTTTAACCACTGTCCCTGATCTTCCGGCAATAGTCCATAGATCCGTTCTGCTGCCTGCTTCTCCCTGTATTCCTTGGTTGTCGCTCCTTTTTCATCATATGCATAGGTATCACCTGCATCAATCTCTACCAGATCATGCGCCAGTACCATAGGAATCACTTTCGAAAGATCCACTTCCTCATTGGAATATTCCTTTAAAAGCACTGCCATCAACGCCAGATGCCAGGAATGCTCCGCATCATTCTCTTTCCGCTTTCCGTCTGCAAGATATGTCTGACGGAAAATATTCTTGACTTTATCTATCTCCATAATAAAGTCCAGCTGTTTTTTTAAGCGTTCTTTTTTATCCATCTGTTATACCCCCGATAAAAAAAGTCCCAGCCAGATAACCAGGATCACTCCGTTCAAAATAGACCCGACCATGCTCGTCCTGTGTTTCCGGTTTTCTTCCGAAAAGCTGGAAAGCCCCAGTGTAAAGCCATATGCAGAAAGCAGCATGGCAAAAAGCCCGGTTCCGCCGATCAGGCCCCCGAGCTTTCCATCAAAAAAGAGTGCAAGCACAACTGCCGCGATAAACAGCACGAGGGAAGCCGCCGCAAGTCCTACAGACCATTTTCCCTTGGAAGCTTCTCTTTTTTTTGCAAATGCATATCTATATCTTCTTGCCATTAATTTTTCTCCTAATCCTGTCGCAGACTGCATAAATCCCATATCCAAGCGCTGCGCCCAGAGTATTCAATATCATATCATCCACATCAAAGCAGCCAACTTTTGTAAGCAGCTGGATCACTTCTATCGTCAGACTGATAAAAAAGCCGGATAATATGATAAAAAAGCCATTTCGCATTTTTCCGGTTATTACCGGAAGAATAAATCCGTATGGCACAAATCCCAGCACATTTCCAAAAACATTTGTGAAAAGCGCAAATGTACCCACTATTTTTCGATAAGTCCAGAAACGCCTGATCTCCACAAACGGAACAAGATTGTAACGGTATTCTCTTTCTGCATCCGCCACTCTTCCGTATCCTTCGGAAAAGAACAGAAGATACACAAGAACAAGAACATACAATACAAAAAAAGCTGTCCCGAGTTTTTTTACTCTGCGTTTTGTCCCTTTTTCCAATATTCTCCCCTGCTTAAATAGTCCGAAAAGCCACACGGAACAACGTGCGGCTTTTCAGATCATATTAGATTAATATCTCTGATTTTCTTCTGAGCAGTCTCGCACCGTTCACGATCATCAGAATTCCTGTGACAAGTCCCGTCACCAGAACGACAATACCGAGTGCAAGGCTTCCCGCCCCGCTGCTCGCCATAGTTTTATAAATTTTTTCATTCATAAGGCTGCGTCCTCCCAGTAAAAGCGGACCTTCGGAATCCGCCGCTCTTTTATGACCTTTTATAACAATATTATTCTGCGCCGTACTGGTCATAATATGCATCAATGGCAGCTTTCAGCTTATCATCGATCACAACACGGCCTTTGTATTCTTTGTTGTAGAGATGCTCGACAACCTCCGCCATAGTTACAATAGCTGTAGTCTGAAGGCCGTAGGTTTCCTCGATCTCTTTGAGCGCACTCTTTGTTCCCTGGCCACGTTCCATACGGTCAACAGAAACCACAAGACCTATCGGATTTACATCTCCCTGCGCTTTGATGATCGGAAGTGTTTCTTTAATGGATGTTCCTGCAGTCGTAACATCCTCAATGATCACTACCTTATCCCCATCCTGGATCGGGCTGCCAAGAAGAATTCCTTTATCTCCGTGGTCTTTCACTTCCTTACGGTTGGAACAGTAACGGATATCCTTTCCGTACATTTCACTGATCTCCATAGTTGCTGCTACAGAAAGCGGGATTCCTTTATATGCCGGTCCAAACAGCACATCAAAATCCAGTCCGAATTTGCTTTCTATCGCTTTTGCATAATACTGTCCCAGCTTGCGAAGCTGCGCACCGGTACGGTAAAATCCTGTATTTACAAAAAATGGTGTCTTTCTTCCTGATTTCGTAGTAAAATCTCCAAATTTCAGGACATTACAGTCAATCATAAATTCAATAAATTCCTGCTTATACTGTTCCATTTATCTAATCCTCCATGTTTTTCATATATACGACAAACCCAGGATCCACACTCTGCTGCAATCCCAGTGTAAAATCCCTTTATTTATCCTGTTAATTCTAACATATGAACAACAGAATTGCAAATACGGCAATCCTCCGTTATTTCACTACTCCGATCAGCTCATTGATGTCTTCCACTTTCTGTTTTTCAAGAAATGCCTGAATACCATCTGCGATCTCCACAGTAGCATAAGGGTTAAAAAAGTTTGCAGTTCCCACAGACACTGCAGTAGCACCTGCCATAATAAATTCCAGGGCATCCTCAGCAGTTGCGATTCCTCCCATACCGATGATAGGAAGGGATACTGCATTTGCCACCTGATATACCATACGGACAGCTACCGGTTTTACTGCAGGACCGGACATTCCACCAGTTTTATTTGCCAGTGCAAATGTACGTCTGTTGATATCGATCTTCATTCCTGTCAGGGTATTGATAAGAGAAAGAACATCTGCGCCGCCAGCTTCTGCTGCTTTCGCCATCTCGGTAATATCGGTTACATTTGGGCTCAGCTTCATGATCACCGGCTGTTTTGCATATTTCTTTACTTCTTTTGTGATCTCTTCAAGAGCTTTCGGATTCTGACCGAAGGCAATTCCGCCTTCCTTGACATTCGGGCAGGAAACATTAATCTCCAGCATATCCACAGGCTCATTTCCAAGGCGTTCTACAACCTCACAGTAATCCTTTGCAGATTTTCCACAGACATTGACGATGATCTTTGTATCATATTTTTTAAGGAACGGAATATCTCTTTCACAGAAAACATCAATCCCCGGATTCTGAAGACCAATGGCATTGAGCATTCCGGATGCTGTCTCTGTCACTCTCGGTGTAGGATTTCCCGGCCACGGTACATTTGCCACACCTTTTGTCACAACTGCGCCAAGTCTGTTCAGATCCACAAATTCACTGTATTCCGCTCCAGAACCAAATGTTCCGGATGCTGTCATCACCGGATTCTTAAGTTCTACGCCGGCAAGATTTACATTCATTCTGCTCATAACTCTACCTCCGTGCTCAGGAATACAGGTCCGTCTTTACATACTCTCTTGTTATGGACATGAGAATGAGGATCCACATCTTTGGATTTGCACACACAGGCAAGACACGCGCCTACGCCACAGGCCATACGCTCTTCCATGGAGATCCAGCACGGAATTCCTTTTTCAAGGGCATATGCCTTGATGGCACGGAGCATCGGGGCAGGTCCGCAGGCAAAGATCGCATCTGCCTCAAGATCGTTCTCACGGATGGCATCCATAACATTTCCCTTTGTTCCTGCAGAGCCGTCTTCTGTTGCCACATAAACATCTCCATAAGCTTCAAATTCCTTATTTAAAAACAGCTCATCTCTGTATCCGAGAACCATGATCTTTTCTGCGTCCAGCTGTTTAGCAGTTTCCAGCATTGGCGGGATTCCGATTCCTCCACCCATGAGAAATACTTTTTTGCCTTTTACTGCATCCAGCGGAAAACCATTTCCCAGAGGTCCCATAGTCTCAATGGGGACCCCTGCATGAAGTCTGGAAAATTCCTCCGTACCGGTTCCTTTTCCTGTAACGCGATATACCAGTCTCAGTTTTCCTTCTGCTTTATCGATCTCACAGAGACTGATGGGTCTTGGCAGAAGCTTACCGCCATTGCGGCTGTAAAGTGATACAAACTGTCCCGGCACTGCATTTTTTCCAATCTCACCTGCATCCAGCCACATACTGTAAATATCTGTACCAATACATTCCTGGCTGAGTATCTTACAGGGCTTTTTTGTTTTTTTACTTTCTGATGTACTCATAAAATGCCTCCTGTATTATCTGTTCTCCAGCGCACCGCTGATATCCGCGATCATATCTTTTACTGCCGCTCTGGAAGCATCTGCGTAATTTTCAGCGCCAAACTCTTTATATTTCTCCTGCTTATATGCAGCGATGATTCCTCTGGAAGAGTTTACGATAGCACCAAGTCCGTCCTCATTAAAGAAATGGACAAGATCTGCGCCCTTTCCACCCTGAGCACCATATCCGGGAACAAGGATAAATGTCTTCGGCATGATCTTTCTTAATACCTTTCCCATTTCCGGATAGGTCGCACCTACAACAGCACCAACATAACTATATCCATCACCCATAAGCTCATCGCCCCATTGTGCAACCTTCTCACCTACCAGCTCATAGAGCGGGCGACCGTCGATGACACGATCCTGGAACTCACCACTTGATGGATTGGAAGTTTTGACCAGAACAAAGATACCCTTTTTCTCTTCCTTACATACATCCATAAAGGGTTTCACACCATCAGAACCAAGGTATGGATTGACCGTTGCAAAATCCTCATCAAAACCTGCATATTTTTTTGAGCCTACCTGAACCTGTCCCAGGTGACCAACTGCATATGCTGCAGATGTGGAACCGATATCACCTCTTTTGATATCACCGATCACAACCAGATCTTTGGCTTTACAATACTCAACCGTTTTCTTGTATGCGATCAGTCCCGGGATACCAAACTGCTCATACATGGCGATCTGTGGTTTCACTGCCGGGATCAGATCACAGGTCGCATCCACGATCCCTTTGTTATACTGCCAGATTGCTTCTGCAGCGCCCTCCAGAGTCTCTCCAAACTCTGCAAAAGCCTTCTTCTGGATATGCTCCGGAATATAATTCAGCATAGGATCCAGTCCTACAACGATTGGTGCATTTGTTTTGCGGATATTGCTGATCAGTTTGTTAATCATGATTCTTTCTCCTCCTGGTTTTTAAATACAATTTTTCCGTCACAGATGGTATAAAGCACTTTTCCCTTTACTTTCCAGCCATCAAACGGTGTGTTATGTCCTTTGGAAACAAATTTATTTTTATCGATAGCATACTCCTGCTCCGTATCCACGATGATCACATCTGCCGGATGGCCTTTCTGGAGAGTTCCTCTGTCAAGCCCGAGGATTTTCGCCGGGTTCAGGCACATCTTCTCAACCATCTGTTTCAGTGTGATCACATCTTTTTCCACCAGCTCTGTATAGGTGAGCGGAAGGCTTGTTTCCAGACCTACGATCCCAAATGGTGCATTCTTCATAGAACCTGTTTTTTCCTGTGCACTGTGCGGTGCATGGTCCGTGCTGATCACCTCGATGGTACCGTCCTTCAGGCCCTGTTTCAGCGCTTCCACATCCTTCGGTGTACGGAGCGGCGGATTCATCTTGTAATTCGGGTCATCTGTTTTAATATCATCGGATGAAAGGATAAAATGGTGCGGGCATACTTCAGCTGTGATATTGTCGTATCCTTTCTCTTTTACGATCTTCATCATCTGAGCATCCCCATAAGTGGAACAGTGGCAGAGATGAAGATGGACTCCTGTCTCCAGCGCCAGAATGATATCTCTGGCTGTAATGGTATCTTCCACTGCATTGCAGATTCCGGGAAGCCCCAGTCTTTTGGCGTTCTCATCCTCATTCATGCATCCATCTCCACGCAGATCGATATCTTCACAATGGTCAAAAAACGGCACGCCACATTCTGCCGCGATCCTCATTGCTTCTTTACAAAGCGCTGTATTCATCACAGATTTACCATCCTCGGACACTGCCGGGATCCCTGCTTTCACCATTCCGGCAATATCTGCAAGTTCAGTACCCTTTTCTCCCATGGTGGCTGCACCTGCCTGAAGTACATGAATACCGGAAACCTGCGCCGCCTTGTTATGTACATAGTTTACCCGGTCCGGATTATCAATAGTGGGAGTTGTATTTGGCATAGCAACTACAGTTGTCACACCACCACGTGCTGCCGCAGCAGCACCACTCTTGATATCTTCCTTATGTGTCTGGCCCGGATCACGAAAATGGACATGAAGATCGATAATTCCCGGCATGACCAGCTTTCCTTTCGCATCGATCACACGGTCGCCGTCTTTCTTTTTCAGCTTCTGGCCTATTTCCGCAATGATTCCGTCTTCCAGATAAATATCGCCTGTTTTATCCGTATCTGTAGCCGCATCCACGATCCGGCCTCCTCGAATCAGAATCCCCATTTCTGTTCTCCTCTCATCCTGTATTTTCAAAGCAGATCCTTCAATCCGCTTGTATTCTCCTATATCATACACGAAATCTCTCTATTTATAAAGATTTTTTTTACAAAGCAATTTCGCCTCTTTTTACACCCCGGAATTGTTGGAATTTTCTCCTTGACATTTCAAAACACGGGTTATATAATCAGAGCATGGCAAAATATTTAATGTAAAATCACTAGTTTTTAGAGATTATATTTACATGAATATAGTCTGTAAAATCTGGTGATTTTTTATTATCATCAGAAGGCTATTTTAACTTTTTTATTTCTATGGAGGTAACACAAAATGAACAAGGGAACTGTAAAGTGGTTCAACGCAGAAAAAGGTTATGGTTTTATCACAGGTGAGGACGGACAGGATGTATTCGTACACTTCTCCGCTATCAACGGTGAAGGCTTCAAATCTCTTGAAGAAGGACAGGCTGTATCCTACGACTTAACAGAGGGCGCTCGCGGAATGCAGGCTGCTAACGTTACAAAGTTATAATTCTATAACCATAAAAAACGTATAAGTCAAAACGGGGCTGCTTTATGGCAGACCCGTTTTTTATTGCATTGTATTTATCCTGTATATAAAAATCCCCGGGATGCTTCAACACATCCCGGGAACCCATCATTTCATATGTGTTTTCTATTCCGCACTGTCTGAAGATAATCCGGAAATATAATCTGTCAATGCAGAAGTATCCATCACAGTATCCACCTTCACACTGGCTTCCTTCGCCTGGATCTTGGCATATGCGGAATATCCGATCCAGCCTACAAGCAGAACCGCGATGAGGATCCATGCCGCCATCTCAAGTACAAATTCTGCGCGTTCCTTCTTCAGGGCACTGTTTCGCGAGTATTTGTTGTTTTTATATTTGTCAACTTTCTTCTGGCTCATTGTCTTTCTCCTTTGCCGCTTCAGTACTTCGTTCATTATAGCACACTTGTTTTCAAAAGAAAAGCGGCAACTCCCTGAAGAAATGTGATAATTTTCTGAACTGGAGATTTTCTCTGATCAGACTGCTACGATAACGCCACCATCGTTGGCATACATACTGCTGACACCGGCAGTATCCATAACTACGATCTTTGCTGGGTGCAGTTTCTCACGGATAGCCTCCTCCAGCATCTTCGCTCTTTCCGGACAGTTGCAATGAGTGATGGCAACTGTCTTTTCCGGGATGTTGATCCCCTTCTCTCCAATGTGATCCACCATTTTTACGATTGCTTTATTCATGCCTCTGGCCTGATCCAGCTGACAGATCGTTCCTTCCGGAGTAGCTCCCATAACCGGCTTGATCTTCAGTGCACTGGCCACCAGAGCTTTCACTCTGCCCAAACGTCCGTTCTTGCGCAGAGTTTCCAGATTCTCCAACACAAAAAATGTGTTCATCTCTTCAATATATTTCTCTACTTCACTTACTACTTCTTCAAAAGAAAGTCCCTTTTCTTCACACTCCACGATCTTCATGGCAATCAGACTCTGACCACCGGATGCAGATTTGGAATTAAATACATGAACCTTTTTCTCCGGCTGCTCTTCCAGGAACAGGTTTTTTCCAAGAATCGCACTGTTATAGGAACCACTCAATTCTGCCGATAGCGTCACCGCATAAATGTGTTCCGCATCACACTCATATGCCTTCATATAGCGTTCCGGAGAAGGGCATGCAGACTTGGGGCATTCCGGGCAGGCCGCAACCTTCTTTAAAAAATCTTTCTGATCGAAATTCTCATCATCTATAATATTCTCACCGCCCACCGTCAGCGTCAGTGGTATGGATTCAATCCTGCCGTCATTTTTCCATTCATCTAAAAGCTCCCCACAGCTATCTATCGCAATCTTATAGCTCAATTATATCGTCCTCTTTTCCATTATATGTAGTATTCAATACCACATCTATCGTATCACATAAACAGATATTTGAAAAGAGTTTTTTAAAAAGTCTGTCCTTTTTTCTTTATCTGAGATATAATGTCTACACGCGATCACATAAAAGAAAGGAAGTGCGGCATGCTTGCATTAAAGATTACAGATATCCGGGATTTCACAAACAAACTTTTTATAGGAGAAGTATTTGACAAATTCTGTCTGTCCGAAGCGACTGTGACTACTTTTAATACTTTTACCATTGATGGCAGGCTTCAGAAAGATTTTTTTGATACAGACAGCATGAACAGACTCACAGAGCACGGCCGGACACATTCTCTCTGGAAGGACATCAGACCTTTCTGCTGGTCTGTGATCCGCGGTAAGCGTACGCCCTTAAGCTTCAGGATCGTGCTGCATTTAAGTCGGAGTGGAGTTGAAGCTGCAATGAGAAATACAGATTTCGGAATTTCCTCCGAACAGATAGACGGACTATTCTTAAATCTTCAATTTAAAAATAACAGCCTTCTTTGTACTACCGGAACCTCTCTTAAAACATTCTCTATGGATAAACGCCCAGAGCAGCTCTGGGATGATATGATCCTGAGCTTTCTGTCCAGGAATCAGATTCTTTTTGAAAGGCTATAGTCAATTCTCTTCTTCTATTTCCCTCAGATAATACGCAAGCATATCAATAAATTCACTGTTGGTAGGCTTGTATTCTAGAGGATATCCTGCAATCTCATCCAGCAGTTTTTTATTTCCTTCCCAACACACATTTACCATTGTTCTGATATCATGCTCAATATTGGTAGGTGTTGATCTGTACTTCCGCGCCAGGTATGGATAAATATCCTTTGTGATCCGCAATGGTTTATACTGATCCCCCATGGAAATCTTTACCGCTTCCGCAACGAAAAAATATCCTTTGTATTTCGAATTTGCACCAAGTCTTCTGATCAATCCATACACCTTTTTCATACATTTGTTCCTCCATTTCATTTTTTTCTCTTTTTAAAAGCACTCCCTTATGTATAATACGACAGTTATCTATATTTTTCGCTTTCTTCTGAAAATTTATTTTATACATATTAGATACTAATTTAAATTTTTAGTCATATTTTACAGGTTATTTTTATTTAATATCTATTATTTTATTTAAAATTCCTATAATTGTGTTAAAGATACACATATTGTTATAAAAAAAGCAAAGGCTTCGCCCCATTACGGGCAAAGCCTTTCGATCATTTTATATGTCGTTTTATTTTGTAAGGACCATAAGGATATCGTTGCTTCTCTTTACAAATTTTGTCATTTCTTCAGGAGAAAGCTGTTTATGGCTCATCATTGCAAGATCATAAAGCTGTTCACAGATCACCGGAACATACTCTGATCCCTGATTTTCTGCTATAAATCTTACAAGAGGATGATTTGCGTTCAGTACAAGTACTTCCTGACCACCGAACATATTCGGATCCATTCCGTACATATTGTACATTTTCATCATATCCTGCATACGGCGGCTCTCCTCAGGAAGAGTGATCATCGCTGCAGTTCCCTCATTTTTCAGCTTCTCTACTTTTACTTCAAGTTTATCCTTGCCAAGATTCTTACGGAACACCTCAGTAAGTGTCTTGACTGTTGTTTCATCCGCTTCTCCGTCTTCACGAAGCTCTTCTGTCAGATCTGCATCAATTCTCTTGAACTGGATCGTCTGATCCTGCTGTTCAAGATGGGAAATAAACTGTGAATCGATCACATGCTTCAGCAGTACAGCATCTTTACCCGCTTCACGGAACATATTAATGTACTGGCTCTGCTGTACCTCATCGGTCACATAATAGATCACCGTTTTTTCCGGTTCCTCATTCTGGGATCCTTCAGAAGCTTTCTCCTCTGTCTTCTCCTCTTCAGCTGCTTTTGTTTCTTCTTTTTTATTTTCCTCAATGCAGTCTTTCAGGGTAAGATATTTGCCATCCAGATTCTTAAAGAGGATATAATCATTCATCTTCTCACCAAATTTCGCATCCTTGATGCATCCAAATTTGATAAACGGGCTGATATCATCCCAGTACTTCTCATAAGACTCTCTGTCTGTCTTGCACATTCCGGTGAGCTTATCTGCTACTTTCTTGGTGATGTATTCAGAAATCTTTTTCACAAAACCATCATTCTGCAGTGCAGAACGGGAAACATTCAGTGGAAGATCCGGACAGTCGATCACGCCTTTCAGAAGAAGAAGGAATTCCGGGATCACCTCTTTGATGTTATCTGCAATAAATACCTGATTATTATAAAGCTTGATGGTTCCCTCAATGGAATCATACTCTGTCCTGATCTTCGGGAAATACAGGATACCCTTCAGGTTGAACGGATAGTCCATGTTCAGATGGATCCAGAACAGCGGTTCCTTGTAATCCATAAATACCTTACGGTAAAATTCTTTATACTCTTCATCCGTGCACTCATTTGGGTGTTTCATCCAGAGCGGCTGTGTATCGCTTAAGGATACCGGCCGTTTATTGATCTTTACTTTATCTTTGGCAGGAGAAACTTCCACAACTTCTTTCTCGCCTTTATCATTCTCCTTTTCCTCTGTCTTGGCATCCTCATGGATATGTTCAACTACCACATCATCTTCACGGAGATCTGCCTCATCGATGGTTTCATACTCCTGTTCAGCATTTGCTTTGGAAAGATAGATATTTACCGGCATGAAAGAACAGTATTTCTCGATAACCTCTCTCATACGATATTCATTGGCAAACTCCAGGCTTTCCTCATTGAGGAAAAGAGTGATCTCTGTTCCCGGTTCTGTTTTGTTTCCGTCTGCCATCTCATACTCCGTACCACCGTCACAGGTCCAATGTACCGGTGTGGAACCCTCCTTGTAAGAGAGAGTATCAATATGAACTTCATCTGCAACCATAAATGCAGAATAAAATCCAAGTCCGAAATGACCGATCATCTGATCATCCGTTGTTTTATCCTTATATTTCTCAAGAAACTCTGTGGCACCGGAAAAAGCGATCTGTGTGATATATTCCTCTACTTCATCTGCTGTCATACCAATACCGTTATCGATAAACTTCAAAGTTTTCTGATCCGGATCAACGATAACATTTACAGCCGGTTTGTAACCTTCCGGGAATGTATAATCTCCCATAACTTCCAGCTTTCTCAGTTTGGTGATCGCATCGCATCCGTTGGAGATCATCTCTCTTACAAAAATATCATGGTCGGAATATAACCATTTCTTGATAATCGGAAAAATATTTTCACTGTTGATTGATAAACTGCCATGTTTTGCTGACATATATGTCACTCTCCTTTTGTTTTTATTTTTATTTCTGATGTTCCGACAGAGCCGGAAACCTGTTGTTTTTTTCAATAAATATATACTAATACGACTTTTTACAAAAGTCAAGAAAAATTTAGCACTCATCATTATAGAGTGCTAGTAACAGCATGTAAAACGGATCTCTATGTGCAAAAAAATCCCTCCGTACATTTTTTGTACGGAGGGTGCTGTAAAACTATCTTCTACATTCTGTTCTTATTTTTTCTTTCTACGATATACAAGGATTCCTCCAATACATACCACAGCCACGATCAAAATGATCACAAATGTCATGATCGGTGTACTGTCTCCCGTCTGCACTGCAGATTTCTGATTTGTCTGTGTCACTGCCGGACTCGGAGTCGCAGTAAGAACTGCTGCCTGTGATACCGTAAAAGTAACCGTACTTTCTGACTGTGTACCGGTATCCTTCCAGCTGGAGCCGTCGTATTTCTGCTGTCCAAAGGTAACTTTCAGAGTATATTTTCCCGGCTTGCTGACACGGAATGTTGCAGTATAAGGCTCTCCATCCCAGGTACGGGTCTCTGTGATCTTCCAGCTCTTCGGCTGATATCTGGTATCTCCCTTACGCGGGTTTGTATTATCCATTCCTGCACCAGCTGCTGTAAAGGTGATCTTTGTATTGGTATCATACTTGCCATTGGAATCAATGCCTGTGATCTTATTGTCCGATGCAGCGGCTTCCGTGCCCTGATATCCATTTACTGTAATACTTACTGCGATCACTGTACTGATCTTGTTGGGATTCTTAACCCCCTCCGGAAGAATGACGGTACCTTTTACATTAAATATCTGACGTTCTGCAGAAGACGGATCATAAGAAGATCCCTTAACATCCCATTTAACAGATGCCTTCTGCTCTCCCTTTGTTGTAGTGATCTTTACTGTTCCCGGAAGCTTCAGGGCTTTCTGGGTTTTCTGGGTTCCATTGGGTAGATCTTTGATATCGGATGGCTTTTTGATGCCTGTAAGGTTATTCGCCTTCTTACCGTTATCTGTTTTTTTCTTTGTAACGCTGAAATGGACATTTACATAAGCTTCCACATTTGCATCATTGGCGATCACAATGTCTTCCAGATATTCCCCCTGTGAAAGTCCGCTGACCGGCTGTACGCTAAAGGTTGCATTATCTCCTGCTTCCAGCTCTGTGGCGGAAAGTGTACCAATTGTATATGCATTTGATGAAGGCTGTTTCAGAACGATCTTTGTATTTCCGGTGTTGGTAACTGTAACTGTCTTCGCATCAGGAAGTTCCTTATAGCCTTCCTCTTTGGTTCCAAACTCCAGACTGTCTGTTACCGAAAGACCGGGATTGGGTTCCGGTTCCGAAACTGTAAATTCCAGCCGGACTTCAGCCAGTGTGTTTCCGGTATTCTGATCTGTCACAGAAATCGTATCGCTGTGATCTCCGGCCTGAAGACCGGTCTTGGGCTGTACGGTAAAGATTGCCGCCTTATCTCCGGGATTGAGCACTTCCGCAGAAAGCTCTCCCACCTCATAATCCTCCGGAGCAGAAAGCTGGATCCGGATAGCCTCTGTACCTGTATTCTCTACGGTTACAGGCTGTGCATCCGGCGCAGTCTCATAGCCCTGTTCCAGTGTTCCAAACTTCAGAGGACCTTCCGGTTTCACTGTTGCAGTAACTGTTTTTGGTGTTTCTGTCTTTACCATAACCGAAGCCGTCACTGTAGCAGATGCTTCCGTGCTTTCATCAGAAGCAAATACAAGCTCTTCCACGTATGGATCATCTTTTGCAGAGAGTCCAAGCTTAGGCTGTACGGTAAAGGTCTGCTCTCCTCCCTGCGCCAACTGGATATTTCCGCTACTCTCCACTTCACTGACCGGCGCAATATCAAAAAACTTCGACTCAGGCTGTACTAACGTCACAGCTTCTGTACCTTCGTTTTTGATCGTGACTGTACTTGTTGTTTCTACCTTTTCATAACCGGCAGTCAGATCATCAAAAGGCAGTTCTGTCGGATCCGCAATTAGCTTGTATATTTTTTCCGCTGCAGGGTCCGATGTTTCCCCGGGATCTGTCTGCTCATTATTTTCATGATCTTCGACTTTTTTATTTTCCGGTTCTTTTACTGTAAAGTCCGCTTCAAAGAAGACATCGGCACCTTCTTCTGTCTGATACGTGATCAGATCTTTGTATTCTCCAGCCTTCAGACCTTCTCGTGGTTTTACCCACACAGCAACACTTTCACCACTCTTTAATGGCGCATCGTTAATATCCGCAGCCATGAAATTCTCCGGGGCGATCTCTTTAAAATTAAGATCCCCGGTTCCGTTATTTGTGATAGTAACCATCTGTGCTTCCGGAATTTCCGTATATCCCTCTTCCACGGAACCAAAATCCAGAATTCCACTTCCATCTTCCGTGTATGCAGATGCCGAATATGTCGGTTCCTCATTTTTTTCGGAAGCGTCTGCTGCTGTATCTGCGGAATCCGGTGTCTCTGTCTGACTATCTCCAGATGTATCTGCCTCATCGGTATTCTGAGACCCTGACTGTTCTCCGTTTACTTCTATAACAGAGTTTTCAGCAGGCTCCTGGGTATCTGCAGATTCCTGTACATCTGTATTCTCCTGCACATCCGCAGACTCCGTTTCTTCTGCCGGCTCTATGGTTTCCTCAGGCTGAGCACTATCAGGCTCCTCTGACGTTCCAGCTTCTGTATCCGGCGTGTTCTCTGAAGACTCCGAAGCTTCACTTTCCTCCGCATCCGGATCTTCTCCTGCTGCTTTGGCTTCTTCCTTTTTCTTTTCTGCCAGTGCTTTGGCTTCCTCCTCTGTTTCGGAAACCTCCTGGGTCGTCACCGTAAGCTCACCACTGACTCCCGTCTCTTCTTTTCCGGTGATCTTCAGAACGATCGGAATACCCAGATCTTTTTCATCGATTTTATAAGTCTTGTCAGTTCCTACCTCTGTAAGAAGGTCTCCGTCTTTTAATGACCAGGAAAAACTCACATTATCATCTGTGATCCCCTCCGGCTTGACCTTTGAGTAATCTGCACTTAAGGTAGACCCGATCGCAAGTGTTCCTTTGACCTTCAGCTTTCCATCAAGATTTCCAGATGGAGCTGCAGTGGCAAATACCATCGATGGAAGCAGCGTTACCATCATAAGCACAGCCATGACGACTGCCAGCACTCTGCTTTTTTTCATATCCCATCCTCCTTTACATCATTTTATTTTCCCCACATTTACCCTTTCTACGCAGGGCTTTCTTTTTGCTGATGCAAGTTTATCATATTTAATTTTCAGAGGTGTAATCCCTGCTTTCCGTCAGCCTTCTACGATCATATATTTTCCGTCCGGGAGTTTAAATACTTCGCTTTCTTCTTCCAGCTCCTTCAGGGAAATCCCCTCCACATCTGCGCCCATTCCATCCAGATATTTTTTAACATCCTTCAGGGAATCCAGCACAACTGCCATGCAATCCTCTAGAAATTCCTCTGCCTCCTCAAAATCCTCTGCTACCGGCTCATCAAAAAGCTGACCCTGTTTTTCCAGAAATGTCTGGACATATTCTTTCTTGTACATATTAAAGTACCTCCTTTATATCTCCGCCCGCCGCAATCAGTCTGCGAAGTACTGGTTCCACCTTCTCTGTCTCGTAGAAAGCCGCCGCCTTTACCCCTGGCTTCGCATGCTTCATGGCAAAGCTGTATTTTACAGATTTCATCATTTCAATATCATTGTATTCATCCCCGAACGCCATGCATTCATCCGGTCCGATTCCCAAAAGTTCCTGGTATTTACGGATCCCTTTTGCTTTGTTCGTGGTAAATGGAACAAAATCCACCCACGCAAATCCGGATGTCACAACAGTACATCTGTCTTTGAACCGTTCTCTCCAGTACTGGATGGATTCCTCCGTCATTCCTTCTCTCTCATAAACTGCAACCTTCATACAAGGCTCTGTGATCTCATCAAAACTCTTTATGATCTTACACTGATTTTTTACTTCTTCGATCATCAGATGGCGATAATGTTCTGTCTTGGGCATGATATAATAAAAATCCTTTGTAGAACAGGAAAATTCCGCTCCGGGCTTTTCCCATATTACCTGAATGATCTCTCTGACCAGTTCTTTGTCAAAGCTGTCGCAGTACAGAAGCTTCTCATTCTGGACAGCGAGCCCGCCATTTTCACTGATAAATGCCATCTCGTCCTTTACCGGCGCAAAAAGATTCCTCATATTGGCATACTGTCTGCCACTGGCTGCCACAAAGAGGATTCCCATTTTTTTCAGTTCCTTTACCAGCGGAAAGATCTCTTCCGGCAGCGTCTGTCTTCCACCGATAAGCAGCGTTCCATCCAGATCGCTGGCAACCATCTTAATCATGCTGCTTCTCCTCATAAATAGTAAACAGATCACCAGGTACAGCTGCTACAATATCTGCACCGTTATTTTCAAGCTCTTCTCTGTCACGGAATCCCCATAGTGCACCAACGGTATACATTCCAGCAGCACTTCCTGTCTGCATATCTGTCTTTGTATCTCCGATATACATACATTCTTCCGGCTTTACGCCGAAATCTTCTGCAATCTTCAGCGGACCATCCGGTGCCGGCTTTCTGCGGATCCCTTCCTGCTGTCCCATCACCTCATCAAACAGATCGCCATAGATCGCCTTTACCACTTTCTGCGCCGCAACATGAGGCTTATTGGAGCATACAGCCATCTTAAGGCCTGCATGTTTCAGCTTCTGAAGGGTTTCCGGCATATCTTTATATGGCACAACTTTATACAGCGGATCTTCATCAAATTTCCTGCGATAAAGTTCCCTGACTTCTTCGTAGTGTACCAGCTCCGGATCTCCTGCATCGATCAGGCATCTTCTGATCAGCATATCTGCACCTTCACCGCTGTAATAACGAAAATTATCTGCCGGCTGTGGTTTCAGGGAAAACTTTTCCATGATCTCATTCGCCACATATGCCATAGATTCCAGTGTATCCGCAATTGTTCCATCCAGATCAAATATACAAGCTTTTATCATTTTGTCTTTCATCCTCTCAGGTTCATTCCCAGTTTTTTTGTCTCATAAATCAGTCTTGCCACAGGCAGTCCCACCACGTTGTTATAATCACCACGGATTCCCTTCACATAGGCTCCCCAGGTGCCCTGGATCCCATAGCTTCCGGCTTTGTCCATTGGGTCTTTGCTGTTTACATATTCCTTTATTTCTTCCTCTGTCACCGGATAAAAGCTCACATCTGTGCACTCATGGAAGGTATGAGCTTTCCATCTCCCTTTTTCTCTTATCAGCAAAGTTACACCGGTATATACCTGATGTGTATTCCCCTGCAGCATAGCGAGCATCTCTATTGCAGCTGTCTCATCTGCCGGTTTACCTAAAATCTTACCCTCATAAGATACAACGGTATCTGCACCGATCACAACCACATCTCTCAGATCTCGGTTCTCCTCTTCCTCCAGCGCGTATGCCGTAAACATAGCTTTCTGACGAGAAAGTTCCTCCACCACTTTCGCAGGCTCTGCACTGGTGATCCGTTCTTCCCCGCTGGCAGGCTTCACTTCAAAGGCGACTCCTACCTGGCTTAAAAGTTCCCGCCTCCTGGGAGATGCGGAAGCAAGCACGATTTTCTTCATGTGTAATTCCTCTCTTTCCTGTGTTATCAGTATAACCGTTTCTGTAAATGGGCGCAACCGAAATCGTTGCAGGAGCATTTTGTACTTATCCATTTATTCCTGATGACGATAAAACAAAACAAGCAGTACACCCTGATACCTGTTCACGGTGTACTGCTGTCATATGTTTCGTATTCTTTTTGACAGTTTTTATGCTTTCGGTAATTTGAAAGAGCTCTTCAGAGATACAATGCGGTTAAATACCGGTGCTCCCTCCCTGGAGTCATGGATATCTGCGCAGAAGAAACCGTTACGTACAAACTGATAGCTGTCATAACCTTTTGCTTTCAGAAGCTCCGGCTCTACATAAGCACTTGTTACTGTAAGAGAATTCGGATTTACATTAAGAGAACCATCTTCTTTATTGTAAACACCTTTTTCTTCATCTACGATATTCTCGTAAAGTCTTACCTCAACTTTACCTGCATTGGATGCTTCCACCCAGTGGATCGTTCCTTTTACCTTACGTCCGTCCGGTGCATTTCCGCCCTTGGTCTCCGGGTCATAGGTACAGTGGACTACACGGATCGTTCCGTCGTCATCTGCCTCATAACCTGTGCAGGTTACAAAATATGCATTCATAAGACGAACTTCATTTCCAATATAGAGACGTTTGTATTTCTTAGGAGGCTCTGCCATAAAATCATCACGTTCAATATAAAGTTCTCCACTGAACGGAATCTTTCTGGTTCCAAGTTCCTCATTCTCCATATTATTCGGAGCTTCAAGATACTCAACCTGTCCTTCCGGATAGTTATCGATCACGAGCTTGATCGGATCAAGAATCGCCATCATACGCGGACGTTTCAGCTTCAGGTCCTCACGGATGCAGTACTCGAGCATTGCATAATCTACAGAACTGTTCGCCTTTGAAACACCACAGAGTTCTACAAATTTACGGATAGACTCCGGTGTAAATCCACGGCGGCGAAGTGCGGCGATGGATACTAGTCTCGGATCATCCCATCCATCTACGATGCCGTCCTCAACAAGCTTCTTGATATAACGTTTACCTGTAACAACGTTGGTCAGGTACAGCTTTGCAAACTCGATCTGCTTCGGTGGGTGCGGATATTCCAGTTCCTTTACCACCCAGTCATAAAGCGGTCTGTGGTCCTCAAACTCCAGAGTACAGATAGAATGTGTCACACCCTCAATGGCATCCTCGATTGGATGAGCGAAGTCGTACATCGGATAGATGCACCATTTATCTCCTGTATTGTGATGTGTCATGCGGGCTACACGGTAAATGACCGGGTCACGCATGTTCATATTCGGTGATGCCATATCGATCTTGGCACGGAGAACCTTCTCGCCATCTCCGTATTTGCCCTCACGCATCTCTTCAAAAAGCTGAAGATTCTCTTCTACAGTACGGTTTCTGTACGGGCTCTCTTTACCTGGCTCTGTAAGAGTTCCTCGGTACTCACGGATCTGGTCTGCAGTCAGGTCGCAGACAAAGGCCTTGCCTTTCTTAATAAGTTTCACTGCTGCCTCATACATCTGATCAAAATAATCAGATGCAAAGAAAAGTCTGTCTTCCCAGTCTGCACCAAGCCATTTCACGTCAGCCTTGATGGACTCTACAAATTCGGATTTCTCCTTTGTAGGGTTGGTATCATCAAAACGGAGATTGAATTTTCCGTTGTATTTCTGAGCCAATCCATAATTTAAAAGAATGGATTTCGCATGTCCGATATGAAGATAGCCGTTAGGTTCCGGTGGGAAACGTGTATGCACGGTGTCATAAACGCCTTCTTCAAGATCTTTGTCTATAATATTTTCAATAAAGTTTTTGGAAACTGTTTCGTTCTCCATTGCTTTCCCTCCTAAATATCATCCTGATGTTTTATCTTATCATAAATCCGGAATTTTTGAAACCCGCAAAACCTTTATCTAAACAAAAAATTGTCTGTTTTTAGACACAAAAAAAGCTGCTGACGGGAATCGAACCCGTGTGTAACATGCTATTTTCCTTTATTTATGCGCTTTTGCGGGTTTCACTTATGATTACCTTTGATTACCTTTTTTGTAAAAAATTCATACACTTATTATTTTGAAATCTGGTATGTTGCTAAGAATTTCTTTTTTTCGATCTATGGAACGCCTATTTTTATGGTAATATCCCTCTGTACATTTAATATCTGTATGTCCCATCAGATCAATAACCATTCTTTCATCCACGTTATTGTCAAGAAGAATACTGGCAAAAGTTCTTCTCGCCTTATGTGGTGACTTCGGCTTAATATGTATTTGCTTACATGTTCGTTCCATTCTCCGCCGTATTACATTTGTCGTCATTCGTTTACCTTTTTCATTTACAAAAACATACTCCTGTGTTGGATTACATCTTTTAAGTTTTTGAACAACCCATATATAATCTTCCGGAACAATCACTGTTCTAACACCAGCCTGTGATTTTGGAAATTCTTTTACCCGATAATCATATTTACCTTTTTCGATAAACACTCTTGTTTCTGTACGTCTAATTTTAATAGTATTGTTATCAAAATCTGAAAATTTTAAAGTAACCAACTCACCAACTCTGATCCCCGTGAGAAACATCAACAAGATTCCTAGATTAACCACGTCTAGTCTATCCTCTAAGCATTCTATATAACGTGGTAATTCATCTTCATTGAATACCACTTCATCATCTTCCTTTATTGTTCTCTTAAAGATAGAATCTGAGGTATCTAAATCTTGAAGCATCTCTTCCGGACTCCAATCAATAAGTTTTCTTTTTTTCGCCCGTTTCAGAAATCCTCTTGTTATTGTTTTCAAATTAGAAAAGGCTTTTGCTGTAAGATTATGTTCTGCTATTTGAATCTCAAGAAAATCACTAAATTCATCCGGTGCAACATATCTTATTCTTCTTTTTCCCAGTTTTTCATAATGCCGCTCATATATCTGACAATTTCTTTGATGCGTTGGAGCAGCAATTTTCCCCAGCTGTAATCGCCTGTCGTTCCACTCTTCAAACACTTCCTGAATTGTTGGATTTTCTGCTTCTTTTCTGTAATATTTAGCAACTTCTTTCTTGATATCTTCTTCAGATGTTCTCTTTATCAGTTTCCGGCCATTAGCCTTCGTTTTGTCTGGAAGATATGTTCTCCACTTTCCGTCCTTTCCTTGCCAGATTTTGTACGGGTGCTGCTGTAAGTATTTATCTCTTTCAGCCATTTCTTTCATCTCTTGCACATATGACAAGTCAATAATATCATTATTCTGGATGTATTTCAACATTCCCATCGCCATCTCAGGTGTCATATTTTCAACCATATTACCCATTTTTTTCTCCTTGTATTCCAATTATTCACTGTTTTGTTCCACCAAAAAAAGAGTATCCCAGCTCTTGCATGACATATTCTTACAGCCGGTCCAGCTAGAGTTTTCTTCTCACTGTTGCCGCTACTTCCGCCGCTGCTACCATCCTGTCACGTTCCGGGGATGCTCTTCACATCTGTTTTGTTCTTCCTTCGTATATAATTATTCGCATTCTTCCAGGTTCTGTTTCAGTATCTTTCCTACGTCCAAAACATGCGCTTCTGCTTCTATATCCTCCACATTGTCTGTTATTGTTGTCGTATACATGATCGCTTTTCCTCCACTTACATTACAATCATATAAAGCTGCCATTAACAAGTCCTGAAACTGTTCCTGTGAAAGCTGAAAGGATGGACAGTCTGCATTTTTTATCTTCTCTTCCAGCTCTTTGTTATGCTCTGCGTCCGGTTTGCTTGCATAATATGTCAGATTCTTATGAATTTTCCGGGGCAGCAGCTGTAAATTGTCTGCACGGTTACACTCTTTTCCGTCACTTGGCTTATACTGGTTCTTTTTTCTGATGTGGTGGATTTCATTATCTTCAGAACCAAACTCATTTTCACAGAAACAGTCGCTCATTACCCGATACATGGTAACGTGCTTATTGTGCTTCTGTCCTGCAACTTTGTACTCATAATACCAGTCCTGTCCCGTCCGACTGCCATCTTTATTCTTTGTCCCTGTATACCTGTGGTTTGATTTCACTACTTTGATCTTACTGCCATATGCAGAGAACAAATAACCTTTATTAGACATAAACCAGTATGCCGGGTATGGCTCCTTGCACTGAACGATCTGCTCTCCTTCCTGCATAACATAATTAAATGTATTCTCCATCAGATCATCAAATTTTTTGCTGTATTCTTCTCTGGTATATTTTTTGTATTTTCTCATTTTCATTTACTCCTTTTTATCCTTTTACTCATAAAATAAGAGCATGCCTTATACCATTTCTTCAGCTCTGCTTCTTTCTTGGTGTTCGCCTTTACGGTATTGGCGTTCTGTCCGGTTGACATGTTCAGGACACGGTTTTTCTCTTCTGTGGTAAGAGTATATTTCTTACTCTTGGCTGTACTGTTCACGATCTTGGAGTTTTTCGTTGCATCCTTCAGTACAGACACATTTAAGCTTACCGCCTTACAATATCCGCCAGCTCCCTGAACTTTGATTACTGTTTTCCCGGCCTTTAATCCCTTCAGGGTAATACTGTCTGCTGCCTGTGTGATTTTCACGATTCCTTTTGCAGATGCCGTACAGTTAAAATTCTTATTGACTGCGGTTGACGGACTGAAACTTACCTTTACCGTTGCTGTCTTTCCCACGTTCACAACAACAGATTTCGGACTTAATGTAAGTTTCTTCAGGATTTTATTCTGTGCATCTGTGGCAGCATTTCGTATTACCTTGTCCGCAGCAGTACTTCCGGTCCCTGTAGAGCCAGAAACCTTTGTGTCTTTGATTCCTGTTACTGCTTTGTCTGCTTTCTTCTTATCCGTCTGTTCATTCTTCAGGTTGGAATCCTTGATGTTATTCTGAAACTGATCCGAAACCTTCAAACCTGTGTCCGCAATGATCTGGTTGATCTCTGCATAAGCATCCTTATATTTCTGCTTTGTGGTTTTCAGCATCTCTTCAATAACAGCGGTCTGCATCTGAGAGTTGGATTTCACCGCATTTAAGGTACTGTCCAGTGCTTTGTCAGCCTGATCGGTAAGGTTATCATAGCCCTTTGATATCAGATCAATTTCATGATCGTGTTTGGTATCTTCCAGATCTTCCTCTTTTTCTGCAAGATCCGCCTTTAACTGTTCTAGCTTGGCCTTGGCAGCAGCATTTGTGGTTCCTTCCAGAGCTGCAATCTGCGCTTTGATTGCATTGATATCTTTATTCTTATTCTTGATAGTCTTGTCAAACTGGTAATAATCTTCCTTAGCATCTTTCGCTTTCTGCCGTATATCAACGTTCTCTTTCAGAAGATCGTTCTCTTTTGAAACCTGATCCTCGTACATTTTCAGCATTTCCTGATTGTAGCTGTAAATTGCCTGAGAAGATTCTTTGATTCCATCTTTATACTGTTTCTGGTATTCCTTCAGCTGTTCCTTGGTAAGATTTCCTACATTATATTCTTGCTGTACATTCTTCAGCTGTGCCCGGTAGTCTGCAATTTTCTGCTGTTCTGCGTTCAGTCCCTTATTGATAAGAGCAATGTTCGCAGCTCCCTGCTTAGTCAGTTCACCAGCATCTGAGAAGAAAGTATCTGAATCCAGCATATCTTTTAAGGTATCGCAGTCGTCAATCAGTTCATCCAGAGAATCAACGGTATCATCAAACGGTTTGAACCGGATCTCCACGGCTGATTTCTTCAGTTCTGCATTGGCTTTACCCAGATCAAGGATCTTCTGTGTATATCCATTGATTTCATCCAGCTTGTCATTGTATTCCGGTGAACCATAAGAGAATGTTTTCAGCTTTGCCATAGCAATCTTTTTCTGGTTCTGCAATGCTAAAATGGTCTGGTCATTGGTTTTCGCAGCCTGAGCATAATCATTTACTGTCAGATTTCCATACTTGCTGCCCTTGTAATTGGTAGCTTCTTTATAATCCCGAAACGAAGAGAGATTGTCGGATCTGCCCTGATACATTGCAGTTTTATATTCCGCAGCTTTTTCTTTCAGCTCATACATAGTATTGGAAAGCTCTTTTGCAGACTGCTTACAATTATATAGTTCATCCCGGAGATCATTATATCCAGCCAGAGCCTTTTTATAAAGTTCATGTCCTTCCCCGTATTTCTTACGGATTTTCTCCATCTGTGCCCGGTATGCCACCATTTCTTTTTCCAGAAGTGCTGCCTGAGCTTCCTGCGCCTTTCTCTGGCTGTTTACGTCCTTATAATATTTACTTCCGGGAGCCTGTGATTCCCCGTTCTCTTCCCGGTACTTCAGTCTGCTTTCGATCACAGAGCTGCTTGTAGAATACACTTTTTTCAGATCATCAAAGCGGTCTGTAATGTTATCCAGCTTCTGCTGATCTACTTCCTTCTCTTTCTTCTTCAGTTTTTCCAGCTCAGATTCACATTCATGAATCTTATCGTACCATTCCTGATAAGCTTCCACCTTGGATTTCGTATCTTCATCCAAAAGGTCAATGTTAATTTCTCCGTCCTGAACCTTCTTTCTGAGATCCTGTGAAAGTCCGATCATATCTGCATAAGCTTCCGCCTGATATTTATAATATCCTTGCGCCTGTTGGTATCCACCCTTCAGCTTGGAAAGATCCGCAATCTCTTTATCCAGATACTTGTTTTTGTTTTCATAGCTGGAATAATTTTCTGCTTTTGCTTCGTTCAGATCTATGGAATTGTGATATTTTGTCGTGAACCGTTCAAACCAATCCACTGCATTTTTCCATGGATCTTCCCATGATTCCACTTTTCCTGCTGCATCCGTAACACTTTTTGCTGCACTGGAACTGTCTTTTGCAGCCTGTGCAACTGCTTTATCCGTATTTGAAGGTGATTTTGAACCACTGTAAGTCGTATGTTTCGATGCAATACTGGCCTGTTTTACAGGGATTCCACCTCTGACCATAGCCGATCCACTTGCCTGTGCCAGACCTCTGCTGTTTATAAATCCACGATCCAATAAAGCTTCCGTCTGAAGATGATTGAATACAATACTTCCTGCCGGGATATTTACAAACTCTGCTCCGTTATCACCTATGGTATTCCATGTACCAGTTGCAGGATTGACTACAATCTCACGTCCCAGCTCACCTACCAGAGTAGTTCCACCTGTTTTCGTAGCCCAGTTACCACTTGCCTGTGCATGGCCTGAGAGATGATTGTATTGTGCTGATCCTGCTGCATGAGCGGTTCCACGGGCATGAGCGGTACCATTTGCACTGTTACCTCCTGATTTTGGTGGTGTTGTATTTGTCCAGTTTACGGTTCCAGTTGCTGTGAAATGCGTCTTTACTCTGGAAGTTTCATTGCCCCATGAGACAATACCGGAAGAACGGTGTACCTGTGCTGCAAACGCATCTACGGCCCCGGTTTCATTATCCCATGTCACTTTACCGGAGGATTGCTTTTCTTCTGCTGCATAAGCATCCACGGCAGAAGAATCCACACCAGCTTTTACCATGATTTCCGGACTTAATGCCTGTAAAGATGCTGTAATCGTATCTGCGGAAGTGGTATCAATATTTAGCTGTGCCTTGATTTCCGGGCTTAATCCCTGAATCTCACCAACCAGACTGTCCACTTTGCCTTGCGCTTCGGATGTATCTGCACCAACTGAAGTTTGTAACTCTACACTGTTATGGGCTTCCTGAAACTGCTGTAATAAAGATAATGCATTTCCAAGCTCCCCATCTACCTGTGAAGTATCTACAGACATGACCGCAGGAGCTTCCAGCATCTGTTTTTGTGTAACACAATACTGGATAACTGCATTGGCATCATCCACCTGAGAGGAATCCACATCCAGAGTAGTCTTGTAATTCTGCATCTGAGATATGGTATTGTCCAACGTCTTGACTTTATCCTCGGTATTATCAATGTCGGAAACATCAATCTGAATATTCATGTCGGTATCTCCTGACATTTCCTCGATCCGCCCCTTGGCTTCCCCGGCTGCAACTGCCATATCACCTAACGTTTTTGTGGCTTCGTCCGCCCAGTCAAACTCTCCGCCGAACTCTTCCATCTCACCAAACATAGCCTGAACCATTGGCATAGAAAGATTTAATCCTTCCGCAAAGTCCTCCATGGTTTTCTGGCCTGCAACTTTATATTCGCCACTGGCTTCATCCAGTTCCATCAGTCCAGCCTTGGTAGCTTTTGCACAGAACTCCTGCACATCAAGGCCAATCCGGTTGCCGTCCTCGTCATGATTAAAGTAATGTTCAATGGAACTCATATAAGAAGAAACAGATTCTGCGTCCTGACTGTCCACGGTATCAGGAACAATAAAATCCGCAGCTGCCTTATAGGAGTTAGTTCCGACCCTTCCGTAATCCTCAGAATCACTGTTCTTTGTTACGTTATCAATCTTTTCCATAGCTCCCATGGCATCATCGAACATATCACCAAATTCCGAAGCGTTCTGTTTGTCAAGCCAGTTCTGGTAAGCCCCAGTTGCTTCCCTGAGAGATGCAGAGAGCAGATCCAGCTGATTGCACTGATTTACAATAGCGTCATTATCCGATAAAAGAGCATCAATACTGGACTGGATTGCCTGTGCTTCCTCACCTTTTGCATCGGTTAATCCTCTTAACTGATCCTGAAGCTGTTCGATCTGTGCAATGTTCTGCATGTACTGATTCTGTTTTTCTGCTTTCTGGCTGTTGTTGGTCTGGATTTGTTCCTCTGCCTTGGCTTTCTGTAACTCACGTACTTTTTCTGCGTTCAGCTGTAAAGCTCCGTTATTGTATTCCAGAGCGGAAGTATAATCTGCAAGCTCGTCTGAGTTGAAATCATCCAGAGAGATAGATTTTCCTGTACTTTGTGCATCCAGAACAGATTCTGCTTTCTGGATTCCGGTTAATGCAGCACTGGCTTTGTCGATCCTTTCACTAATATCCCCGATGGAATCTGCTGCTTCATCCAGAGAAGATCCGGTACTGGAAGAGATTACACCCAACTCTGCAAGCATACTGGCAAGATTCGCCACACTGGATGCGGAAGTATCACTGATAACACCTGCATCAAGGGCAGCCTGTACCAGAGCATTGATCTGATCCTCGCCTTCCTGTACTCCGTCTGTCTCAAAAGCATACCGGAAGTCTGTATCGGAGAGGTTTAATTCCTTCAGTGCTTTTGCATTATCCGAGACAGACTTTCCAAACTTACTTGTGTCCGTACCATTTACGGCCTTGGTAAACTTATCATTGGCAATGGCTGTATCATTCAGCTCGTCCCGGATTTCTTTTACCTGATCTGCATAAGCGGACATGCCTGTATTCTTCACCAGATCGTTTACTGTGCTATCCAGTTCTGAGAATTTCTGGGATGCTTCTGTAATCTTACTGTTATCTCCATCAGAAATCGCATTGTTATAGTCCTCAACCGCTTTTGCATAGTCCTATACTCTGATTCATTCATAAAGTCATTGAATATTTCGGTCTGATTTTTTATATAAGGAAGCTTCTCTGTTTTTCTCCGATCACGGCGTAGATACTTAATATGACTGGTGCGGTATATCTCTGGCTTTTTCTGGTGAATTATGCGGTCACGGTGGTTGTGAGAGATGTAAGAAGCTTATACCTCAAGATATGTTGATGAAAAAATAACAAGCTGCCCGAACCATTCGTTCAGTCAGATCAGAAATAGCATATAGATATTGAAGATAAGCTGAGTACCCAAATTGAGTACGCAGGTCAAAAAGAGTGAATATTCAAAATTCCCCAAATGGGAACTTTGAGAAAGCAGATACCTAATTCAGATATGTCATATTGATGAAATAAAGATGGAGTCGGGAATTGCTACCCCATCCATTACGCATAAGAAAGATAGAGGTGTCTCCAAAATGGAGACCCCTTCCGGAACCCAGCAAATGACAATTATTAACGAATCCTCTCTATCTTCTCTCATCCTACTACTGCCGATCTGTCTCTCTGTCCTCCGTCCGAACCGCCTCTGATCCACACCCCGTTCTGTGGACTTTAAATCACCTGTACAGGCTAGAAGCCATCCTAACTGATCCTGTGGAGAAGTTATCGTCTGACACTGATCGTGGCTTCTAGGACTTTCACATGATCTGAAGTCAGCACTTATTTACAGATAGATTTTTGCTGATAAGCTCTCAAATTTTTTTTTCGTTTTTTTGAATCGAGTTTCTTCCTATATAATGTAATCATTCTGTAAAGTTGGAAGTGCCCCCGGGACGGTCGGACATAAAAAAAAGAACGTACAAGATCTGTGTCTCTCATACGTTCTGTGAACATTAAAATCATTTTTTCGTCTTTTCTTCAGATTCTGCTTCGCGTATTTTAGCAAGTGCCTTTTCTCTTGCTTTTTCTTTTGCAGTCCTCTTGTTCCGCTTTTCTATGAATTCTATCATTTCTTCATCGTCAGCATATACCTCTTCAACCTGAGTTCTCAGCTGCTCCATCTCTTCCTTATATTCCTGCATCAATACCATTTCTTTAAGCATCTGTCTGAAGTAATTGAGCAATATCAGCTTTTCCACCGGAGCCAGCTTTTGACTATACTCTTTCAGATCAAGGCATCTTCTTCGTACTGACTGATAAATGGATTCCACCACAACTCTGCGGAACTTTCTTTGCAACTGCCACTTTTTGTTAGCGTTCTTCTTAAAGGTCATAATATAATCCATGTTAATCTCTATCCGGTTATATCTTCTAACTCCATACAAGTCTTTCTCTTCAATAAATCTGTCCGTGATTGCGTCTGTGATTTCAAAATATAGTCCTCTCTTAATTGCCTGAATCTCAGATCTACACTCATACTCTCGTAAACATTCTCCCATGTATTCCTGATAAATCGGCATCAATTCATTGGCTGGCATCAGAATCGTGTTCTGGCTATTCAAATGTCTGAGTATTCCTTTAGGTAATGTATTCTTCTCACAGCCAAGAAGTCTGCATAATCTTGTAACTGTTGCTGATCTCGCTGCGCTCAGACATATATCTTGAAAAAGATTCTTTATCTTGTTAACTCTAGGGTTCCAGAAATCACCATAAAAAACTCCTGAGAAATATCCGTATATATCGAACCCAAACTCTTTATACAGCAGAGCATTTGATACATAGATTTCATTCATGACTCCTCGTTCAAAATAATAATTCCGCTGCACACCTCCTACCAGAATACACTTGAAAAGATACTCAAATTCATCCAATGGGAAACTGCTCGCTGTGCCATTATTTTTTCTTCCATCTGAGATTACAGGTTCTTTTAGTTGTTCCGTAAATATGTAACTCTTCTTAGGTTTGTATGTCTTTTTGTTCTCTGGATGATAAAATTTATAGGATTCTTCTAAGACTTTAATCTGCTTTATCTTCTGTGCTCCCGAAGATACATTCCATCCAAGTTTTCTGCAAATTTCCTGATATGTATACTCATGATTTAACTCCAACATATTTTTCTCCTGTTTTTTGTATGAATTATATATGTATATACGTTCGCAAGCTCACTCTCCATTTCGCAGCAAGCTGCTCAATAATTGCATTAATTATACTATTAAATTTATGTATAATGTATATCAGAGATTTCCAAAATTGTCAACTTCATGCCCTATATAATAACCTATATCTATATATGGGCATGATTCTGACAAAATTGGAAAGTTGGAATTTTACGTTCTCTTGTTGAAAAATCGACATAATGTTTAGTAATCTCTAGTGTATATTGGAACTACATATTCTCCTGTCCTACAACATATCCACCAGTTTTACGGATACTCTTCAGAATCTTCTTGACTTCTTTCTTGAACTCCTTAGCCTTCGGTTTCCGGGACTGCATGAGAACTTCGTAAAGGCCATCTTCAGTAAGAAACCAGTATTCTGTATTGGCCTGGAGCACCCCGCCTTTATTGTAGGCGGGGACAAGATATTTAAATTTCTCTTCACTTTCAACAGTTCTTAAGAATACATCCATCTTATAGCTTCCGTCCGGTCGTTTACTGTAATCAATCCACTCTGCAACATCTCGCGCCAGGAACAGCGGATCTTCCGGTGTACCGAATACACGGATGCGCTTATCAAGGAAGGACTGCTCGGTGATGAGAGTGAGAGATCACTTACCTTGAATCGGGGTGAGTGGTTTTAATAGCGTTGAATAATTTTCTGGGAGTGTCCATTTCGTTCACCCTTACAATCTTAAAAACATTTGGTCATTGAGTTGATGACCGAACGTTTCGTTCAGTCAGGTTTGTCACACATATCCTATATAAAAAATGCTGGTATAATCTAATCTGGTGAATCGCCGGGACAGCTTACTACAAATATGGGGTAAGCATCTGGGATTCCACCTCATTTAATAGCATTGAACATTCCTCACAGTTGGTTTATAATATAGTCATAAGCACACAAGGAGGTGTTACCATGTCAGAAAAAGATAAAATCATACAACTGCTGGATTATGTTCCTGAATACAAACTTGGCTATATTCTGGCTTATGTTCAAGGTATTACTGCTGATGAAGATTCCGATGACGCATACTGCCGTAACCTTTACGAAGATTATCTGAATGATCCTGACCCAACAAAAGATGAAGAATACTCTCTTGAACAGTGCAAAAAAGAATGGGGGATTGGTTGATGTATAAGATCGTCCTCAAGAAAAAAGCTAAGAAATTCATTGACAAGCTTCCTCTCAATGAGAAAAAACGCATTGTGGCAGCCATTGAAAAGCTCCCGGAAGGTGAAGATATCAAGAAACTGCAAGGCTATGATAACGTCCTGCGTCTCAGAGTTGGCACATACCGTATTATTTACACTGTAGATAATGGCAAGCTTATTATTACTGTTATTGATGCAGGAAACAGGGGACAGATATACAAAAGACTATAACCAGTGCTGGATTATGGACGAATGGATATAAGGGATGGGGCGTCTGATAGACGTTCCATTTTTTTGTACTGAAAATTTATGGGGTAAAATTTTACCCCATAATAATCTGATAATTTCTAATTTATTTTTAAGTTTTTAGATATTATTTCTAGTTTCATTTTTGAAGTTTCATTTTCAGGTCAGTATAAAAACATACCACATTCAGGCAATACCGGAAATAACAAGCCCCTTCTAAGTTGAAAGCACCCCCTGTCACCTGCTGCCCCTCTCCCCTCCTGCTGATCTGATTCCGTCTGATCCGGTTCCGGTTCTCTTGCTGATCTCTGATCTTTCCTGTTAAAATCATCTCAGGCAGTCCCATAGCTATAGAATAAAGCGTTTCTGTCCTTCAGTCCGTCCCCCTGTAAAAGCACTGTATTTCCTGCAACTGTAGCCCCTAAAGACTGATAAACAAGCCTTTTCTTGCGCTTTCTGCTCTGCTGTGATCTCTGTACCTGCTGCCTGATCCTGTACCGGAAAAGCACTTGTTTTCCTACTGTTCTGTATTGCGTCTATGTTGCTGCTCTATGATGAGTATATCGAACTGTAACGGCTCTGAGATCATCCGGCCTGTACTTGTTCGACTGCATCCGGTAACGTCCGTTCCTGCTCTATCAGCTCTCATAAAGTCCTTAACTGTGGGGGTAAGTCTGATCTGCTGCACCTGTAATCTGGTGGACTGCTCCGGTGGCTCTCCTGCTGCCTGATCTGGCGGCCTGTGTATGATCTGCTGCAAGCTCTCTGTACCTGCTCTAAGCTTTCTTTATATCTGGTTCCGGTCTGCTGTAGCTCTCTGGCTTCTCTTCTTTCTTCTTTGCTTCTTCTGCTGTCTGTTGGCTTCTCTGTGCTCTCTGATCCTCTCAAAGCTCTTTAAGCCTTATATGCTATGCTCTTTTAGATATAAGCTTGTGACCTTCTCTATAGCTCTGATCCCTGTGATCTTGTGGCCTGTATTCCTCATACTATCCCTGTGCTTTCTGTGGCTCCTGTGGTTTGTTGTCAACTTTGCCAACTTCGTTATATTCTTAACAGTGTATAGAAACATCTTACAAGCCTTGTGCTTTTCTCAGTCTGGAAGTGTAACCTGCTGCCGATCCAAAACCAAACCGGAACACAAACCACACCGGAGATCAGGAACGCAGCCAGACACAGCAAAAAGGAATACAACGAACTAAAAAAGGAGGATCACTGCTGACCCTCCTGTTTCTATTACTCTGCCGTTATGTAATTAACTGCTTTTTCTGCCTTGCTGCTTGCTGATACTATAAACTTGTTGTCATTCCTGAGAACCTTCAACCAACTCTGAATATATGCTGCACTGTTACGGAATGTCTTAGGCGTTTCAATCCCTAACAGATTCATGAGGGACGCACTTCCGATCTCTGCAACCAACTCTTCCTTGCTGTAAGTCTCTGATCCGAAAGCTGCAACGGCTCCGGTCTGTAATCTGTTTAATCTGTTCTTGTGTCCGGTGCTGTGTGTCATCTCATGAAATGTTGTGCTGTAATATTCGTTGATATTCTTATACTGCTGTTTCATTGGAACCACAACTCTGTCAAATGACGGGCTGTAATATGCCTGATTGCTTGCACACTCTTCGAAATCAATGTTTTCTCTTTTCACATAATCAGCTATTACTCTGTCCGCTTCTTCGATCGGTTTCACCTCTTCAAAAGGTTTCACTAATGGCTTAACACCTTCAACCTGTGAAATATGAAATACGTTGTAATATCTCAGCATTGGGATCTTCCTGATCTCTTTTTCTCCGGTGTCTTTGTCTGTCTCTTCTTTTTCTAATATCTTCCAGAATACAACAATCTCAGATTTCTCACCTTTACGAACATGTCCGCCAAGATCAGCCCACTGTTTAAATGTTGCATACTCTCCGGTATAAAGCAGGAGCATCTGATTGATAAGGCTGTAAGGTTTCTTGCTGATCCGGTTAAATGCTCCGGTCTGTGTTCCTGTCCATGGCTTCTCCCATGGAATGTTACCTTTTTCAAGCTCTGCAATAATTCTTGCTGTTACCATTTCATAAACATTTGCTTTTCCTGCTGCCATAATCTTTTTTCCTCCATATAGAAAGTGTTTTCTTTTTGTGTTCCGTGTTGCTTTGTTTTTCTCTTGTGTTTCTTTGTTCTGTTTGATTATGGCTTAATTATGCACTTAATTTAGTGTATAGTCAATATGCAATATGCACAATATTTGGTGTATGTTTTTATTAAAATATGCACTTGTTTTTGTGCATTTAATATGATATATTATTGTCGTGGGAAACCAGAGAGCCAGGCGGCTCACCCTCTTTTTATCGGAGGGGCAACCCTCCAGACGAAAGAAAGGAGGGATGCCAATGTATGTTACATATTCGGATTTAATCCAGATAGGTATATTCATTGTTTCTCTTATAGGATTGTGTTATACGATCTTTGGGAGAAAGAAATAGCCGCCACTACTCGCAATAGTGACGGCTGAACTATAGTTTAGCATTTTTCTATTCGAGGGTAGCCGCTTCTTTGGCTTCCCTTTCTTCTTATAATATATCACATCTTGAAATCTGATGCAAGTTTCTAATTATCATTCTCATTTTCATCAGGAATGTATTCCATTAAATCACCCGGTTGACAATTAAGCACTTTACATAATTTAGCTATTGTTTTGCTATCAAGTCCACCTGTTCCGTTTTTTAATGCTGTCAATGTACCTTGCCCCATAAGTTTTTCTTTACGAATCCGGTACGTTGTCCATCCATTTTTTTCTAATAAATCAAATAATTTTCTATAGCATATTGGCATGGTATCTCCTTCTTTCTTATATTTCTGTTTTTTCCATAATATCACAAATCATACACAAAAACAAGTGCACAATTTCTCTCGCTTATATACACTTATTTTTGTGCATATTGTGTATTGACTATGCACTTAATTTTGTGTATACTTAACTCATCAAATGAAACAAACAGCAACACACAAGCAACCGGATAGTTGAAAGCTTCCAATACTTGAATCCATATACCTGTGATGCTTCGCAGTGGTCAAGCAAATAGTCAGGAAGATGATTCAAGGGTTGCAACATAAGAGATCAATTCACAGGAGGATAAACATATGTGTAGAACAATGAACGAACTTGAGAAGGTTGTAGCAGATTACAGAGGACTGAAAGCTATGAAAGAACAGCTTGACGAAGAATTAAAAGCTGTGGAACGTGAGATCATCGGTTATCTGGATTCCAATGAGAAGCTTTCCGAAACTGGTAACGACTTCACAGTAAAGATTTCCACCTGTGAACGCCGTACCGTTGACACCAAGCGACTTGAAGCGGATCTTGGAAGCCTTGCAGAGTATCAGAGAGTTAGCCAGTACCGCAGATTATACGTTAAATAAAGTGCTGATCCTTCCGGTGGAGGTTAACCGGAGAAAGGTGAGAACATGAACCTTAAAGATTTAATCTTTGAAAGAATCGAACATTATGATCCTTATAATTCAAGAGCCAAAAGTAATGGCATGGTATCAGAATGGGTTGCAAGAAACAGTTGGGGCAATGCTGTAGCCTTCGGCAATACTAAAGCTGAGTGCTTACAGGATGCACGAAGATATGTAGCTATCCAGAATATTTGATTAACAAGTGGTCACAGCCACTATAAACAGGGCTTTAAGCTGTGAGCGTTGACCGTCACAACGGCGGTCAGGTAGTCAGAGAACAAGGAGGATAAGAGCATGTTATACCGAATATCTTTTAATGCTTCCAATGCCAGTTATTCCAGATGCTTTACAGACAGATCGGAAGCTGAGAAGTTTTACAATGATCTTCTTCATTCCGGCATCTACAGGAACATTTCTTTTCAGGAAGGATGATCTTACCGCTGACCTATCGGCGTTACGGGGCTTCTATCAAATTGTTTATTGCTGTGCTATCGGCATGACGGGCAAAGCTATATTTTTCCTTCGATTTTCAAGGGGTAAAACTTTACCCCTTGAGGATCACAAGAAAATCACATCATTTCACAGGAGGACAAAACCATGAAACATACTGATCCGCAGCCACTTATGACTTATAGCCAGTGGTGCACAATCTTTAAGTACCGTCTGAAAAAGTACATACGAAGAAAGCTGTACAACGGCTTACAGTGGCTGCTGTTCATCCTTTTCATGGTCGGGATTCCTTATGGAATGATCGTACACTGGCTGTTTTTCGGCTATTAATCACAGATCAAGGAGGTTTTCACAATGACACACGGCACAAGAATAGACATCAATGCCATTAAAAGCGTATTGACACGTTGGATCACAGAGGGACACATCACACCGCTGGCAGCGTTCAATCGCTTTTGGGGCTACACATTCCATCTAATGCAAGAGGACGAGATCACTAATGATGAATACAATCAGGTACAGCTTGAGTACCTTCAGGAGATCATCGACCGTTTTCTTCCTAGCACCACATATCCGCAGGATGTTATTCCAACACTGGAAGCTATGGAGCCACTGCACAGATGGGACACTCTGTTGAATTTTATCTTCAATGAGACACCTGTGCAATACGACATTGAAGATCAGGAAGGAGAACACCGATCATGAGCTGGATGTATTACAACAAAGAAACTGAAGAAACCTGTCTCCGTGGCTACATTTCAGAGCTTTCCTGCTTCCATGCTGTAGTCATGGCGGAGCAAACATGGAAGATCATCAGTAAGACCAGTACAAAGTCCGGCAGCAGCAAGACCAGACAGAAACAGTTCTTTGAGGATCTTACTACTCTTCTGAATGCCCAGGAAGAAAAGCGTCCGGTTATGGAACATCAGAACGACTATATCCTGCACATTGAACTTTCCGCAGACGAAACCAATGCAGTTATCAGCTTGCAGAGAAAAGGTAACTATGAGTTTGTTTTTAGGAATGAGATCATTTCTCTTAAGAAAATCGGCAATCAGAATAAATAATCAGGAGGTACTACACTATGAGTTGGAAACATTATGATCCTAAAACCAAAATCTGCGAATACAGAAGTCTGCCACGTGTACTTTGTGATTTTGACACCGTAGTCATGGACGAAAATACATGGAACGCTATTAAAAAAGCTTCTCTTCCGGCATTTCTGGACAACCTAAAAAAACTTCTGGACAGCTACTCAGATGAAGAATTTATGCTGACAATCAGATACTTTTACATCCTGCACATTGATCTTGCAGAAACTCCAAACACTGCACTGGTTAGTTTACAGAGAAATCGTGGCTATGAATTTGTCTTTAAAGATGTTCCTGTTTCATTTGCAGAAGAGAAAAAGGAGGTATAACACTATGGGTTGGGTACATTACAATACAGAAACAGGTCGTTGTGAAGCTTGCGTAACTTTACCAAGCGAACTTGAAGGTTTTCATGTTGTCATGAAGGATCACACATGGTATGACGTAATCCGTAATCCCTACGAACGCCAGCACCGTGTAAATAAATTTCTGGATGGTCTGAAGGATCTTCTTAATACACTTGCTGAAAAGGAACCGGATATCTATTATCACAAAGCCTACATCCTGCATATTGATCTTACAGAGGATGAAAAAACAGCTCTTGTGAGTATACAGAGAACTCGTGCTTACGCTTTCATCTGTAAAAACATTCCGATTCCATTTGTATAATCTTCTCTCCTGCTGCCGGGTTCACTCTCTGGCAGCAGGATTTCCAAGGCAATAGAATCCATCAGAAAGGCGGTATCAATTATGAGGAACTACGTACTTGCGGAAAACAGACCTTATACAGCTTGTCCCATCTGGAAAAAAGATCTCAGAAAGCTTATGATTGATTTCTGTATACCGGAGCCAACCATTGACCAGATCATTTCTCAGGCCGAACAGGAAGCGAAGCCAACAGAAACAGCTCGACAGGTTTATAACCGTGCATGGCAGAAATTCCGTAAACATCTGCTGACAAATTAGTGGTAAAAGTAAGGTAGTATGCAAAAAGTAGTAAAACCATTACTATTTCAGGCTCCAAGGCAGTCTTATTATAGTGTCATTTTAAGGGAGCCTTAAATTTACTACAGGAAGGGAACATCATGAACAGATATTTTGGTTACGCAAGAATCAGCACACCACAACAAAGCATTGAAAGGCAGATCAGGAATATCCTTGCTGCATATCCACAGTCTGAGATCATCCGAGAAGTTTTTACCGGAACGAAATTTCAGGGACGAAGAGAATTTGAAAAGCTCCTGAAGAAGCTCAACGCAGGTGATACCATTATCTTTGATTCTGTTTCCAGAATGTCCCGTGATGCAGAAGAAGGTTTTACCATGTATGAGGATCTTTTCAGCAAAGGAATTAATCTTGTATTCCTGAAGGAACCACACATAAACACTGAAACCTATAAAAGTGCGCTGCAAGGTGGCATCCCAACTACAGGGACCGACATTGACTGTATTCTGGAAGGAATCAATAAATATTTGCTCCTGCTTGCCAAGGAACAGATCCGACTTGCTTTTGAACAGTCAGAAAAAGAGGTTCAGGATCTCAGGCAACGTACTAAAGAAGGAATGCAGACCGCAAGGCTTTCCGGTAAACAGATCGGACAGGCTTCCGGTTCAAAGCTTGTAACAAAGAAATCCATTGCAGCAAAAGAAATCATCCTGAAGCATAACAAAACGTTCGGTGGATCACTGAATGATATCGAAACTATCCGCCAGGCTGGGATCACAAGAAAGACATTCTATAAATATAAGAAGGAACTGCTCTCTGAGATGATAGAGCAAACGAATCAGCGTTGAATGTTTTGCTGCAATCCGTTATAATGAGAACAGGGACATGACTTATTAAGAAGGGAGTGTGAAATATGCCATTACTCAAAGAAAATACTTATACTATAGAAGATATATATGCACTTCCAGAGGGAGAACGTGCCGAACTGATTGACGGACAGATTTATTACATGGCTCCTCCTAGTCGCAAGCATCAACGGATTTCAACAAGGCTCACCAGTATTATTGATCGTTACATTGAAGATCATCAGGGACAGTGCCAAGTTTATGCTGCCCCGTTTGCAGTTTATCTGGATGAATCCACGAACACATATGTTGAACCGGATATCTCTGTTATCTGTGATCCAAACAAGCTGAATGATAAGGGCTGCAATGGTGCTCCTGACTGGATTATAGAGATCGTTTCTCCTGCAAGTAAACGGATGGATTATTATACCAAGCTCTTTAAGTACAGAACGGCAGGTGTAAAAGAATATTGGATTGTTGATCCTGACAAGAGCAGAATTATTGTATACAATTTTGAACAATCAACAATGGACGAGTATTCCTTTACGGATTCTGTTAAGGCTGGAATCTATAATGATCTGCTGATTGATTTTAATGTGTTAAGTTTTTAACATAGTCATGTGCTGACCATGCTCAAAAATTGAAGCTTTTCTGAAAAATAAAAGTTGGCGTAAACCCTTGCTCTAAATAGGGAATCGCCAACTTTTTTATTGTGTCTCTGTTGAAATTCTAAATTGCTACAGACTGCATATGGAATAACGCTGGATCATTCTGATCCGTCCTGATCGTAGAAGGATAATGTGATCCAGTCTGAAAAAGCTTGTATCTGGCAGCAGGAATTACTTACAGTGAGGAATAATACTGTAATCTTCTGCTCAAATGGTAGCTCAAAAAATTGGTTATCGTACTCATATTCTGTGGATGTATACACATGAACATCTGCTCACATGTTAAGAGTTTATCAATCTCGTCAATCCATCACCAACCAGGCACATCTCATTCCGCTCACCTGCCAGATCCAACTCGGCCCCGATTTAACAATATTCATCTCGGATTCTTCTATCTTCCAGTCCTCAGATTTTATCCCAACCGTCCTACCCGATCCAGCATCTCACCACCACAGCCGTCCCTTATCTGCTCACAACTCGGTCCCGGCTCTACCGCAGCTCCCTCTCACACTCAGTACATCTATTTCTCCTAGATCTTCCCTGCGCTTTCTACAGATCCGACCTTCTTTTCATCCTCTCTGAATCGCCCTCACCGGAGCAACAACGGCTGCACGATAACTCAAGCTTAATCCAACCTGCTGCCGTTTGCTTTTTCCAGTGATTTTTGGTCCAATTCTGTTCAATTCCTGTGACAGAATTTTGCATCACTCAGGGCGAATAAACAGAGTGTTTCAACGGATCTTCCGATAGATTACATGATAGGGATTTTAAAGGTGATAATCGGAATTAGTGGTGTGAGTACTGGGAGAATTGGGGAATATTCACTACTTTCATCTGATATTGGCTTCTATTTTTAACGGATGTTCTTCCCACCATTTTTCTTCATCAAAAGAATTATGAATAAACATAATATCTTCCTCGTATCTCTTAATTACATCTTGTTTTCGCTCATTATATTCAGCAAGACTTATTAATCCTTCCAAATGAGAGATTACTGAGGATGGATTCATTAATTTATTTTCAATAACTTCATATAAAATTCGCTGTCTAGTGCTTTTAGATGTATCTCTTCTAGCATTATATCCGTATAATGCTAATTCAGATTCCTGTTTAAAGCTACCATAACCTATATCTTCAGAATGAATCCGCATATTCGGCAAAATATTATTTTTTCTTATTTTTTTATATTGTGTACTATCAATAAAAAATTTATTACAAACATTACAATAAATAACATTTGCTGTACATGTACGGTACTCATTTCTTATATCATATATTTTTACATTATAAAAAGATAAATCATGCTTTTGATTTGAACAATACAAAAATCCATGAAAAACCCAAACATCCCTTACTATTACATCTGATTTTTGCCACGTCACATTTTGCAAAAAATCAGGTACTTCATCATATTCAAGTTTTGGCATTCTTGGCATTGGTACTTTTGAAGATGGTGGCTCTGTTGTGCTTACTGAATACTGCGCTGGTTTGGTTTTATATAGTTTCATCTTACGTTCAATTTCTTCTTTGTCAGGATCTCGCATTTGTTTTCCAGAAGAATTTTTTTTATTTTTTATAATTTGATTTGAATTATGTTTTTTTTGTGGCTCATTTTTTTTGAAATTATTAGTATAAAACGGATATGGATAAAAGCTATACTGTATACATAAATTCAAGAATTGAGCCGTTTCAGTATATGTCAATGAATATTTTTTTTGTATTTCTTCAAATAACGGCGAAAAATATTTTTTTGTTTTTTTCTTCCATTTTTTATTAACAACTCTATTACAATACATCAACAATAATTGCTTATCATAATCTGATAATTTTTTATAATATTTTCTAATAAACTCAATATCAACAACTTCTCCATTAATTATAGTTTGTTTTCTCGATTTATACTGCTTCACATAACTATCCATTTTTTCTTACTCCCATGCAAACTGTTTATTCTCTTTATAAAGCGATTGCTCCATTCTCCTTTCACTTCTTGATATACTTGTTAATGATCCTCTTCTCCAATGTTTTTCCAGAGTTCTGGTACCATGGCAAGATCACGCCACAGTATTCCTGTACTCTCATAGAGTATATCTCGCCACATATCATAAACACAATCAATCCGATTGCAGCAATCAGTCCTCCGTTGGCCACAATACATAATAGCAGACATGGTACAACCCAATACCAGTTATATGAGAAATGACACCATTTCACCAGCCATTCTTCACTCATCATGTCAAAACGTCTAATCTCATCCTGAGATAAAGAAGTCTTTGGAGGATTTGCAGCTGCCTTGCGTCTCATTAATTCAGCATAACCAACCGTTGGTTCGTCCGGGCTGGTATATTTCTTAACATCCTCTTGCATCTGCTTTATTCTGCGTTCTTCCTCTTCTCTCTTCCTTCGCAAACTAGGACTATTCCTATATTTAAACTCCTCATATGTGTTTCTTATTAGCTGTTCCATCTGTGGAGGAGTTCCTGATTTAGTACAAATTTGATTATAAATATACTTCATCTCTTCAAGTTCTATATAAGCTTTAGGGACGCTGTAACGTTCATAATAATTTTTCATACTTTCCGTTTGGCGTTTTGCTCCTTTTACAGCATCTTTTACATATCGCACATAGTCTTCGTAATGTTCTTTATTTGTTATTATACGATCACCGAACTGAATAATACAGTTACATTTTGCATTTGCCTCTTCCGGAGTAAGATTGTTAACAATATCCTCACATTTTTTAATCAGGTCGTCCGTAGAATCTGCATACTCCTTATAATTCTGTGCATCTTTAAAACTCATAATCATAAGTGTTTACCTCCTTTTTTTTACAACCATCAATAAACTAAGCCCCAATTATATCTCCATCTAAGTTTCGGTAACTTTCTTTGTATTTATATTCTTTAAACTTTTTAACATCTTTGCATTTAAAACAATATATATCCTTAATGTGCCCTTTTTCTCTTTGAGATCCATGTATTCCGGGAAGAAACATCTCTAGTCCACATTCCGGGCATACAAATAATGACATCATCATTGGTTTTCTTTTATTACATGCCATAATCTCCGCCTCCATGATTACATTCTAACATTATTTTCAGTTTTATTTTATCATTTCAAGAATATTCTGAATTTATTTTTGTGTAAAAAAAGATGATACACTACTTTGTGTACCATATCTTCTATTTAGAAATATAAAATTACATACTATCCCTAATCAGCGGTATAAAACTATTGACAGGTTGTCATACTGCAAAACTACTTTTCACTATTACTTAGCCTAACAATCCTCAACGTGGCATATCCCACATAGCATATACACTACCTTCTCAACGAGCGCAAAGAAGGAATATACATTTACTAATTATTTTCTAAGACATTAAAAGTGCTTAAAAAATAAACACGAATGTTCACCACCCTTACCATTTTGGCATGGCTACTATGTTCGCTATTCAGTTGTAGTGTATCATTATTTATGATATCACCTAAAGTACAGGCCGTCTATTTAGAAAAATATAAATCCCCTCTCACATCAAATTTCGGCTAAATATGCAATCAGTTTGATATATCATTCATAGCGTTGTCACATCGGTTAAAAAACCTTTGTACACTGGTAAAGACCATTACCCCGTATAACATTATCATTATACAAGAACAACACAGGAATATCAGCCCCTGTAACGAATATATTAACAAGTTTCGTCAGTCCTTGTTTGCAAATACTTTCATCTTTGCCTTCCTACTGTCGGAATTGACTTTTAATTCTTCTGTATAATATCACAATTTTTATATTATTTCAATATATATTTTTTAATCTTCAAAAAATTCCTCATAGTCTACAGCAAATAATTTCTGCAATGCTTTAAGATCACTGGCTTTTATGTTTCTTCTGCCCGATTCAATATTAGCAAGTGTACTTCTGGACATACTGCTTCCCATCAACTGTAACTGACCTACGACTTCAGCCTGTGTCATGTTCTTTTTCATCCGTATGTTCTGGATATTTCTACCTATTGGAACGTCCTGTAAAATCCACTGCATAAGATATACTCCTGTGACTAATTAGTAACTTTTGTATTGAGTATATCTGGAAAACATGATATTATTGTCACTAGATAGAAACAATCGTATTAGAGAGGAATATAGCATTATGGATATCATAGATCAGATTTACAACTCACATGTAAGTGCAGCCACACTGGACGCCCTGAACAAGTACCGTATACATAAGGATCAGGCTTTACATGGTTATCATGTTCTTAAAGAACAACTCACAGAAGATCAGGCGGCCGCTCTGGATCAGGTCATGGATGAGAACCTTAATCTTCTGGCAGACGAGTTGGAGCAGAATTTCAGAAATGGCTTCTGTCTTGGAGTGAAAATGATGTGTGAAGTGTTCAGAAAAGATGTGTAAGTATGCTATAATATATGAAAAAGCTGACCCGTCAAATCGACGGTGCAGATCAATAAGTATTGTTAAAATAACAACACCTATTCCTACGTTGCAATTTCAAAGGTCGGGAAACACGACTTTTAATTTCTAACCTGTCCCCTGAATCAGGGTAATGGTTTTATGAATTTACCACGATTACACCAGCCACAACCTCTTCTTCTACCTCTTCCACTTCCCAGTGCGAGATCTTCAATCATCCAGAATTCGGAAATCTGCGCTGCATTGAGAAAGATGGAGAACCTTGGTTCGTGGGAAAAGATGTGGCTGTGGCGTTGGGATACAGTAAACCAACAGATGCTGTAAGAAAAAGGGTATTCGAAGAAGACAGAGGTGTCTCCAAAATGGAGACCCCTTCCGGAACCCAGCAAATGACCATCATTAACGAATCCGGTCTCTACTCTCTCATCTTCGGCAGCAAGCTTGAAAAAGCCAAACGCTTCAAACACTGGGTTACATCAGAAGTATTGCCATGTATTAGAAAACATGGTGGATACTTAGAAAATTATTTTTACCTTGTTCTCCTTCATCATTTGCAGTATTCTTATGATATCAAGAATCATTGAAGGAGGAAACATCTATGAAAAAGAAGCTCAAAAAATCACTTATCATTCTTTTGTCTGTTATCATGATCTTCTCACTCCCGATCTCAGCATCAGCAGCCACCAGAAAAGACGTAACAAAAACATACCGCAAATCGGTTACTAAGATGTTAGAAGGATTTGACAGTTATTTTGCTTACTGTTGTGGTAGAAGGCAATATTTCAAATTCGATGATTACGCCAGAACAACCATGGTAACTATGAAAAATTACAATTTGTGGGAGAAAAATATTTCTTACGTAAAGAAAAAAATTCAGCCACAACTGAAGCTTTACTTCAATACTTCTACCGTAAAATTTACGAAATTTACAAAATATGGTATCCCTAGAAATCCTTCTTACTTGCTTTGTAATAAGAATGGTAAGATTGTTTATACTGGCGGTAACTGGGGCGAAGATTCTCCAAATGGTGTCGTAAAAAAGATCATGAAAACAGGTTCCAAGACATACGAAGTAACATATAATCTTTACTTTTATAATTGGATGACCAAGAAAAACTATGGGTATATGGGAACATACAAAATATATTTAAAAAAAGCCAATAACAAAAACGGCTTCATTATTACCAATATCAAACAAACTGTAAATAAAAAGAACTCTCTTTAGTCTTTCACAGAGGGGCAGATTCCTAAATTTGGGATCTGCTTCTTTTTTGGCCTTCTAATTCGTCCTGTAAGCCATTTTCACTCGTCAGATGGACAAACTCTCGTCTTAATGTTTTCAATCTCTTTACAGATCAAATACGCACTCACAGACCAGCTATATATGTAAGTCCGGGGAAAGATGTGAATAATAGATGCTTTCAAAATAAAAAGTAAAAAAAGGCTCATGACTTGTCCGTAAACTGTACGCTACAGTCTCGACTTATCATGAGCCTTGAAATTCGTCTCTTTCATCTCTTTTTACTATTCTATTATTTGTCATATGTGCAAGATTTCCTCCTGTTTTTATTTTGGTTTCAATCTCGTTTTAATTTTGTTTTTCACGAACTTTTGTTCTGATTACCTTTTTGATTACCTTTCGCCTTACCAATCTTCAAAAACCCTTTAGTTTTTAGACACAAAAAAAGCTGCTGACGGGAATCGAACCCGTGACCTCCGCCTTACCAAGGCGACGCTCTACCGACTGAGCCACAGCAGCTTGTTTCGCGACGTTTGTGCCGCTCACAGTTGTTTATATTATCAGATGATTGTCATATTGTCAATACATTATTTTTATTTTTTTAAAAATTCATATTTTCATGATTATAGCACAAAAAATCCTGTGTGCTGTCGCTCACAGACACAGCACGCAGGATTCTCTTTTTACTCTTCTGTCTTTGTCTCTTCTGCTTCTGTCTCTTCTTCCGCTTCGGCCTCCGATTCATCATCTGCAGGTGTTTCCTCTTCTGCTTCTGTTGGTGCCTCTTCAGCATCCTCTGCCTCTTTGGAAACTTCTACAGTCTCAGATGCAGTCTTGTCCCAGTCCTGGAAGACTTCTTTCTCTTCTTTTTCTTCCTTCTTCTCGTCATCCTTGAAATCATCAAGATCTTCGAAATCATCCTCAAAGTCTTCTTCGCATACAGATCGTCTGGATACAAGTGCTGCGATAGCTCCTGCTGCGGCAGCGGTAAGCGCTCCTACTGCAACAAGTCCCCAATATTTATTGATCTTTGCCATAATTTGGTCTCCTTTCTTATTCTGCTCCTTATGAATATTATTTTAATACTTTTATATTCAAAAGGAAAGAGGTATTTACTCTTCTCAAAAATAGCTTTTAATTTTCCCACGGATCCTCTGCAGTGCATTATCAATGGATTTCGGTGTTTTTCCAAGGATCTGGGCAATATCCATATATCCATTTCCATCCAGATACAACTGCAGTACCCTGTTTTCCAGAGGGCTCAAGCTCTTTTTCATTTCATTTTCAAGAGCCGCCACATTTTCCCGGTCGATCAGGATCGATTCCGGATTATCATGCTCCACACAGGAATCTCTGAAGTTTTCCTCCGCCTCTCCGTCGCTTAAAGACACATAAGTGTTCAGTGGCTGATGTTTCTGGCGGTTTGAACTTTTAATTGCAGTATATATCTGTCTGTCAATACATATATTTGCAAAAGACTGAAAAGACGACTCCCTGTCTGACTGGTAATCACGGACTGCCTTAAACAGTCCGATCATCCCCTCCTGTATCAGATCATCTGTGTCCCCACCTATCAGAAACATGGCACGGGCTTTTTTTCTGACCAGACCTTTATACTTTTCCATCAGATAATCTGCAATTGCAGATTCCCCTGCACGAAGTCTTTTGATAAGAGCTTCATCCGTCATCTCATTATATCGGCACATTTTTTCTCCGAACAGCTATGGCTGTATTTGATGTATTTATTTTGACAGTCTCTGTCTCACGATTTCAAAAGCAAGCACCCCTGCTGCTACAGAAGCGTTAAGGGAATCGATATCCCCTTTCATCGGGATCGCGGTAGTAAAATCACATTTCTCTTTTACAAGGCGGCTTACACCATTTCCCTCATTTCCGATCACAAGGCCAATAGGTCCTGTCAGATTCTGACGGTACATCACCTCTCCGTCCATATCTGCACATACGAACCAGATGCCTTTTTCTTTCAGTTCATCAATAGTCTGTCCCAGATTAGCAACCTTGGCAACCGGTGTATAATTCAGTGCGCCTGCCGACGTCTTTGCAACCGTAGCAGTCAGTCCTACTGCTCTGTGTTTGGGAATGATCACACCATGAGCACCTGCGAGATTTGCGGTACGGATGATAGCTCCCAGATTATGAGGATCTTCAATATTATCAAGAAGAATGATAAACGGAGGCTCTCCCTTATCTTCTGCTTTTTTCAGGATATCTTCCACTGTAGAATAATCATAAGCCGCAACCTGTGCGATCACACCCTGATGTGCACCTGTCTCGCTCATGGAATCCAATCGTTCCTTTGGAACAAATTTTACAATGGTATCATGTTTTCTGGCTTCTCTTGCGATGGTGCGGACCGGTCCGTCCTGACAGCCATCCAGAATAAACAGTTTATCAACACATTTACCGGAACGAAATGCCTCAAGGACCGCATTTCTTCCTTCTATCATTTCAGTCAATTTAAATTTCCTCCTTCTCAAGTCCTGCATGGACCAGTTCCAGTATCCTTGAAAAATCCTCTTTCAGGTAAAGATATCCCATCAGCGCCTCAAACCCTGTGGCACGCCGGTAATCCGCCATGGTGGCATGTTTGGCCATGGTAGCGGAATGCGCATTCCTTCCTCTTCGATATACACTTTTTTCTTCTTCTGTCAAAAGTGGTTCGAGGATCTCCATCATACCCGACTGCGCAGATGCTTTTACAAGGCTGCTAGCTTTTTTGTGGAGACGATTTACCGGACAATTCGCTTTTTTCACAAGAATAGTACGGATCACCAGCTCATAAACACCATCCCCGATATAGGCCAGCGTCAGCGGCGAATAAGTCCGAAGGTCTGCGTCTTTCAGATCAAACAGCTCTTTCAGTTTCTTTAAGCTCTCTGCCATTTCACACCTTCTCTTGTATCTTTAAGGATGATACCTTTTTTCAGGAGCTCATCTCGGATCTCATCTGCTCTCTTGAAATCCTTTGCCTTTCTTGCAGCTTGGCGTTCCTGGATCAGATCCTCGATCTCTTTGTCAAGAATCTCTTCTTTTTTCTCGATTTTCAGTCCCAGCACATCACTGAGCTTAAAAAGTTCCTCATAAAGACCACCGGCAAACTCCCTTGAGCTGTTCTCGTCTACGTTTGTGTTGGCAAATTTTACAAGCTCAAAAATTGCCGCAAGTGCATCTGCAGTATTAAAATCATCATCCATGGCCGCTTCAAATTTGGTAACAAAACCTTCTGCCTCTTTGAGAAGCGCAAGCTCTTCCTCTGTAATATTCTCTGCCGCCCCATTGTCTTTACGGTCGCTGAGCTTGCCTGCCGCCTCAAGGATACGCTCCAGAGAGTTCTTTGCTGCCTCCATCAGATCTGCGCTGAAGTTCAGCGGACTTCTGTAATGTGCGTTCAGCATAAAGAAACGGAGAACCTGAAGATCATACTGTTCACCGATCTGACGAACGGTACGGAAATTTCCGAGAGATTTGGACATCTTGCGGTTGTCGATGTTCAGGAAACCATTATGCATCCAGTATCTTGCAAAAATCTTACCATTGCAGCACTCACTTTGTGCGATCTCATTCTCATGATGCGGGAAGATCAGATCCTCACCGCCTGCATGGATATCAATCTCTTCTCCGAGATATTTCTTGGACATAACAGAGCACTCAATATGCCAGCCAGGACGTCCGTCGCACCACGGTGATGGCCAGGACGGCTCGCCCTCTTTCTTTGGTTTCCAAAGCACGAAGTCTAACGGATCTTCCTTCTGATCCTCACCGGATACCTTAAGAGAACGGAATCCTGACTGGAGATCATCCAGATTCTTATGAGAAAGCTTGCCATACTCTTTGAATTTCTTTACACGGAAATAAACGGTCCCGTCAGCTGCCGGATATGCATATCCTTTATCAATAAGAGTCTGGATCATGTCGATCATGCCCTGGATCTCCTGTGTAGCCTGAGGTGCAGTTGTAGCAGGTTTTACATTCATATCTGCCATATCCTTCTTGCACTCTTTGATATAACGGGTAGAGATTTCCTCTGCGGAAACGCCCTCTTCAATGGCCTTCTTAATGATCTTGTCATCTACATCGGTAAAGTTGGATACATAATTTACTTCATATCCTTTATATTCCATATATCTGCGCACCGTATCAAAAATGATCATAGGGCGGGCATTTCCGATATGGATCAGATTGTATACCGTAGGTCCGCAGACATACATTTTTACTTTTCCTTCTTCCAGAGGTACAAATTCCTCTTTTCTGCGTGTCAGTGTGTTAAAAATCTTCATGTTACTCTTCCTCCAATTTCCCGATTCTGTACAGGGAGCAGATCGCCTGTGAGGAGATTCCCCCTCCCTGTCCTGTAAATCCAAGGCCTTCCTCTGTGGTCGCCTTGATATTCAGCTGTGATATTTTAATCCCAAGTGCTTCTGCGATATTTTCTCTCATCGTCGGAATATGTGGTGCCATCTTCGGTTTCTGAGCAATGATGGTGGCATCGATATTTCCGATCGCATAGTCATTCTCCTTCAGTAATCCGGCAACATGCACCAGAAGTTTCACACTGGAGATTCCCTTATATGCAGGGTCTGTATCCGGAAAATGCTTTCCGATATCTCCAAGAGCCGCAGCTCCCAGAAGTGCATCCATGATCGCATGGATCAGAACATCTGCATCCGAATGGCCCAAAAGACCTTTTTCCCAGGGAATATCAACACCACCAAGGATCAGTTTCCTGCCCTCAGTCAGTTTATGTACATCATATCCCATTCCTACTCTCATCAAACCGTTCATCACTGCCTTTCCTGAAATTTATGTCAAGTCAAAAGAACCTTTTATGAGCTGTTCCTGCTCAGTATGTGAGCATCTTCCGAAGTCTCAGAAGGCTCAGCCTTCTTCTTGTATACGGTGCAAGTCTGAGACTCTCCTCGATCGCTTTTCCCGGCAGTCCGATATCCCGGACTCTGCTCACGCAGCCGACGATACTCATCATCTCCTGCATATCTGTAACTGCAGGAAGAAGATCTATGATCTTAAGGATTTCCGGAAGTGCACCGGAAAGTGTTTCTGTGCTTACATCGTCCAGAAGTTCCGGAGTGTTTTCTTTTTCAAGTGCTCCAAGAATCCCTTTTCTGCCGAAGGTCTCCTGCAGGAGTTCTCTGTCTCCGTCTGTAAAGGCATGCACTCTGCAGGCTCCTCTTCGGATAGCATCTGCAAGCTTTTTATATTCCAGAAGGACCAGCATGGTTGCTGCAGAAACCTTCTCCCCGTGAAGAGCATCCAGGTGACCATTGACCACTTCCATATCCCAGAGGTGGACCATATGGTGCTCCGCCCCGGATGCCGGTCTGGAGTTTCCTGTCATCTGCATGGCCAGTCCGGAAAGGATCAGCGCATACATCAGCTTCTCACATGCATCTTTCTCTCCTGCTGCAATTTCTTTCAGATTATCCTTAACAGTCCGGATCGCTTTTGTTTCCAGGTCTGTCACCGCTGTACAATAGTATTCATCCATAAGAATACTTGCTATCTTCCAGTCTGCCAGCGCAATGTATTTTCCCAGAATATCCGACACCCCGGCTGCTGTAAGCCTTGCAGGCGCCTTGGCAAAAATATCCGTATCCGCAAAAACAAAAAGTGGCGCAGATGCCTGAAATACTTTTTTTACACCATTCCAGGTCATGTCTGCTACTGTGGAAGTAAATCCGTCTGAACTGGCTGCGGTGGGCACAGAGACAAAAGGGATCCGGTACTGATGGGCGACAAAACGGCTGAGATCATGGATCGTCCCCGCTCCAACTGCAAGAACAAGATCGATGTCCTCTTCCATATAATTCTCCACGATCTCCACGGCACGCTCATCTGCCTCAAGACCTTCAGCATCCAGGATCAGTACCTGACACCGGTCGTAGATATCCTCCATCAGTTCCTCTGTAGCTTTGTAACTGTTCGTGTCACAGATCAGAAGCGGGGAAATACATTCTTTCAGATCACCGTCTGACATTTCCTTTTCCAGTTTCCCGATAGCTCCTGATTCAATTACAATTTCTCTAACGTCTATGTGGTGCTCCCTCCCGCAGCTGCAAGGTCGGGCAAAATCGTCCGCATCGACTCGCATGTATTTATATCCTCCTGACTTATCTTGATAATTCACAGCGTACGTCTCAATCCGCTGAATGATACAATATTACAGTTTGGTATTATACAGGATTTCTTTTTAAAAATCAATCACAGCAAAAAATCCCCTGCCGGAAGATCATCTCTTCCTGACAGGGGATTTACTGCTCGTTTTATATTATACTGCCGCGATTACTTCTACCTCACAGAGTACATTCTTCGGAAGTGTCTTAACTGCGACACAGGAACGTGCCGGTTTGTTTACGAAATATTTTGCGTATACTTCGTTAAATGCGGCAAAATCGTTCATGTCTGCAAGAAAGCATACAGTTTTGACTGCTTTCTCATAGCTGGAACCTGCTGTCTCAAGAACTGCACCAAGATTCTTCATTACGCGGTCTGCCTGCTCCTCGATGGTTGTTCCCACAACTTCTCCGGTTGCCGGGTCAACCGGGATCTGACCGGATGTGTAAAGAGTATCTCCATGGATGATTGCCTGGGAATACGGTCCGATGGCTGCCGGTGCCTTGTCTGTATGTACTGTCTTCATAATAAAAATCTCCTTTCGTGAGCTCGTGAAATCCTCCTGTTTTGTATGAAACATTCAGATACCGCTCGGCTGATTTTCATTTTAGCTCACAAATCAATCCTGGTCAAGCCGCATATTCAGATAATTGTAAACAATCCCTGAAATATCACGAATGTGCGAAACTGCATCCCCGGATTTACAGTTCTCAGACATTACGCAGAGAATATAGGTTGTCTTCTCCCCATATACAATGGCAATGTCGTGCTGGTCTGTATCCGTCTCCCCGGTCTTGTTTGCGATTTCCACAGAGGCGGAAATCCCACTGGGGATCTTGGTTGTCACCTGCTGATTCAGAAGGAGGTTCAGCATTGCTTCCGAAGCTTCCTTTGATACACATTCCCCTTTATAAATCCGGGAAAGAAGCTCTCCACAGTCCTTTACAGAAGTGGTATTTCTCCCTCCCAGCCCCGCATCTTTGGATGCGGAAGGACTCAAGGTATGCTGTACCGATGTATCCGCAAACTGACTTTCCGCAAGGAAAGCATTCACTGCCTCTGCCCCGTCTTTAAAAACACCGGATGTCGTCTGCAGGCGTACCAGCTCATTAAAAGATTCATTATCACTGACTGTGATCATATTCCAGAGAAGATCATTAACTTTTGTCGAGACTGCCGGATCAGAAACATCTTTTTTCATTTTTGCGGCTTCACTCTGAAGAACAGTATCCATATTGGCATATGTCTGTGCCATAACAAACGCCTTGATCAGGCTGGCCGAATATAAGGGCTGGCTGTTCAGCTGAAATTCCTTATCATTGGTAAGATCTTTTACATATACACTCCAGATACCGTCATAGGAACCGAAAAGTTCCGTAAGCCTGGTTTCCAGGCCCTCCATACCCAGGTCCTTTGTTTCTACCTTTCCTGTTCCATCAACAGGAAAGCCTTCCGGTGTGGTACCTTCTTCCTGCACCAGGACTCCGTTTTCTCCGCCAAAATAATAATAGCCATCAAACATCTGTCCTGCCGCATTCATTTCCAGATAATGTATTCCGGGATCTGTGACCATCTTTCCATACTGATCAAAATAATACAAACCATTATAGGTAGTCTTATCCACCACCAGATTGTCCATATACCGCACCTGCGGCGAAGCACTGAGTTTTCCCAGATTATTCACCATATAACAGCCATCAAAAGAAACTTCCGCCCCGCTCCCGTCCTCTGTGGGGGCAGTCAGATTTCTGATCTGGACAATATGCGGATTTCCTGCTGCAAATTTACCGTTTTCATCATGATAATAATATCCGTCAAATACCGTACCATCAATCACAAAATGATCAAAATAATGCACTGCCGGTGCATTTTCTCTGGTTCCGTCTTCATTCAGGCAGTAAAAACCACTGCTTTTTAAAATGTATTTCCCACTTCCATCGGGAATCGGAAGTATCTGGGACTCCTCCGTAACAGACCCAAGGCTGCCCTGTGCCGTCTGCTGCGGCGCCGCCGCTGATGCCGGCTGAGTAAGCATTACCGTGCTGAAACACACTGCCAGTATTTTTAATATTTTTTTCTGTCTCATATACTTCTTTCACTTTTCTTATCTTTGGATTTAACAGTTACTGATTTTATCCGGGTCTCATATCTTCCTGTCTGCAATGTGGATAAATTCTCTATCAGTATACCGGATTTCTTACGTCTGTCAAGTAAACGACCGCCAGAACCTGCTTACTGCCTCTTCTACAGTATTCAGTCTGCAGCTGCTCCGGTCTTTCCATTCCCTCGGAAAAATTTCTCCGTAATCCCGTCCCAGAAAACGGTCATCCAAAAGCAGGATCACACCTCTGTCCTCTTTGGTCCGGATCACACGTCCGGCGGCCTGAAGAACCTTATTCATACCAGGATAACGATAGGCATAATCAAAACCGCTCTGTTTCTTTCGGTCATAATATTCTTTCAGGATCTCCCGCTCACTGCCGATCTGCGGAAGTCCGGTTCCCACTATGATCGCTCCGATCAGACTTTCACCTGTAAGATCAACCCCCTCGGAAAAAATTCCTCCAAGTACGCAGAAACCTACCAGTGTTCCTTCCCTGCTCTGAAATTCTTCCAGAAATTCCTCCCGTTCCCGTTCGGTCATATCAGAATTCTGCCGGATACAGCGCACCCAGTCTACCGAAAATTCCTCCTCATAAACCTGATATACATCTTCCATCAGACGATAGGAAGGAAAAAACACCATATAATTCCCCTGGCGCTGCCATACACACCTGGAAATATATTCCGCAATCTTACGGTACTCTGTATGGTTTCTTCTTGTATACCGGCTGCTTACATCGCTTCCAATGAGAATTCTCCTGTTTTTTGCCGAAAACGGGGACTGCACATAAATTCCATAAGCATCTGTTTCTGTTGTAAGAAGTTCCCGGTAATACAACATCGGAAAAAGTGTTGCGGAAAAAAATACCGCACTTCTTCCCTTTTTCAGGTATTCACTTAAGTTTGCAGCCGGATTCACGCAGAACAGGCGCAGCCGGAAATCATTTTCCCCAAAGTATTCCGTATAGACCACATAGTTCTCATCCACCAGTTCTGACACATTCAGAAAATCACGCACAACAAAATAAAATTCCAGGATCTCCTTTCGAAGCTCCTCTTCCAGATTTTTTTCTTCCAGAATTTCTTCCAGCTCACCGGAAATGGTAAGAAACGTAACCGGCAGTACACCTGGGTTGGAAAGCACCTGATACGGATTTTGGGATGCCTTAAGATCCTCTTCCAGTTCCAGCATCTGCCTGCTGGCTTTATCCAGTGCCCTGGCGAGTTTTGGAAAATGTTTCCGGATTTTTTTCCGCAATGTAAAAAGTGTCTGTCTGGATATCTCCGCACTGTACATTTCTCTTCCGCGTTCTACCAGATTATGCGCTTCATCAATGAGAAAAATATAATCTCCGGAAATATTTTCCCCGAAAAAGCGTTTCAGATGGACATTGGGATCAAAGGCGTAATTATAGTCACAGATCACCCCGTCTACCCAGACGGAAAGATCCAGGCACATCTCAAAAGGACATACCTGCCATTTTTCTGCATGAGCACGGATCACTTCTCTGGAATATACCTCTTCGGTTGTCCAAAGTTCATAGACTGCATCGTTCACCCGGTCAAAATGTCCTTTCGCATAGGGGCATTTCTCCGGTGTACATTCCGGTGAATCTAGGAAACAAAGCTTTTCTTTTGCGGTAATGGCTGTGACCTTAAATTTCAGTCCATTTTCACGCAAAGTATGGAACGCTTCCCAGGCAACTGTTCCTGTAATGGTTTTTGCGGTAAGGTAAAAAAGTGTTTCGCCCTTCCCCTCTCCGATGGCACGTACAGATGGAAAAATTGCAGACATGGTTTTTCCCACTCCGGTAGGTGCCTGGACAAACAGCGTTTTCTTACTGGAAACCGTATGATATACACCACTGACGATCTCTCTCTGCCCTTCTCTGTAAGGAAACGGAAACTGCAGATCTTTCATGGATGCATTCCGTTCTTTTTTCCAGGAAAGCGAACAGGAAATCCATTTATGGTAATCATCCAGAAGTTTCTGGTACCAGTTTTTAAGTTCCTCCATGGAAAAAATTTCTCGAAACCTTCTGGTGTCTTCTGTATCCAGATGGGAATAGGTCATCTGGATCCCAATTTGGGAAAGGCCTTCTTTTTCTCCGTAAATCCACCCGTAACACATTGCCTGTGCGCGGTGGACAGGTACCGGTACCTCCATTGCCTGAAGATTTCCATAGGTGCCTTTGATCTCATCAATCCAGAACTCCCCGTCCTCAGTAAAAATTCCATCTGCGCGGCCTTCTACCTGGATGATTACATCTTCATATTCACTTTCTCTTTTCAGGGAAACTTCTGCCTGATAATTGCCCTTCATACTTCGCTGGATCTTCCGGTGAAGTCTTCCACCTTTTAGCATGGCTTCTTTATCTCCGGATGATCCACGGCTGTTATCCAGATCTCCGCTTCTCAGTATAAATTCCACCAGGTTTCTGACAGAAATCCGCACTTTTGGTTTTTCCATAATTTACTCCTGCAGCTGTCAGAGTTCTTCACCCTGCAGCTGTCCTTTTCTGCAATGCTGTATTTCAAGATTATACCACAAAAACACATACAAAAATCTCTCTGCAATCAAAAAAGACGCATGTTCTGCTTTACTTTTCATGAACTGCGCCTTTTTATTACCTTTTTTCTTTATTCATATTTCTCAGCCTACCGCATATTTGGAAAGAACCTGGTTAAAATTTTCATCCTCTCCGTAACACTTTACTGTCAGGGTTTTTGTCAGATCCAGACTCAGAAGTCCAAGGATTGACTTTGCGTCGATGATAATGCGGTTGTAAAATACATCAATATCAAAATTGCATCTGCTGGCTGCACTGACAAACTCCTGTGCGCTTTTTTCATCCAGTTTGATCTGTTTCTCCATTGCTGACCGCCTGCCTTTCTGAAGTTTTTGTATATGTCTGTTTTACACAAAAGTTAAGTTTTTGTCAATACTGTTTATTTCCTGTCAGGTGTTTTTCGACACAATGTATAATATCTTTGCTTTTTCTTTGGAAATTTTGTCAGATTTATTTGGATTTTTTTTGGATAAACAGGTCAGATTAACAGAAAAATCCGCCACAGGACTGTATGTTACATGTCCTGTGGCGGATACTGCTTCCGGAGTCAAGCGGATATTCGGATTTTGTTCAGATCCGTGTCAGAACAAAAATATCATAGATCGCTCTGACAGCTTTTTCGAAATCACGGTTCTCAACGCCGATGATGATATTCAGCTCACTGGAACCCTGATCGATCATTTTTACGTTTACATTTGCGTGAGCAAGAGCAGAGAAGATTCTTCCTGCAGTACCTCTCTGGGATTTCATTCCACGGCCTACAACTGCGATCAGCGCGAGGTCAGATTCCATCTCCACAAAGTCAGGCTGTACCAGACGGTGGATGCCTGCGATAACCTGCTGCTCTTTCTCCTCAAATTCATCCTGGTGAACATATACAGTCATGGTATCAATTCCGGACGGTACATGCTCAAAGCTGATTCCCTGATCCTCAAATACCTGGAGAACCTTACGGCCAAAACCGATCTCACTGTTCATCATGGATTTCTCAATGTTAATAGAACAGAAACCTTTCTTTCCGGCAATACCGGTAATGGTAAATTTCGGTTTCTTGCAGGTGCTCTCCACGATCAGTGTACCCTTATCCTCCGGGCTGTTTGTGTTACGGATGTTGATCGGAATTCCCTCTTTACGAACCGGGAAGATCGCATCCTCATGAAGAACAGTTGCACCCATATAAGAAAGCTCACGAAGCTCTCTGTATGTAATTGCCTCGATCGGTTCCGGATTGTGAACGATACGCGGATCTGTTACAAGGAAACCGGAAACATCGGTCCAGTTCTCATAAATATCTGCATGGATGGCTTTTGCAACCAGGGATCCGGTTACATCAGAACCACCTCTGGAAAATGTCTTCACCGTGCCATCCGCACATGCTCCGTAGAATCCCGGGATAACCGCATGCTGGGATTTGCTGAGCTTCTTGGAAAGGAGTTTATTTGTCTCCTCCGCTTCCAGATTACCGTCTTTATCAAAACGGATCACTGAAGCCGCATCCACGAAATCGTATCCAAGGTATGCAGCCATGATCTTACCATTGAGGAACTCTCCTCTGGACGCCGCATACTGAATTCCCGCCTGTGCACGGAAATCCTCATCGATCTTCTTGAACTCGTCTTCAAGAGAAAGGCTCAGCCCAAGACCTTTGATGATCTCGTAATATCTCTCTTTGATGGCATTAAGTTTCTCAGTGATATCCTCACCTTTGGATGCTGCGTCATAGCATCCGTAAAGCATATCCGTTACTTTGATATCTTCGTCAAATCTCTTTCCGGGAGCTGACGGAACTACATAACGGCGGCTCTCATCGCTGCGGATGATATCGCCCACTTTCTGAAACTGCTCCGCATTTGCAAGAGAACTTCCACCGAATTTTACAACTTTTTTCATGATAACACCTCTCACCTGTAATTTCGACTTCCAGCGCTGCATATTCACGATTCACTGCAACGCTTTACCACAGAAACCTACGGCTATTTTATTGAATAATTCATGATTTTGCAAGTCTTTCCGTTACATTTCCGCAAAAAAGTCAAATTATACAAGAGAAAAGTATCTCCTGACCTGTTTCTTATGCACAGTACTGTTTCAGAATATTCTCAAGAGCTGCAGCGCTGCTTGTGTGACAGCGGCATACAGGGATGGATTTTTTCTTTGCTTCTTCTACTGCACAGTTTACCATTTTGTGGGAAACGGTACTTGTAAACAGAATCATCAGATCCGGCACACCGATCTTTTTCTTCATGGCTCCTTTTTCTTTTGCAAAAACTTTTGCCTTACATCCGAATCCCTTACAGATATCCTCATACTGACATACCATTCTTTCATTACCGCCTACGATTACAACGCTCATAATTCACTCTCCTTTGATCTCTGAACTTTTTTTATATAACTGTTACTGGTTATCTTTAACTAACTCTTGGTTTAAAATATTGAGTTAGCATTTGCTAACTCGTTTATTATAATACCATGCCTTAAAAAGTTTGTCAAAGGTAATTTTAAATTTTGTCAGATTTTTTATATTCTGTGATCCCGCATACAGTAAGTATGCCCTCTTTTACCTGGAAATGTACATCCATTCCTGCAAAAGGCATTCCATATATCCGCTCCGGATCTTTCTGGTATGCAGGTCTTGGGTCTTCTTTAAGCACCCCTTCCAGGGCAGAGATCTTATCTTCCGGGATCTTTGCCTTCCATTCTTCGGGGATCTCCACTTTCAGGAAATGCTGCTCCACTTTTGCCGCAAAGCCGCCCAGAGCTTCCGGATGGCAGTCTGCCGCCGGCAGATATGGCTTGATATCATAGATGGGGGTTCCGTCCATCAGATCCGCACCGGATACGATCAGTACAGGGGCTTCTTTGCTCTCCAGATCGATCTTTTCCAGTTTCACGCAGGACAGCCCTACCGGATTTGGACGGAAGGGGGATCTGGTAGCAAATACGCCCATTCTTTCATTTCCACCCAGACGCGGTGGACGTACCGTAGGTGACCAGTTCTCACGGATCGCCTGGGAAAACTCCCAGAGCAGCCAGATATGAGAAAAATCTTCCATTCCCTTTACCGCTTCCCGTACCCGGTATTCCGGTTCAAAAACAACACGGGCTGTCAGTTCTTCCACACGGCCGCTCTGGCGCGGGATTCCAAATTTTGTTGGAAAATCACTTCTGATCCTTGCAATTATTTTCATATTACTCTCCCAATGTTTCGTTCATGCTTCCTGTCCGGTAGCCTGTCAGATCCATTGTAACATAGGTAAAGCCATATGTCTTAAACTCTTTTGTGATCTTTTCCCGGTTTTCCAGAACTTTGGAAAATTCTCCCGGTTCCACTTCAATGCGGGCCATCATTCCGTGGATCCGCACACGAACCTGATGGAATCCCAGATCCAGAAGAAGCTGCTCTGCTTTATCTACCATGGAAAGTTTATCCCTTGTGATCTCTTCTCCGTAAACAAATCTGGAAGAAAGGCAGGCAAAAGACTGCTTATCCCAGGTAGGAAGTCCCAGATTTCTGGACAGGATACGGATTTCTTCTTTCGCAAGCTTGGAATGGCGCAGAGGACTTGTCACCCCAAGTTCTGCCACTGCCTGAAGCCCTGGTCTGTAATCTCCGTTGTCATCCATATTGGAGCCTTCTGCGATATATGCGATCTTCTGCTCCTTTGCGATGTTGATGATCTTCTCAAACAGCTCGTGCTTACAGATATAACATCGGTTCTTCGGATTATGGGAAAAGCCTTCAATGTCCAGTTCCTCGGATTCACATACAAAGTGACGGATGCCTTCTTTTTCGCAGAAGTGGATCGCCTCTTTCAGTTCTCTCTCCGGAAAAGAACAGGACTTTGCAGTTACCGCGATCACCTGATCTCCAAGAGTATCATGAGCTGTTTTCAGAAGATAGGTGGAATCCACACCTCCGGAAAAGGCAACCGCCACGCTTTTCAGCTGGCGGAAATAGGCTTTCAGATCTTCTTCTTTTTTTAATGCTTCCTGTAATTCTTTTTCTTCCATTGTTTTCTTCACCTCTTTAATTTCTATTACAATTCTGCCATTTATTTTTATCTGAAACGATCATTCCTGTTCGCATTCCGTTAAGATATCATACTTTCCCCACTAAGTCAATATGAAATATAATTGATAATTGTATTTTCAGACCTTTTATGCTATTGTATAAGTAATAATATTTTATCAGGAGGTTTCATATGGGACAGAGACGTACCAAAGTAGAAGTACTGAACGAAAAGATTTCCAAAGTAGATTCCAAGATTGCTGCCTACACAGAGAAGATTGCAGCTCTGGAAGATGAGAAAACTGCTCTTGCAGCTCAGCTGGAGGAAATTCATAAAGCAGCCAAGAAAGCAGAAGAAGCCGCAGATCTGAAACGTCTTCTCAAACTGATGCATAAGAAAGACATTTCTGTGGAAGATCTGGAATCCATGATCTCCAAGGAAAACTGATCGCAAAAACCGGTTCCGAAGAATTTTCTTCCAAACCGGTTTTTTTATAATCTTTTCATTTTATAATTTTCTATGATACGATCTGAATATTTCTGCAGTCCTTATATTCTCTGGAACAGTTTTCCGTCAGGATTACCGCCCCTTCAAATGAAAAGAACGTCACCGCACTGATCTGTCCGAATTTGGAACTGTCGGACACTACATATTTTTCCAGGCACTGCTCCATAGCTGTTCGTTTTACCAGTGCCTCATTGGCCTCCGGTGTGGTAAAGCCTTCTCTCTGGGTCATTCCGTTGGTTCCAAAAAAGCCCTTGGTAAAATGATAATTCTTCAGCATCTGCATGGCCTGGCTTCCGATCACCGCTTCCGTGGAGCCTTTCAACTCCCCGCCGATCAGCAGCACACGGATTCCCATCTGGGCCAGGGTCCTTGCATGGGAAACACCGTTGGTCACAAAAGTCGCCCTGGAGCCGTTAAGATGTTCCAGCATATATCCGGTCGTCGTTCCCGCATCCAGATATACAAAATCCTCCGGCTGGATCAGAGATGCCGCATAAGCTGCGATCTTCTTTTTTTCCTCGATATTAAGCTCGGATTTTTGGGCTACGGTAGGCTCATAAGCATTGACTGTATGCTCCAGTGCCACTGCGCCGCCAAAAACCCTGGTCAGTTTTCCTGCCTTGTAAAGTGCTGTGATATCTCTGCGAACCGTGGATTCCGATGCATTCAGGATATCTTTCAGTTCTGTTACCGTGACACTGTTTTTTTCTCTGAGAAGGCCGAGTATGATCTCATATCTCTGCTCCGTCAGCATGTTTTTCCTCCTTTAAAAAAGACACCCCGATCAGCCGGACCGGGATGTCTTCTGTTCACTCATTCAGAAATTACAGGTTCTCCTGCATGAATTTGCTTACTGCCTCGTATGCTGCATCCTCGTCTGCACCATCGAATGTGAAGGTAACCTCATGGCCTTTCTTTACGCCAAGTCCCATAAGTGCAAGAAGCTTTCTGCACTCTACAGTCTTAC
>OLPN01000197.1_pt1 | contig 62855 bp, 52 predicted proteins | sample 1672601 | NCBI WGS metagenome assembly OLPN01 (sample SAMEA3136704, study PRJEB25190) | human gut metagenome | reverse complement strand
CCGAACCGAGGTTCGGATATTGTAACTTATGGTACGCCCGGAGGGATTCGAACCCACGACCTAACGGTTCGTAGCCGTTCACTCTATCCAACTGAGCTACGGACGCATATCTGTTTAAGCTACGCATAATATATTACCATAAAGGTGTGGGTATTGTCAAGAACTTTTTTGTAAAAAAAGAAAAAAATTTGATTTATCTATTATCATAGTATGAAATTTTTAACCGACAAATTTTGCATTGTTACATTGATATTAAAGGTATATTATTTTTATAAATTAACCCTTTAAAAATTTTTTGAAATGTGCTATAATAATAAGACTGTAACAGAATTATAGATATTTCGTATTATAATCATATGAGAATTATATTATAATGCGAGGTGTTTAAAGTGGGCAAACTTGTTATAGACGGCGGAAATAAGATAAGCGGTGAAATCGGTGTACAAGGTGCGAAAAATGCCGTACTGCCGATACTTGCAGCCACGGTTATGGCTGACGGAGTATGTACTTTGAAAAACTGTCCATATCTTCGTGATGTAGATAAAACAGATTTGGTGCTTGAAAGATTGGGCTGCAGAGTACATAGGGCAGGCAGTACCGTAACGGTTGATACAAGAGGTATGTGTGACTGTAAAATATGTGAAGATTTAATGCGTGAGATGCGTTCTTCAATCATATTTTTGGGAGCGATAATTTCAAGGTGCAAAAAAGCGGTTGTAAGTATGCCCGGCGGTTGTCCGATTGGTTTAAGGCCGATTGATTTGCATTTAAAGGCTTTGCGTGAACTCGGTGTCGATATTCAGGAAGAACACGGCTATATAAAATGCAGCACTGATAAGATTGTCGGCGGAAACATACATCTTGATTTTCCAAGCGTCGGAGCAACCGAAAATGCTATGCTTGCTGCAGTTTGTGCGGAGGGTTTTACAACTATTACAAATGCGGCGCGTGAACCGGAGATTGTTGATTTGGGTAACTTCCTGAATTGTATGGGTGCAAAAGTCCGCGGTATGGGCGGCAGTGTAATAAAAATAGAGGGAGTAAGCAAGCTTCACGGTGCGGAGTATACGATAATGCCCGACCGTATTGTTGCCGCAACATATCTGGCCGCATCTGCGATTACGGGCGGAGAGATATGTCTTAAAAATGTCAATCCACGCGATATGGGAGCAATGCTCCATGTGCTTTTGGATATGGGAGTACAGCTTAGAATAGAAAAAGATAAAATTATTCAGAAAGCTCCCAAGAAACTTGAAAGTATACATATAGTAAGAACAATGCCGTATCCGGGTTTTCCGACGGATATACAATCGCCGTTTATGGCGATTGCAACTGTTGCAAGAGGAACAAGTGTATTTATAGAAAATATATTTGAAAACAGATTTCAGCATGTTGATGAACTTACGCGAATGGGTGCTGACATAAAAGTAGAAGGCAGAAGTGCCGTTGTAAGAGGCGTAAACGCTTTGCAGGGTGCAAATGTTGTTGCAAGAGAACTGCGCGGAGGCGCGTCACTTGTTGTTGCGGCACTTGCCGCAAACGGTACAACGACGATTGGCGGCACAGAATTTATAGACAGAGGTTATGAAAATATAGAAAAGTATCTGCTTGAATGCGGAGCGAAAATCAGACGAGAATAATTCAGGGTGATAGTATGGATGAAAATAATCGTAATATACGAGTCGTCAAAACAGGCGGTCGTAAGGTTACAAAAACTACAACTGAATATGATTGGAGCAGGTTAGAGAAAAGAACCTTGAAAGAACATAAAGATGTTCCCGAAAGAAGTGTTCGGCGTGAACCTACACAGCTTGAACGAAAAATTCGCTACCAAAAAAAACAAAAGCAACAGCGTCTTAAAATACAGCGTAGACGTGCATTGCTGGGATTTGTTTTGGCGGTGGTTCTTGTAAGCGTGCTCTTATTTATGACACCGATATTTAACATTCGTTCCGTATCGGTTGAGGGAAATGTTCTCGTAACAGCCGAACAGTTCCAAGAAAAGCTAAAACCGCTTGTCGGTCAAAATCTTTTCCGCAGTGGCAGACGAAAAATAAGGAATACGTTAAAAACAATACCATATATAGATACCGTTGATGTACAGAAAAGGTTATTCCCACCGTCGGTAAAAGTTACGGTGACGGAATATACACCGTCTGCGTATATAAAAATTGACGGTAAGACATTGCTTGTAAATTCTGAATTGAGAGTTTTAACCGATACCGGCAACAACGGTGAAACATTACCTACAGTAACAGGCTTGACGGTTACGGACTATAAATTGGGTGAAATTTTAAAAACCGACGAAAACGAAAAATTCGATATTACAAAAATTTTGCTGTCAACGCTTGAGGCAACAGGTATTCTTGATAAGGTTATCGAAATAAATGTTACCGATGTGACTGACATAACAATGAATTACGATAACCGAATAACCGTACAATGCGGTACGCAGTTGGATCTTGAACGTAAAATAAGACTGTTCAGAGAAACCGTTATGAGTAACAGTTTGACTGAAAATGCCCGCGGAACAATGGATTTAAGCGAGTCCGGAAAGGCGATATATACACCGTAAAAATAAAATTGCACAAAAATTAAAAACGAAATGACTATAATATTGTGTAAAAATTTTCGGCGTTTTGAAAATTTGTGGGAAAAAACTATTGAATAAGTTGAAAAAACATAGTAAAATAATATATATGCGGAGATTTCCCTGTTGGATTTGTTGGGGATAAACTACGAAGGAGGATATTTAGATGAGTGATATGCCTATCGGTTTGGAAGAAAACACTACAATAGACGGCGCAAGAATAAAGGTTATAGGTGTCGGCGGCGGCGGTAACAATGCTGTGGACCGTATGATCGAGGCCGGCGTTACAAAGGCAGAATTTATTTGCGTCAATACAGATGCACAGCAGCTTGCAAATGTAAAAGCACCGACTGTACTTAATATCGGCAGAAAGCTTACAAGCGGTTTGGGAGCAGGTGCAAAGCCTGAAATCGGCAGACAAGCGGCTGAAGAATCAAAAGATGAAATCAAGAATCTTGTAAAAGATACAGAAATGGTATTCGTAACAGCAGGTATGGGCGGCGGAACAGGTACAGGTGCCGCACCTATTATCGCAGAGGCTGCGAAATCTCTTGGTGTACTTACAGTTGCGGTAGTAACAAAGCCTTTCTTCTTTGAAGGTCCTCAAAGAATGAGAAACGCTGAAGAAGGTATTAAGAACCTTGCAGAAAAGGTTGACGCTATTGTTACTATACCAAACGATCTTCTATTGAAGATTGCAGACAAAAAGGTTACAATTAAAGATTCATTCAAACTTGCAGATGATGTTCTTCGTCAAGGTGTTCAAGGTATCATTGAAGTAATTACTCAAAGAGGTATTATGAACTGTGACTTTGCCGATGTAAGAACAATTATGAAAGACAGCGGTGTCGCACATATGGGTATCGGTGTCGGCAAGGGTGAAAATGCCGCTCAGGACGCAGTTCGTGCGGCTATTGAAAGTCCGCTTCTTGAAACAAGCATTGAGGGTGCTGAAAACGTACTTCTTAATATCACAGGCGGAAGTGAATTCTCACTTGTTGATATGGGCGAAGTATCAAGCATTGTTCGTGACCTTGTAAGTGAAGAGGCAAATATTATTGTCGGTACTGCTATGGACGATAATCTTAAAGATGAAATTAAGGTTACTCTTATTGCAACAGGTCTTGACGGTTCATTAAGACGCGGTAAGGATAAAGCTAATGATGTAAAGAATATTACACCTAAGTTTGCAGGTTCTTCAACATCAAGCGACAGAAAGACTCCGTCTTATTCTTCATCAGTTTCTGATTATGATGATAATGCAATTTTCAAGAGAAAGTTAAAGCCGGGAATGGGTAGTATAGATGTTCCTGACTTCTTTAAACCAGGCAGATAATTTAACAATTAAGTAATATAAAAGCCACGAGTTTACTCGTGGCTTCAGCGTGTAGACAAAAGTGTCTACACGCTGGCAGAGGTCGAGAAATCAGTTCGGATTTTGCGAAAATGAACTCGTCGGCGTACGTTTGTACGTTAGAGTTTATTTTCACAAAAAGTGCACAGGCAAGCCGTATATCGAAGATAGGCTTGCCTGTTGCTTTTTATAGCTATAAATTAAACTTTAAAATATAAAAATAATATATTGCACGTTCCGGACAATTTGTCGACAGTCTGAAGCCGCGAGTTTGCTCGTGGCTTTTTTGTGTGCTTAAAGAATAAATAATGTTTTTATCAAATATATTATAACATATCGTCAAAACTGTTGCTTTCGGATTTTTCAACACTGCGGAGTTTTCGCTCCATTGCACGCATTCTGACACCGATAAGTTTATCAAGTTCGTCACCTGTTTGGGTAATTCTTTTTTGTGCCGTTTCAAGAACTGAATAGAATTTTTCAAATTCACCCTTGACTTCGCCTAAGACTTGCCAAACTTCGCTTGAACGTTTTTCAAGTGCAAGTGTACGGAAACCCATTTGCAAAGAATTAAGCATAGCCGCCATAGTGCTTGGACCTGCTATATTTATTTTATATTCACGTTGCAAAACTTCGACAAGACCGAGATTAACTGCCTCGGCATAAAGTCCTTCTGTTGGGAGGAACATTATTGCAAAATCGGTTGTGTACGGCGGTTCAACGTATTTTGTGTGAATATCTTTTGCGAATTGCTTTATTCGCTGAACGAGTGCTTTTGAAGAACGGTTTATAATTTCGCTGTCGCCGGTATCATATGCGTTCAGTAAATCGTTGTAGGCGTCAAGTGGGAATTTTGAATCAATCGGAAGATATATAAATCCTTCGTCGTCGTGCGGAAGTTTAACCGCAAATTCAACAACTGCGGAACTGTTCGGTATGGTTGCAACATTGGTGTCGAATTGCTCCGGTGCAAGTATTTCGTCGAGGATTGCACCGAGTTGTATTTCACCGAGTATACCACGTGTTTTAACATTTGAAAGGACTTTTTTTAAATCACTTACACCTGATGAAAGAGCGGATATATCGGCGAAACCTTTGTACATATCGGCAAGGTGTTTTTCCATACTTTGACGCATACTTTTGATTTCGTTGTCCATTTGTGCAAAACGGTTTGTCTGCATATTGCCGATTACCTGTTGATTTTCCGATATTATGTCGGAAAACATTTTGACAGAACCGTTTATACGTTGTTCAAGTCCCGAATCAGACGGCTTTGAACTGTTTTTTAATGTAAAAATCAGAGTTATAAGTACACATATAATAAGTATAATTAAAAGAATAAGTATCGCTGTTTGCATTATTAATCTCCATTCTGTATTACGATTTTATTAACATTATACTATTAAAATAGTGAACAATCAACAAAAATCCGATTTTTTTCGACGAAAATATTGATAAATTATAAAAAATTAGGTGTAATAAAAATGTAAAATATGTATAAAAGGAGATGGCGCGATAATTATGGGAAAATTAAAAAAGTTTATTATGAACAAAATAGAAAAAGTTAACGTGCAAGTTTCAATGCTGACTTGCGGACTTATCATATTTTCTTGCCTGGTTATATATCTCGTTACATCGGGCGTTATGATTTCGATGCTCGCCGACGCATACAATGAACGTGCAAATCTTACTTTTACAACCATAGAATCTCATTTTGACAGCAGACTTTTTACTGAAGATGTGCCTGACGGCGTATACGGTGCGGCACTGAGCTATTTATCCGCGGTAAAGGACAATATGGCGATTTCAGAAATATTTGTTGTGAGAAAAGATAAAAACGGCGATTTCCAATATATACTCAATACGAAAAATGACAAGATAAACACTGTTATAAATGACGAAAAGATAACAGGAAAGATTGAAAAAGAAATAAACGACATGTATACAATACATTATGCCAATACAGGCGCTTTTTATGCATCGTTGGACGGCTTTAGATATTTGAATTTTTATCCGATAATGGACGGCGGAACAGTGAAGGGCGTTGCTTGTATAGGAATTGACGCGAACAGGGTATATATTTTCAAGATTATACTTCGCGTTATAGTAATAATACTTATACTTTTGTGTTGCTTGATTTCAGTACGTTTTTCAATGGCGATATTCAAGAGGATTTCTAATCCTCTGTATCAGGATATGTCGAATACGGATACGCTTACAGGTTTGAAAAACAAGAACTCATTTACGGTTGATATGCACAACATAGAAAGCGGAAACCAATCGCGGTATGCTATTGTTACGGTAGACTTAAACGGATTAAAGAATATAAACGACAGCCGTGGACATCAAATGGGTGATATTTATATTCAAAACGGTGCCGACGCGATACGAAAAGCGATGGAAGGTACTGATTTTATCGGTTACAGAGTCGGCGGCGATGAATTTTCTGTTGTATTAAGAGACTGCGATATTGATATGGTTAAGAATTTTGCGGACAGAATTGCAAGAATGGCAGACAGTATTAATCGAGGAGGAATTAAGACTTCTATGTCAATCGGTTACGCTAAGTTTGACGCGGAAAAAGACAGAAACTTCTCTATGACAATGGAACGTGCCGACGCAATGATGTACGAAAACAAACGTTTGTATTACAAAACTAAAAATTTAAAAAGACGAGAAGAATAAATAAAATAACCTCTGACAAATCATACTTGTTCAGAGGTTATTTTTTGTGCGATTTTACTTTACTTTTTCTGAAAATAATTATATAATATAATTATCTGTATTTAAGGAGAAAAAATATATGGTTGGTTTTAATTTAATAAACATAATAATCAATGTGCCTATAACGCTTATAGCGTTGACGGGACACGAATTTGCACACGGTTGGGTATCGACAAAACTTGGTGACCCGACACCCGAACGTGAGGGAAGATTGACTTTAAATCCGCTTGCACACCTTGACCCTGTCGGTACGTTGTTGATGATTTTGACAGGCTTCGGTTGGGCAAAACCTGTCGGTGTAAATCCGTCATATTATAAAGATACAAAAAAGGGTATGGCACTTACCGCGGCGGCAGGACCTCTTGCCAATTTGATTATGGCTTTTGCGGCATTGCTTATATATGCGATACTTCACGTTTTATGTATAAAGCTCGGTTTCGGTACAAGCGTTCTAAACGGTGTTGCAACTTTTGCACAGCTTTTTGCAATAAGAAATCTATGTTTTATGGTGTTTAATATAATTCCGATACCACCGCTTGACGGTGCAAAAGTACTCGGAATGTTTCTTCCGAACAAAGCATATTACACTATGCTGAGATACGAAAGATATTCTATGCTTTTAATTATGGTGCTTTCGCTTACAGGCGTTCTGAACGGCATAATCGGAACAGGTGTGAATTTCTTCTTTAACGGAATTATCAACCTGTTAAACAGTGCGATTAACTTGATATTATAGGGTGAAAAATGGATAAGATATTATATAAGCTTGATACGTTTGAAGGTCCGCTTGACTTGCTTTTGACGCTTATACAGAAAAACAAGGTCAGTATATACGACATACCGATTGTTGAGATAACGGCGCAGTATCTTGAGGCGATTGACGGAATTGAAGAGGCTAATCTTGATAATACAAGCGAATTTCTTGTTATGGCGTCCAATCTTTTGTATATAAAATCGAAAATGTTACTTCCTAAAAATGAGGAAGAAGAGGACGAGGAAGATCCGAGAGAAGAACTTGCGCGTAGGTTGGCTGAATATCAGCAGTTTAAAGAGGCGTCAAAGGAGCTTAGGAAAAGTGAGTTTACAACAAAAGAAATGGTGTTTCGTGAGCCTGAAAAAATTAAATTTCCTATGCCCGAATACGATATAACGCACGATACAAAAGAACTGATTGATGCGTTTAACAACATATTTCAACGCAGACTTCGCAAGGCAAAACCCGAAAAACGTGCGTTTTCAAAAATTGTCGGCAGAGAAAAAGTTTCGGTTGACGATATGGTTGAAAAGATATGTAAAGTGTTAAAGCATAATAAACGTGTACAGTTTGAATCACTTTTTAAAGCGGACGATTCACGTCCTGAAATGATTGCAACGTTTTTGGCAGTACTTGAAATGATAAAGCTGAACAAGCTGTATGCGGACTATGACGAAAAGTCAGATGACTTTATTCTTACAACGGAGAAAAAGAATGGATAATATTAAATATGCAATAGAGGGAATACTTTTTGCGGCAGGTGAGCCTGTTAAGGCGGCAAAATTGGCTGTTGTGCTTGATACGAGCGTTGACGAAGTCAATAAGGCGGTCGATGAACTGAAAAAAGAATACAGCGAAAATCACAGAGGATTTAATATAATTGATATTCTTGAGGGTTATCAAATTTGTTCAAGACCTGAATATTATACCTATATACAGGAAATATTAGGAGAACAGAGAAGGCAGCCGCTTTCAAATGCGGCAATGGAGGCACTTGCGATAATTGCCTACAAACAGCCTATAACGAAAGGTCAGATTGAACATATAAGAGGAGTAAATTCGGACGGCTGCGTAAACAGACTTTATGAACGCGGACTGATTGAAGAAAAGGGCAGACTGGACGCACCGGGCAGACCGATTTTATATGTGACGACAGACACGTTTTTAAGGTGTTTCGGACTTACAAAGCCTACCGATTTACCGCCGCTTGATTTGAGAAGTCTTAACCTTGAAACATCACAGGGACTGCAGCTTGAAATCGATGATAACGGTGAAAATATTGTTGCGGAAAACGAAGAAAACACTGAACAATAACAAAAGGAGGACAGCATATGACAGCTTTATATATAATATTAGCCGTCGTGGCTGTTATAATGTTACTTTTGCTTATACCGGCAGACTGTATTCTTGAGTTTTCGTATAATAATAAGGAAAATAACGGATCTGTAATTATAAAGTATGCGTTTTTAAAATTTAAGATTTTTCCGAATGACAAGGTTGAAGAAGAAGTTGAAAACGAAGAAGAAACGACCGACAAAGAAGAAAAGCAAGAAAAATCGGATATTTTAGGGATAATAACTCTCATAAAAGAAGTATATAAACAGTTAAAAAAAGATATATTAAATTTACTTGACTATATAATTTGTCACGCAATTAAGATAAAGGAACTGAATGTATCGTCAAAATTTGGTATGGGAAACCCAATGTATACGGGAATTGCGACGGGTGCGGTCAATGCGGGAGTATATAATATAGTAGGCTGGATTGACAGACGAATGAAACTTGAAAAATGGGATGTGTCGCTTGACGCTGATTTTAATAATGCGTGCTTGGATATGGGCGTATATTGCAAACTTAGGACAAACTGTTTATATGTTTTGACAATAGGATTTAAAACGGTAAAAGTTGTTTTGAAAATACAGAAAATCAATAGGAGGATAAAAGAAAATGGCTAATAAAGTTAGTGAAATGTTTGAGGGATTAACAAATAATTTCAAAGGTATGATTGACGCAAATTCGGTCGTAGGTGAGCCGATAATAGTCAATGACGGAACGATGATTGTGCCTATATCAAAGGTGTCGTTTGGTTTCGGCGGCGGCGGCTGTGAATTTGATAGAAAGAAAAACGATACTCAAAGCCTTGACGATAAAAACTTCGGCGGCGGTATGGGCGGCGGTGCGTCGGTTGACGCAATGGCGTTTCTTGTTATAAATAACGGTAACGTGCGCTTGATTCCTATGGAGGGCGGTTCTTCGCCTGTTGACAAACTAATCGACCTTGTACCCGAAGTTGTGGACAAGGTTAACGGATTTTTTGCGGAAAGACGCGAAAGAAAAGCACAGAAAAAAGCTGAAGAAAATGAATGTGCAGACGAAATAATTAATCAGGGAGAATAAAATGATAACAACAAGAGATAAGATACTGTCGGCAGTAATGAAACCGACAAGATATACGGGCGGAGAGCTTAACTCCGTCATAAAAAATCCTGCCGATGTTGACGTGAGGTTCGGTTTTTGTTTTGCCGATACTTACGAAATCGCAATGTCGCACTTGGGGCTTAAAATTCTTTACCATACTATAAACGATCGTGAGGACACATATTGTGAGCGTGTTTTTGCACCTTGGACGGATATGGAAGAAGAAATGAAAAAGCATGGAATGAAGTTGTTTGCACTTGAAACAGGTGACGAAATAACTCATTTTGATATGCTCGGATTTACTTTGCAGTATGAACTCAGTTATTCAAATATAGTGAATATGCTTATGCTTGCGGATATTCCGGTAAGAGCAAAGGACAGAGACGAGAGCTATCCTATTGTTTGCGGCGGCGGTCCTTGTGCGTATAACGCAGAACCTGTGGCGGATATATTTGATTTCTTTATGCTCGGCGAGGGTGAAGATTCAATACATGAGGTTGTTGAAGAGTATGTTAAGTGGAAAAAGAGCGGTAAGAAAAATAAACGTGATTATCTTGAAGCAATAGCCGAAATTGAGGGTATTTATGTGCCGTCATTCTATGATGTGGAATACAATGACGATAATACGGTAAAGAGTGTTACACCGAACAATCCTCATGCTAAACCGAAAGTAAGAAAGCGTATAATGAAAGATTTTAATGCTACATACGCACCGGAAACGATTATTGTACCGTTCGGTGAGGTTGTACACGACAGAGTTATGCTTGAAGTTATGCGCGGTTGCTTGAGAGGCTGCCGTTTCTGCCAGGCAGGCTATATATACAGACCGTTAAGAGAAAGAAAGCCGGAAAGACTTTTGGGTATTGCGGAAAAGTTGCTTGCGTGCAGCGGATATGACGAAATATCACTGTCATCGCTTTCAACAAGTGATTTCAGCGGACTTCGTGACCTTACGGACGGACTGCTTAAAATAACCGAAGAAAAGAAAATCGGTTTGTCGCTTCCGTCACTTAGAATTGATAATTTCTCGCTTGAACTTATGGAGAAAGTGCAGAAAGTCAGAAAAACCGGTATTACTTTTGCACCGGAGGCAGGAACTCAAAGACTTCGTGATGTTATCAATAAAAATATAAATGAAGAAGATATTATAAATTCAACAAATATGCTTTTCAGAGGCGGTTGGACAAACGTAAAATTGTACTTTATGATTGGACTTCCTACCGAAACTATGGACGATGTTTGCGGTATAGCCGACCTTGCGCAAAAGGTGCTTGAAGTTTACTTTGCAATCCCGAAAGAGGAAAGAGCAAAGCAGATAAATATAACCGTAAGTACATCGAGTTTTGTGCCAAAGCCTTTTACTGCGTTCCAGTGGGCAAAACAGGATACACGTGATATGCTTATCGAAAAGCAGAATACATTAAAATCGGCTATCAAGTCAAAAAGAATACGTTATAATTGGCACGATAATAAGACAAGTTATCTTGAGGGAGTTTTTGCAAGAGGCGACAGACGTCTTAGCGAGGTTATAATTAAGGCTGTTGAAAATGGCTGTAAGTTTGACGGTTGGGGAGAGCATTTTAAGTTTGACGTATGGATGCAGACTTTTGACGAACTTGGAATTGACCCTAATTTCTATACGGCGCGTGAACGCAGTTATGAAGAAGTTCTTCCTTGGGACCATATCGACATAGGCGTTACAAAGAATTTCTTAATGCGTGAAAATGAAAAAGCAAAACAATCTGTAACAACACCGAACTGCCGTCAAAAATGTGCAGGCTGCGGTGTTAAATCATTCGGTACGGGGGTCTGTTATGAGTAATTATATATTGAAATATTCGCGAGATGAAAGAGTAAAATATATTTCTCACCTTGACTTTGTGCGTCTGTTCCACAGAACAGTACGTCGTACAGGTATGAATTTTATGTTTTCAAACGGATTTAATCCTCACCCGATTATGATGGTTGCACAGCCGTTGTCGGTAGGTGTGACTTCTGACTGCGAGTATATGAAAGTAGGATTTGACGGCGATTACAGCGAACAAGAACTTGTCGATACAATCAATAATGCTTTTCCGCCGGGATATAAAATCCTTGCCGCAAAAAAAGTTGAGGGCAAGGAAATTGACCTTACAAAACTTGACAGAGCGGTGTATACGGTTGAACTTGAATATGAGGGCAGTGCGGATATTGAAAAACTTCTTGCACAAAACGAACTCAAAGTAATGAAAAAATCAAAGAGCGGTGTAAAAGAGTCGGATATACGTCCGTATATATATCGCATTGAAAAAATAAGCGAAGATAACGGCATACTTGTGCTTAAAATGTGTATTTCTGTAGGCAGTGTGTATAATCTTAAACCGCAGAGTGTTATTGACGCAATGGAAAAATATTGCGATAATTTCAAAGGCGGTTTTATGAATGTGCACAGAAATTCAATGACAATCGGAGATAAAGAGATTTTGTAAAAATATTATATAAATCAGTTGAAATAATACAGAAAATATGCTATAATAGATATAGTTATTAATGTTAAATAGGAGTGGTTATAATGGTAAACGGTATTGAACACGTTGCTGTTGTTTCAAAGGACACAGCCGCACTTAAAGATTGGTATATGGAAATGTACGGCGGCAGAGTTGTTTATGACAACGGTAAGGGTACATATTTTCTTCAGTTTGCCGACGGCAGTATGATTGAGTTTGTTATGGCAACAGACGATAAAACCGCTGACGTTGAAAAACAGGCAGGTATTAGACACCTTGCTTTTTCTGTAACTCCGGTGGCTTTTGACGAAATCGTTGCAAAGCTAAAGGCTGATGAAAGAGTTGAAGAAGTACACGATGTATCTGAAAATGCAAAGGGATTAAAGACATATTGGTACAGAGATATTGAAGGCAATTTCTCACACCTTATCTATCGTCCCGAACCGTTAATGTAATTCTTTTTTAAGAATTATTAAATCAGTTAATATTTATATTAAATATAAAAATACAAGGAGGAAAAATTTAAGATGAGTGAGTATTTAAACTTTAGTCTTGAAGGTAAAGTTGCACTTGTAACAGGTGCATCATACGGTATCGGCTACGCTATTGCGTCAGCATATGCAAAGTCAGGTGCTAAGATTGTTTTCTGCGATATTAAGCAGGAATTTGTTGATAAGGGTATGGCTGCATATACAGCTGACGGTATCGACGCTAAGGGTTATGTTTGCGACGTAACTAACGAAGAAATGGTACAGGAAATGGTTAAGAAAATCGAGGCTGAAGTAGGCGTTATCGATATTCTTGTAAACAATGCAGGTATCATTAAGAGAATTCCTATGTGCGATATGACTGCTGACGAGTTCAGACAGGTTATTGACGTTGACCTTAACGCTCCGTTTATCGTATCAAAGGCAGTTATTCCTTCAATGGTTAAGAAGGGTCACGGTAAGATTATAAACATCTGTTCAATGATGTCAGAGCTTGGCCGTGAAACTGTATCAGCTTATGCTGCTGCTAAGGGTGGTCTAAAGATGCTTACAAGAAACATCTGTTCAGAATACGGTGCTAACAACATTCAATGTAACGGTATCGGTCCTGGTTACATAGCTACACCTCAAACAGCTCCGCTAAGAGAAAAGCAAGCTGACGGATCAAGACATCCGTTCGACCAGTTTATCTGCGGCAGAACTCCTGCAGGCAGATGGCTACAAGCTGAAGAACTTACAGGTCCTGCTGTATTCCTTGCTTCAGATGCATCAAATGCTGTAAACGGTCACATTCTATATGTTGACGGCGGTATCCTTGCTTACATCGGTAAACAACCGTGATGACAGCTTAAATACGTTTTTTAAACCGACGAAAATTTTTCGTCGGTTTTTTTATATAAAAATGAACCAAATGTCGCCCAATATTATCTAACTGATGTACAAACAAAAAGCGCTGATGTTTATACAGAAAGGTAAAATTCAATGGACAGAGAAAAATTTACACAAGAAGTTCTGAAATCTGAAAATACAATGTACCATATTGCAAAGGGTATGCTTAAAAGTGAAAGTGACTGTGAAGATGTTGTTTCGGAGGCTGTTTTAAAGGCATATACGAAAATACACACTCTTAAAGCGGAAAAGTATTTCAAAACGTGGCTTATAAGAATTTTAATAAATGAATGTTATAAAAAGTTGCGTGAATATAAAAGAGTTGTTTCGATAGAGGACTGTAACAACAGTTTTGAATATAAGGACAATTCAAACTACACCGAGCTTTATAATGCGGTTAAAAAGCTGAAACCCAAAATCAGAATAGTAATAATGCTACACTATATAGAAGGTTATTCTGTCGAAGAAGTAGGGAATATATTAAAAATTCCTGTCGGAACGGTTAAAAGCCGTTTGCATATCGGTCGTAAAAATTTAAAGGAGGAACTTGAAGATGAATAAATATGATTGGAAAAATGCCTTTCCGAAACCGAGTGAAAATTTTCATAATAAACTTTGTATGACGTTGGATAGTTTTGAAAAGGAGAATGTAAAAATGAAAAAAGTATCTTTTAAAAAGAGTATCATTATTGCGGCGGCAGTATTGGCTGTCGGCACAGTGGCATTTGCGTCAAAAGGTGCAGTCAATTATGTTATGGGAAGTACATCAACAAAGCCTGATTATACAACCATTCCCGTTACGGAAACGCTTAATAAAAATGTGGGCTTTTCACCGAAGATTGTCGAACAATTTTCAAACGGCTATACATTTAAAGGCGGACATAACGGAAAAAATAAGTATGTTGACGAAGAAAACGGAACAGAAGAAAAGTATAAATCGTTTATGGCTGATTATGAAAAAGACGGTGACAAAGTTATGTTAAGTGCCGACACTTACGCGGACAGCCATAAAGACCAAGGAAACAGCGAAATAAGCGATTATAACGGCATAGCAATAGCATATATATCGTATGTAAATAAGGTTGTTCCGGCTGATTATCAGCAGACTGAACAGGATATGAAAGACGAGGAAAGCGGTAAATATGTATTCAGCTACGGCGCGGAGAAGGTTGAAATTTCACAAGTGCAAGGCGTTGAGTGGGAACAGGACGGAATTTATTACAATATTACGGCAATAGATTCACCGCTTGATAAGCAGGGACTTATTGATATGGCTAAGGAAGTTATTGATAATTAATATGTATTTATAAATCAAAAAGGTGTTGCATATTGCAACACCTTTTGATTTAATTATTCTGTTTTTTGCCAAAAATCAACAGGAGTCATATCGTTCCAAATAAACACTTTATCAGGTTCAAATTGAAGTAAAACAGTAGATTGTCCTGTTGTTGTAGGCGTAATATCGGCTAAGTCTGTCAAAATACCGTTTGAATATTTTGCGGCATATCCTTTCATATCTGTCAGGCAACCGATGTTTAAAGCAACATTCTGACCGTTTACGGTTATTTCGCTTGTAGTGTAATATCTTGCATTTGCAAATTCAACACTTGATGTTGAGTTTGCGTTTGCTTGATTATAAATCTGAACGTATGTGATAGGTGAAGTCCTGCCGGTTGCTGTGTCGGAGAAGTTTCTAAGGTTAAGGTCACTCGCCGAGGCAACCGTATTACCTGTTGAATCAATAATAGTCAACGTAACAGTCGCACCGTTTCCGTTGCCGACATTTGTAAAGTTGTAGCGGAAAGTATATGTTTCGCCAAGCTTGATTGTGCCTACGGAAGACGCTCTTGTGTTTTTCCATGCAACATTCAATTCAGTATCAGATTTTTTTGTAAGATACCAGCCACCGCCTGTTTGCTTGTCAGCCATAAATCTTACGAAAAATCCTGCCGCACTGTTTTTGTCTGTGTTACCGTTTGCGGGGATTGAATTGATTTTAACTGTGTGTTCAATCGTGAAATCGCCCGCATAACTGCCTATTTGAGCCGTTGTTAATTCTGATGTTGTGCTTGATGTTTCATACAGTTTATTAAGCGCAGCAATGTTTGCTTCCAATAACTGAATTGTTAAATATGCGGTTTTGTCTAAATACGTTACTGTAAGAGTTTGTTTACCAAGCGTGTTTCTAAAATCTGTCACTTCAAATTCGTTTGAGTTTAGCACCGATGAAGTACCGTCAGAGTAATATGCGGTAACTGTAATTGTGTTTTTATCGATATTTTCACCGAGATAGTATGTTGATTTTGAAGTCTGTGCAGTAATTCTTGAAACAGATTTTACCGTTATTTTCAAATCGGTCGTTTTGCCTAAGTACGAAACAGTAAGTGTCTGTTCACCGATTATATCTTTGTCGATTTCGGAAACCGTGTAAGTGTTTATTTCCTCCGAAGTACCGTCCGAATAATTAGCCTTTACAACCATACCTGTTCTGTCAAACGATTCGCCCGGAACGTATGAAGTTTTTGTAGGTTGTGTTGTTACGGCTATGCTTGTAAGTGTTCTTGTGTCAAACACTTCTTTACCCATATAGAAACCGACATGCGGAGGTTGATTGTACGCAGTTTGTTCTGCCGCAACACCGCTGCGGTATACAGGGTCTTGCATAAGTGTTTTGATTTTATAATCTGTCGTATCGGTTGTTGAGAATACTCTAAGAGCCGTTCCGTCACTGGTAGGGTAGACAACTTCTTCTCTCCAGTCACCGAAAAGGTCGGCTTGAAGTGACGGATTTGCCTTTGTACCGTTGATTGAAACACAATCATAATTTCCGGCACTGAATATATTGCTCATATTACGGCCGTTCCAATCGGTGATATTTGCACCGTCAAGCAAGTTGTCATATAAATCGCCGTCCCAGAAAATACGGAAATTCATTGAAGGTGTATTTCTGCCTGTAAGCGAAGTGGCAGTTGTGAAATCAGTGCCGCCGTTTGACTGTCTTGCAGAGTTTTTTGCACTCCAAATTTGATAGTATCCGCCGGCACCGACATTCGCCATAACACCGCGACCTGTGTCGGCGGACGCACCTTCGTGGAACATAATATTGCCTGTTTCGGCGTCAATAACAGACATACCGAAATCCAGAGTTATGTCATTACCGCTAAGGCTGTTTGTTCCGCTGTCCTCGTGGACTGTGAAAAATTCAAAACCGGTATGTGTAGGATCGTAGTTTCCTATATGAAGTGCGTCACCGTGCTGTAAATATGTACACCATTTAGGACGGAGTTCGTTGTCGTCATTGACTTCCATACACAATGCGCCTGTGATAAATTCGTCTTTGCCGTCATTATCCACATCGGCAACGGTACAGTTGTGGTTGCCGTTTCCGACATATTGATAAGCACCGTCGTAATATCCCTTTTGACCTTTTTGCGTATCAAAACGATAAGTAGGGGATAAAGCTGTACCGTCCCAGCTTATACCGGCAATACTTGTACGCTGTTTGCCGTTTCTGCCGAAATAGTAGCCCCTTAAATATATTGCATACGGCTTTTCGCCGTCAAGATAGGCAATGTCGGATACAAAACGATTTGAACGGTTACCGAAATCATCGCCGTAATCTACACCGTTTTCACTTCCGCGAGTTGTCGGAAGATTAATAGTGTCCATTGCGACACCTGTTTCACCGTTGAATACTGTCAAAAATTCTTTACCTTTGGTAATTCTGCCGTAACCTCTGTAATCGGCAGTTGAATTTTCTTCATCTGTTATTGCTTTAATTTCTTCATCGGTTTGTGCGGCATTTGAAACATATTTGCCCTGTCCGTCCTTTGAACCGAGTGAAGTTTGACACATTACTTCCGATTTGCCGTCGCCGTCAAAGTCGTATACAAGAAATTGAACTGTGTGTGCACTTGAATATACGTTTTTACCGAGTGCAATATCGTTCTTCCAAAGCTTTGTACCGTCTAATTTGTATGCGGCAAGATGTACCGTGCCGGAATATGCAGGGTCACCAGGCGAACCGACGTCATGTTCGGAAGATGTCCATTTCACGATTATTTCGTACTCTCCGTCGCCGTCAACGTCACCCGTTGAACAGTCGGCAGGGGAGAATGAATATGTAGCAAGCTCATTGCCTGATGGGTCATAAATTGTTTCATCATCAGGTTTTAAAAGCGGTATATCAAAATAACTGTTATTGTATACCGTTACCGCATTGCATTTTTCTCCTTCAACACCGTTTATAACAGGTGCAACACTGTAATTTGTACCAACGGTTGAATCAACATAATTTGTTTTGGTTGCGACTTCGCTTATTTTTTTGCCGTCACGATATACATTAAATGACACATTTTTATCGGCACTGCCGAAAATGTTGTCCTCACTGTCAAATAATCGCCAACTTAAATATACACCGCCGTCTGTTTTTATTGCGATAAGACCGCGGTCAAGCTTTTCCATTTGACGTGTGTGTACATTTTCATCGGTATATCCCGTAGAAGAATTATACCAATAGTTGTAGCTTACCTGTTGCGTGTTTGCACTGTCAGCATAAGCGGACGTATTTAAAGCCGCTGTCGATGACATAGCAAGCACTGTCGAAAGTACCGTGCATAAAAGTTTTTTCATAAAAATACCTCCAATTCTCCCTTAAATTTTATCATATCATAAATCGGTTAAAATTGATAATTAAATAACAGTGAATTTAGTTTAATATGACGATAAAATTTGTAACGAAAATATAATGAATTTTGTAAAGAATAATGGTTGAAAACTGTTAACAATCTATGGTATAATGATAAACTGATATAGAGTATTTAAAGTCAGAAGGGATTTTTAATATGAAGAAAAAAATCATGGCGGCTGTTTTATGCACTTCAATGTTGTTTCCGACAGTGTGCGTCAATGCGGAAACAAGTGAAAGCGACATAAAAAGTGCTATAGAAAAAGCAATAGAATGGAAAGCAGATAAGGACAGTCCGTTTTACGGAATCGGATCATACAGTTCTGATTTTTATATTATGGCTTTGAACCGAATGGGTAAAAACTATGATTACAGCAGATATTTGGCGGGGCTTGACGGAGTTGCGGCAGGTTACGGCGAAGAACATAATGCCTCGTCTATGCAAAGAACAGTGCTTGCAACGATAGCGTCGGGCGGTGATCCGAGAAATGTCGGCGGACGTGACTTGGTTGCGGACGGTATTTATTACAGAGATAATGTTTCACCACTCGGAAAAGAGGGTGCAGACGGATATTCGTGGGGACTTATTGCTCTTGATTCAAAGAGTTTTGAAACTCCTGAATGGGCATTGTCAAACAGAAACGATATACTTGCCGGGATATTGTCACATCAAAATACGAACGGCAGTTTTGATGACAGCGTGTACAGTACCGCAATTGCAATTACGGCGCTTGCACCTTATTGCGAAACAAGCGGTGCGTATACGATAACGCAAAATCAGACGGGTTATGTGCTTGATTTAAGTCCTAAAGACGCGGTTGAGGACGCACTTAATTATTTGTCGGCAGAACAGGACAAAGACGGTGATTGGGGTGACCTTGAATCAACGGCAATGACTGTTATCGCACTTGATACTTTGGGTGTTAATGCGGACAGTGACGGCAGATTTGTTGCTAAAAACGGCAGTGCGGTAGACGGCTTAATGCAGTATCAGCAAAAAGACGGTGGATTTTCGACCGGTAAGGGAAAGAGTAACAGTGAGGCAACGTCTTTGGCAGTGTGCGCACTTACAAGCCATTTGAGAAAGTTGCAGAATAAAGCGACATTCTTCAATTTTGACGCGAATGATTCGGTTGTGTTTGAAACACCTGCACCGACGAAAGCACAATCTTCAAGCAATACGTCAAATAAGACATCATCAAGTACATCAAAATCAAATACGACAACAAAGACAACAACGAAACCGAAAACAACAACAAAGCCTAAAACGACAACAAAACCAAAGACAACGACTAAGGTGACGGGAACAATGAAACCGACAAAAACGGCTTCGCCTATGGAATCATCATCACCAAAGCCGTCCCTGACACCAAGACCGACAAAAAAGCCGGCACTTGTAGGACCGGTTGAGATGCCTGGACCAATGCCGTCATTTGAACCGAATGAAGCACTTCCGCAGGAAGAAGGACATCACGACAGAAAGAGTGGCGGAGCGGCGGTTGCGATTGTAAGCATAGTAGCGGTACTTTGCTTGGCGGCAATAGCGGTTGTATTGTATCTCGGTAAAACAAAGAAATTTGAGGGTAAAGGTATATTTAAGTATCTTGCACCGAAAAAGAAAAAGAAGAACGAAATATATAAGGCAAAACAGCATAGAAGGACAGAACAACACAGACGTTATGAAGAACGTGAAAAGTTTAAAAAACGACGTAAATTTGATAAACGAAGAAGATAAATAAAAGGTGACTGCATTTTTGCAGTCACCTTTTACGTTGCAGGCAACCTTTTCAGCCTTCCATATGCTTGCCTAAAAAACCGGCGGCGGATTCTGCTAATTTTTCTTCGACTTCAGACGCAGTTTCACCCTCTTTTAAAATGAACAAAACAGAGCCGATCGTGTCACCCTCCGATACTATCGGAACAACAACGCCCGCGTTGTATTTTTCAACACCGTCAGCGACTGAAACGGGTTTGCCGTCCTTGTAGCTTACAATGATTTTTTCGTTCATTACATTTTCAAGCTCACTGCTTACAGGCTTTTCGATAAGCTCTTTCTTCGGTAATCCCGATACTGCAATGACATTGTCACGGTCGGTTATACAAGCACCGTGTCCGCTTGCTTTGGCAAGTGTTTCAACATAATTTGCGGCAAAGTCACCAAGCTCGCCGATTGGGGAGTATTTTTTGAAAATAACCTCACCGTCTTTTTCTGTATAAATTTCAAGAGGATCGCCCTCTCTGATTCGCATAGTGCGTCGTATTTCCTTTGGAATAACAACTCTTCCGAGATCATCTATTCTTCTTACAATTCCTGTTGCTTTCATCGCTTTTCCTCCAAAATAAATTTATATTTGTGTTAAATATTATTTGCATTGTTTTTTTGATTTATCCATAATTGATAAAAAAAACAAAAATTTTGGAGTTTTAAAAATTAATGTGTAATATTGCCACTGCTGTATGACCATTGAGGTGAGCAGTCGTGAAACGGCAGAGGTGTGGCAAATGAGCAAAATAAAAGGGCGACCAATGGTCGCCCCTACGAAAGTACATTAAATAATCATATCATCACGGATCAAGGTGGTGAATATCTCTTGGGAACAAGCTTGCCTCACGGATATTTGCAAGACCAAGCATTTTCATAACGACACGTTCAAGACCGATACCAAGTCCGCCGTGCGGTGGCATACCGTACTTAAATATATCGGTATATGCACCGAGGTCGCCCTCCTCCATATGATAACGTTTCATTTTTTCAAGAAGTTCGTTATAATCGTGAATTCTCTGACCGCCTGTTGTGATTTCAAGACCTCTGAAAAGCAAGTCAAAACTTTCGGCAAGTTTAGGGTCGTCTGCCGAATCCATTGCATAGAACGGACGTTTTAATCCCGGGAACTTTTCAACGAATATAAATTCACTGTCATAATTCTTTTTTGCGTATTCGCACAATTTAACTTCATCTGTAGGATCAAGGTCAAATTGATTATGTGACTTGCCGAGAATATCAAGTGCCTCAAAGAATGTTACCGAAGGAATTTCATTGATAACAGGCAATGTTGCACCTAAAAGCTCCAACTCGTCACTGTAATGTTTCGGCAAATACTCAACAACATATTTAAGCATAGCCGTTTCCATAGCCATAACATCATGCATATCGTTGATAAATCCCATTTCAAAATCAAGTCCGATATATTCGTTCAAATGACGTGTAGAGTTGTGTTTTTCGGCTCTGTAAACAGGAGCAATTTCAAACACTCTGTCAAAGAATGCTACGCAAGTCTGTTTGTAGAACTGCGGACTTTGTGCAAGATATGCGTCTTTATCAAAGTATTTCAATTTGAATATATTAGCACCGCCCTCAGCACCTGCCGCAACGATTTTTGGTGAATGTATTTCGGTAAAGTTATTGTTTAACATAAATTCACGAAATGCCGACACAACGCCCTCTGCAATTTTAAATACCGCTCTCTGTTCAGGGTGACGAAGTGCGACACTTCTGTGTGCCATTGAAGTTTCGATTGAACAGCCAAGCTTTTTGCTTGAAACGTGAAGAGGGTATTCCTCTGCAGGTTTTGAAAGTATTTCAAACGAAGAAAGAGTTATTTCATAGCCGTGATTAGCACGTTTTTCTTCTTTTACGTCACCTGTGATTTTGATATAAGCACCCTCACAAAGTGAGTCAAAATCGCCTGTACATTTATCCTTTGAATAAACGGATTGAAGAATATATCTTCCCGTACGAAGTATTACAAATGAGAAACCGCTCATTTTTCTAAGCTTATGCACGCAAGCACAAAAGCTTATTGAACCGCCGACAGCTTTTTGCAAATCGTCAAGAGTGATTTCGCTTATAAGCTGTAAACCATCTATTTTCTGCATATTAATTCCACCTTTATTTTAATTTTTCAGTCAATAAGTCCTTAGCAAGTTTAGGGTTTGCACCTTTACCCGCTGTGCGTACCACTTGTCCCATAAGGAAACCGAAAATCTTTTGATTACCGTTTTTGTAGCTTTCAACACTGTCTGCGTTTTCGGCTATAATTTTATCAATAATTTCTTCAAGACCCGATGTGTCATTGTCCATAATAAAGCCGTTTTCTTTGGCAATATCAATAGGCTTACCGCCGTTATTGAACATAATCTTCAAAATATCCTTGGCGGCATTTTTGGAAACAACGCCGTCTGTTGACATTTTAACGAGTTCTGCCAAATCGGCAGGGGAGAATGTTACATCTGAAATAGTCTTTTCGGAATCGTTAAGGTTTCTGTTAAGTTCAACAAGCATCAGATTAGAAATTTGTTTGTAGTCCGGATTTATTTTTACAGACTCATCGTAAAAATCCGAAAATTCCTTGCTTGATATAATAAGATTAGCGTCATCTGTCGGAAGTCCGTACTTTTCCGTATAACGTACAAAACGGTCTTGCGGCATTTCCGGCATTGACTTTCTTATGTCCTCAATTTCTTCGTCCGATAGGAATACCGGAGGAATATCCGGTTCAGGGAAGTAACGATAATCGTGTGCATCCTCTTTTGAACGTAATGCCTTTGTATCGCCGTGGTTGTCGTTGTAACGTCTTGTTTCCTGAATAACAGTACCGCCGTTATCAAGAATTTCCGCTTGACGGTTTATTTCATATTCAATCGCACGACCGATTGCTTTTAATGAGTTCAGATTTTTAAGTTCGGCACGGGTACCGAATTCGGTTGAGCCGACAGGCATAATTGAAATATTAACGTCAACACGCATTGAGCCTTGCTCCATTTTTGCGTCACACACGCCTGCATACTTTAAACGCAAAGCAAGTTTTTCAACAAAGTCTTGAACTTCTTCGATTGAACGGAAGTCCGGCTCTGTTACGATTTCAATAAGCGGTACACCGCAACGGTTATAGTCAGCCATTGAAATGCCCTCATAATCGTCATGCACAAGCTTACCCGCGTCCTCCTCAATGTGAATGTGGTTAATTCTGATGTCCTTACCGCCTGTGACGGTTATATAACCGCCTGTACAGATCGGGTGGTCAAATTGTGTTATCTGATATGCTTTAGGCAAGTCGGGATAAAAATAATTCTTTCTGTCGAATGCACTGTAATTATTTACGGTACAGTCAAGTGCAAAACCTGCCTTTGCGGCAAGCCTTACCGCACCTTGATTTAAAAGGGGAAGTGTACCCGGAAGTCCCGAACATCTTGGACATACACGAGTGTTTTCGCTGCCGCCAAATTCATTCTGACAAGTACAGAATACTTTTGAATCTGTCAATAATTCCGCGTGAATTTCAAGTCCTATTACGGGTTGGTATCTCATAGTACAATCTCCTTTCTTTCAAAGTCTTTTTCAAATCTGTCGCATACTGCTATTATTGTCTTTTCGTCAAATGCTTTTCCAATAAGGCTCATACCGATAGGCAAACCTTTTGAATCGTAACCGCAGGTTGTGGAAATTGCGGGAAGTCCGGCAATGTTTACGGTTACTGTATAAATATCGGCAAGATACATTTTAACGGGATCGTTTTCCTGTTCACCGATTTTATAAGCCGTAGTCGGTGCGGTCGGTGTAAGCATAACATCGCACTTGCTGAATATATCGGCATATTCGTTTCTTATTTGCGTTCTTATACGCGTTGCGTTTTTATAATATGCGTCATAGTAACCCGAACATAGTGCGTAGTTGCCAAGCATAATTCTTCTTTTAACCTCTTGACCGAATCCCTCACGGCGTGAATTTTTAATAAGGTCGTTAAAGTCTTCACCAAGACCGCTTCTAAGACCGTATTTGATACCGTCAAAACGTGAAAGGTTGCTTGCCGCCTCGGCTGATGAAATTAGGTAGTAAGCCGAAACCGCATATTCAAGACTCGGAAGTGAAACGTCAACTATTTCACAGCCAAGTTTTTTGTAATATTCAACGGCGTTTAAAACAGCCGTTTTAACTTCGTCATTTAGACCGTCACCGAAAAATTCTTTCGGTACACCGATTTTTAATTTGCTTACATCACTTCCGATAAGTGAATTATAGTTGCCCTCTGATTTTTTGCTTGATGTGGCATCATTTTCATCATAGCCGTAAATGCCCTCAAGCATATAGCCTGTGTCTTCGGCAGACTTGGCGATAACGCCGATTTGGTCAAGTGAAGATGCGAATGCGATAAGTCCCCATCTTGAAATAGTGCCGTATGTCGGTTTAAGACCTGTAACACCGCAGAATGAAGCAGGCTGACGAACAGAACCGCCTGTATCCGAACCGAGTGCGGCGGCACAAAGGTCGGCACTTACGCTTGCTGCGGCACCGCCGGAAGAACCGCCTGTAACACGAGTCAAGTCGTAAGGGTTTTTAACACCGCCGAAATATGATGTTTGAGATGAACCGCCCATTGCAAATTCGTCCATATTTGTTTTGCCGAGCATAACGATGTTGTCTTTCTTTAATTTTTCCATTACCGTTGCGTTATACGGAGGAATGAAGTCATCAAGCATATGTGATGCACAGGTTGTCTTGACACCGAGTGTACATATGTTATCTTTAACCGAAATAGGCAATCCCGTAAATGCACCGCTGTTGCCACTGTCGATAACTTCCTGTGCTTTCTTTGCGTCCGCAAGTGCGTTTTCTTTGCACACTGTTATATAACTGTTTATTTCTTTATCTGATTTTTCTATTCTGTCAAGATATTGCTCGGTAAGTTCAACCGCACTGATCTCCTTACTGTCAAGCATTTCTCTCAGTTTTTTTAAAGCCACGTTAATCAAATCCTTTCTCTTGACTGTTAAACTACTTTAGGAACTACGAAACTGTTATTTTTAACATTCTTCGCATTCTTAACAATTTCTTCGGTAGGGTACGAATTTCGATGTTCGTCCGCCCTTAAATCTTTATAGTCAACCGCATCAAGTGCATAGGCAGGCTTTGATGTATCAAATTCACATACTTTATCCATGATAGCTATGATATTTGTCATATCAGCCGTCATTTGTTCAAGCTCTTCATCTGTAAATTCAAGCTTTGAAAGCTCTGCGAGGTGCTTTGTCAAATCTGAGTTAAACATATCAATTCTCCGTTCTTTAAATATTTTGTTTTTGTATAATGTTTTTATTATACAAAAAAAGACGTAATATAACAGAGTTTTCGCTCTGTTATACAACGTCTTTGCTGTAAGATTAATATTATAATACCATAATTTAAAAATGTTTGCAAGGGGTAAAATGAAAAAATATTAAGTTTTATATTATTTTCATTTATGCAATTTGCATTATGGCTCGTGCGGCATATATGTACTTGTATTAAGCGTATCGGTTGAGATAAGCTCACCGTTGGCATATACATATCTTGTTGAATGAACAACGGTATTTTTGCCGGAAGTTGAAGAAGTGTTTGAAATTTTAACTTCTCTGTGAGGTTCCCAATCAGTACCGATAATGCTTACAGTGATTGTCGCACCGCTTGTGTAAGCTGAAACTTTAATCGGATAGTCGGTGTTGTTTTTAAATTTGAAATCAACTCCGCCGTCCGAAACGGTTGCGTCCTGACCGAGCGGAATATAACCTACGGTCATCATATGGTTAAGACGTTCAACAATCGAAAGGTCGGCATACAGTACCGCCGAATAAAGGGTACTGCTGACTTGGCAAGTACCGCCGCCGATACCGTCAACACTCTTGCCGTCAACGTATTCTTTTGCGGTAGAGAAACCGTTTTCGATTGTGCGGTGACCTACTGTGTCGTTGAATGAGAATACATCACCCGGTGCAAGTACTTTGCCGTTTATAAGGCTTGCCGCTCTTGCAACATTGGCACATCTGTTTGCGGTCGAACTGCCGTATGATGTTGAATAACTGCTCAATGTTGCCGAAAATAATTTTTCTCTTAATGTGTTTTCGTCAACGGTCGGATATGAAACGTAGAACGGCAATTTGACAGGTTCACAGCCTTCGTATACATTTCCTATAATTGCTGCAGCCTCGTCTTTATTTATGTAACGTCCCGTATCGCCTGCGACTATGTTTACATCATTTCCGTTGACTTCGTATCTTGCGTCTGTCGGGTCTTTGTATACAAGTGCGTCAAGTGATTCAACAGTCATTTCGTCCGGTGGGGCAGAAGTGAATGTTACCGCGATGTTGTTAAAAATTTCATTGCTAAGAGCGGTAATAACTTCTTGCTCGGCGGTTGATGGGTCTAAATTATAACCTGTCTTACCGGAATATATTGTAAGTGTACCGTCGTCGTTAAATTCAACGTAATGCTGTTTTCTTTCGCCAAGAGCAATGTTACCGAATTCGTTAAGCTTTGCGTCAAGCTGTTCGGTATCGACTTGTACGGCAGGAACGATTATGTGTGGCTTGAACATAAGTTCAATAGCGGCAAATGCATTTTTTAATGTGCTGTCCGATTTGCAGTAATTGAAAGCCTTTTTTGCGGTATCTTCCGCAATTGCTGTAAGTCCGATGTCTGAGCCGTTTATTTCGTATGTCTGACCGTTTGAAGTCAATGTGATTGCAGTATTCTGTAAAAGATATGTTGCGTTTATTGAATCAAGTGCCTCGTCATATGTAAGACCGCCAACGTCCAACTGCTCTATGTACACATTTTTCATAACCTTATCTTCTTCTATAGTAGAAAGGGAATATATGAAAAATGCAATGAAAGTACAAATCAGTACGATAACTGCGATTAAAGCGGGAACAGTCGCTTTTTTTAATCCTGCTTTGATTTTTTTTGTAAGTTCAGCTTTTCTCTGTTCTTTTTCAATATCTGTTTCTGTATCGTCGTCTGCATTGTCGTCTTGTTCAGACGGAGCTGTTTCGTCATTTTCTTCGGGAGAAATTGCAAAATCGTCTTCCTCATCGTCAAAACTGTAATTATCGGCTGTTTCTTCTTCACTGATTGTATTGGGAACATCAGACTCGTTATTTTCCGTCAATTCGCTTTCGGAAACGTTTTCTTCACTGACAGGAGTAACATCTGTTTCTTCTGTATCATTTGTTTCTGTATTTTCGGAATTTTGCATTACATCGTTTGCGTCATTTTCGTTTAGAGTTTTCTTATTCTCGTTGTTATTTTCCTGCATTACAATTATATCCTTTCTGAATACTGTTTAATTATTTATAAAAACGCTTAAATTCATCTAAGTATTTTGAATATTCAACCATAAAGGCTTTAAATTGCTTGTTTTTCATAAGTAAAGAAAATGCCTTTTTAATATTTTTAATGAAAACCGCGTCAAAATCTTCAAGATAAAAACCTTTAGCCATAGGACAGACACCTTTTGCACGTGGGTCAACGATAATATCCATATGACCGTTTTTGTCAAGATACGGTGTAAGCGGAAAAATCCGACAGGCTAACGGACGTTGATATCTGTCACAATAACCTTGACACATAGCTATAGGCGTGGTATATGTTTTTCCGTTATAATCATATGTGAAGTCTGTCTTTTCAATTCGTACCCAATCGGGATTTAACAGATTAAAAACTTCTTTTTCGCCCGGAAAAAGAAACATTCCGCTGTCGTCACCTTTACAGCAAGCCTTGTCGCAAAGCTGACCGCAGTCAACCGGAACAGGCGTTACGTCGTCAAAAAGTTTATACAGCTGAAGATATATATATGCGGTATTCATAGTTAAAACCTCAAATCGTTAAAATTAATGTATTAATAAACTGTATATACATTGTATATACAGTATAATTTTAGCATAAAAAATGTCGTAAAACAATAGGAAAATAATTTTTTTACGCAATGTATCATTTTCTCTGTAATCATTTGGTTGTTTTATCAATGTTGAACAAATAATAAAGAAGTGTGTAACATTCATTTAATCTAAATGTTGCCTTACGGCGTTTGACAAAACAACCTATATAGTAGTATAATTAATAAGATATAATAGTATTTTTATAGCTGAAAGCGAAAATACACGAAAGGACGGTTAGTTTATGCCGAAAAAGAAACAGGAATACGGAAATGACAGCATAACAAGTCTAAAGGGTGCGGACAGAGTAAGAAAGCGTCCTGCTGTAATATTCGGTTCAGACGGTCTTGAAGGCTGTGAACATTCTTTTTTTGAAATATTATCAAATTCAATAGATGAAGCTCGTGAGGGCTACGGAAGTTTAATAGAAGTTACGCGTTTTATGGATAAATCCATAGAAGTAAAGGACCACGGCCGCGGAATACCTCTTGACTATAACGAGGGCGAGGGCAGATTTAACTGGGAGCTTGTATATTGTGAATTGTACGCGGGCGGTAAGTATGACAACAATAAAGGCGGAATGTATGAGTACAGTTTGGGTCTTAACGGTCTTGGCGCGTGTGCAACACAGTACAGCAGTGAATATATGGACGTAACCGTTGTGCGTGACAAAACGCAGTATACATTGCATTTTGAAAAAGGCGAAAACATCGGAGGACTTCAAAAGGCTGAAACAAGAAGCGTTCAGACGGGAACGGTACAAAAATGGAAACCCGACACCGAAGTTTTTACCGATATAAATATACCGATTGAATTTTTCCAAGACGTTTTAAACAAGCAGGCTATGGTTAATGCAGGCTTGAAATTCGTTCTTTACAACGAAACCGAAACAGGTATGGAAATGTTCGAGTATTATTACGAGAACGGTATTGTTGACTATGTTAAAGAAACTGTCGGCGATGACGGTTTTACAACTGTTGAAACGTGGGAAATGGAACGTGAGGGACGTGACAGGGCGGACAAAGAGGATTACAGAATGAAAATGCAAGTTGCATTCTGTTTCTCAAACAAAGTCAATATGCTTGAATATTATCACAATTCAAGTTACCTTGAACACGGCGGTTCACCCGATAAGGCGGTAAGAAACGCATTCGTATATGCGATTGACAGATATTTGAAACAGAATGACAAATATAATAAAAACGATTCAAAAATAACATTTGCGGACGTAGCGGACTGTTTGGCACTTGTTATAAACTCATTCTCAACTCAGACAAGTTACGAAAACCAAACAAAAAAAGCGATAAACAACAAGTTTATTCAAGACGCAATGACGGAATTCTTACGTCAACAGCTTGAAGTTTACTTTATAGAAAACAAAACAGATGCCGAAAAAATCGCAAATCAGGTTCTTGTCAATAAAAAGAGCCGTGAAAATGCCGAAAAGGCAAGAATTGATATAAAAAAGAAACTTACGGGTACAATGGATATAACGAACAGAGTTGAAAAGTTCGTTGATTGCAGAAGTAAGGACGTTTCACAGCGTGAAGTTTATATAGTGGAGGGCGACTCGGCTTTAGGTTCGTGTAAATTGGCGCGTGATCCGATGTTTCAGGCGATTATGCCGATTAGAGGTAAGATACTGAATTGTCTGAAAGCCGATTATCCGAGAATTTTTAAGAGCGATATTATAACCGACCTTGTAAAAGTGCTTGGCTGCGGTGTGGAGATTAAGTCTGCTCATAATAAAAATATTGAAAGTTTTAATCTTGACAATTTGCGTTGGGACAAGGTTATCATCTGTACAGATGCCGACGTTGACGGCTTCCAAATCAGAACGCTTGTTCTTACAATGATATACCGCCTTATGCCTACACTTATCGAAAAAGGCAAGGTGTATATTGCCGAATCACCGCTTTACGAAATAACGATTACAAAGACAAAGCGTAAGGGTGAAAAACATTTTGCGTATACAGACGGCGAAAAGGAAGAAATATTGAAGAAATTTACAGAGGACGGATTGTCGAAAGAACGTGACGAATACGATATTAAACGTTCAAAAGGTCTTGGTGAAAACGAGCCTGATATGATGAGTCTTACGACAATGCACCCGTCAACAAGACGGCTTATAAGAGTAACGCCGGAAAATGCGGAAAGCACATCGAGAATGTTTGACGTATTGCTTGGCGATAATATTACGGACAGAAAAGAATACATTGCCGACAACGGCGGAAAATATATGGAAATGCTTGACTTATCATAAAGGATAGGAGAATTTTATGGCAAGGAAGAAAAAGAAAGTAGAAGAAAAAGAGATTATATATGCTCCGATAGACGAACAGCCCATTACCGAAACACTTGAGCAGAACTATATGCCCTATGCGATGAGTGTTATCGTATCGAGAGCAATTCCCGAAATAGACGGACTTAAGCCTGCTCACAGAAAACTTTTGTACACAATGTATACAATGGGACTTTTGGGAGGAAAACTTACAAAATCGGCTAACGTAGTCGGACAGACAATGAAATTAAACCCTCACGGTGACAGTGCCATATATGAAACAATGGTACGTTTGACACGCGGTAACGAGGCACTTTTGCACCCGCTTGTCGAGTCGCAGGGTAACTTCGGTAAGCAGTATTCGAGAGATATGGCATATGCGGCGTCAAGATATACGGAGGTAAGACTTGATCCGATATGTGCGGAACTGTTTAAAGATATTAATAAGAATACGGTTGAGTTTATAGACAGTTATGACGGTGAAATGAAAGAACCGACGCTTTTGCCGGTTGCGTTTCCGAATATTCTTATAAATCCAAATCAAGGTATTGCCGTAGGTATGGCAAGTAATATTTGTTCATTCAATCTTAAAGAAGTTTGTGACGCAACTATCGCTTGTATGAAAAACGAAAATGCGGACGTGATTAAATATATGCCTGCACCTGACTTTTCAATGGGAGCGGACCTTATTTACTCTGAAAGCGAAATGCGTAAGATTTACGAAACAGGCCGCGGAAGTTTTAAACTTCGTGCAAAATATACTTACGACAAGGCGAATAACTGTATCGAAATCAACGAAATTCCTTATACAACAACAGTCGAAGCGATAATCGGCAAGATTATGGAGCTTGTAAAAGCGAACAAACTGAAAGAAATTTCAGACGCACGTGACGAAACAGGTCTTGACGGTTTTCAAATCGCACTTGATTTAAAACGCGGCGTTGATCCCGATATGCTTATGACAAAGCTTTATAAGCTGACACCGCTTGAGGACAGTTTTAGCTGTAACTTCAATATCTTGATTAATGCAAGACCTATGGTTTTGGGCGTTAAGCAGATTTTACAGCAGTGGATACTGTTCAGAATGAACTGCGTTAAAAACGGTATTAAATATGATATTGATAAAAAAAGCGAAAAACTTCATCTTTTAACAGGTCTTAAAAAGATTTTGCTTGATATTGACAAAGCGATTGCAATAATTCGTCATACGGAAAAAGATACCGATGTTGTTCCTAATCTTATGGAGGGCTTTGACATTGACGAAGTTCAAGCGGAGTACATTGCAGAAATCAAACTTCGCAGTTTGAACAAGGAATATATCATAAACAGAACCGCAGAGATTGAAAAACTTATGGAGGAACTTGAAGAACTGAACCGTATTTTGGGTGACGATAACGAGGTTAAGAATATTATCGCAGACCAGTTAAAGAAAATCGCAAAGAAATACGGTCAGGAAAGAAAGACGACTTTAATCAGTGGTGAGGAAATAACGGAGTATAACGAAACGGAAAATATAGACGATTATCCGCTTACAATTTTCGTAACAAGAGATAATTATATTAAGAAGATTTCAGCCGTATCACTTCGTTCAAGCACAACGGAGCATAAATTAAAGGAAACAGATGAAATTGTTCAGACAATGGAATCGACAAATAAATCCGAACTTATATTCTTCTCAAATAAGTGCGTTGCATATAAAATGAAAACATATGACCTTGCAGATGCAAAGGTAAGCACTATGGGCGAGTACCTGCCGGGAATACTTGGACTTGAAGAAGATGAAAAAATAGTGTATACTGTTGTAACAACGGATTATAAGGGTGAAATGCTGTTTACGTTTGAAAACGGTAAAATGGCGAAAGTTGCGCTTTCAAATTATGAAACTAAGACAAACCGTAAAAAACTTATCGGTGCATACGGAAATAAGTCGCCGATATGTGATATAAGACTTCTTGATGAAGATAAAGATGTTGTTCTGATGTCGGATAATAACAGAGTGTTATTGGTTAATACGGAAAAGATTCCGCTTAAAGCGACAAAGAGTACACAGGGTATACAGGTAATAACGTTGCGTAAAAAAGACGCAAAGGTTGTTAAGGTTGTAGACAAAGAACAATGCACAGTTGAGGACATTGAGCATTACAGACCGAAAAATATTCCGGCAGCCGGAGGAATTTTAAGGGGAGAGGACAATCAAATAAGTCTGATATAAATTTCAAGCTCTGATATAGCGGAGCGGAAGGGAAGTGGAGATATGTTAAAGGAAGAGGATAAAAAGAGATTACAAGAGAGATTTCAAGAAGAGGCATCAGATGTGTATCAGCCGTTTTCAAAGGAACTTTTTAAGCAGTACAGCGTTAAAAGAGGTTTGAGAAACGATGACGGTACAGGTGTAATGGCAGGACTTACTTCTGTCGGTGCGGTTTTGGGTTACTATATTGATGACGGTGAAAAAATTCCTATGGAAGGTCATTTGAGATACCGTGGTTATGACCTTACAGATATAGTTAAAAACTGTGAAAAAGAGAAGAGATTTGGTTTTGAAGAAGTAGCATATCTGCTGTTATTCGGACATCTTCCGGATAAAAAGACTTTGGACGATTTTTCAAGACTGATCGGAAATCTTCGTATATTGCCGGAAGGCTTTGCGGAAGATATGATTTTGAAAGCTCCGAGTAAGAATATAATGAATAAAATTGCCCGTTCCGTACTTGCGTCTTATTCGTATGACTCAAATCCGGATGATATTTCAACGGGCAATATCTTGCGTCAGTCAATAGAATTGATTGCAAGACTTCCTGTAATGGCGGCATACGGCTATCAGGCGAAGAGCCATTATCATGACGGAAAAAGTCTGTATCTTCACACACCGCAGCCAAGATTGTCAACAGCTGAGAATCTGCTTTATATGATAAGACCCGATAATAAATATACTCGTGAAGAAGCGGAAATGCTTGATGTATTGCTTATGATACACGCTGAACACGGCGGCGGTAACAACTCGGCATTTACGACAAGAGTTGTTTCTTCATCGGATACTGATACATATTCTGCTATTGCGGCGGCTATCGGCTCACTTAAAGGCCCTAAGCACGGTGGTGCAAACGCAAAAGTTATGGGTATGATGGAAGAAATCAAGACAAACGTTAAGCACTGGGAAGATGATGAGGAGGTTAAGGCATTCCTTGCAAAAATTCTTCGTAAAGAGGCTTTTGACGGTTCGGGACTTATATACGGTATGGGACACGCTATTTATACATACAGTGACCCAAGATGTATTTTGCTTAAAGAAAAAGCAGGTCAGCTTGTTTCAAATCACCCTGAATTTGAAAAGGAATTTAAACTGTATTGCAGTGTTGAACGTCTTACACCGGGTGTATTTGCGGAAGTTAAAAATAATCATAAGGTTATGTGTGCGAATGTTGATATGTATTCGGGCTTTGTTTATAAAATGCTCGGCATACCTACCGAAATGTATACACCGCTTTTCGCTATTTCAAGAATTGTCGGCTGGTGCGCACATAGACTTGAAGAAGTTATCGGCTGCGGCAGAATTATCAGACCGGCATATAAGTCGATGGTACACAGTAAGGAGTATACAAAAATAGATAACAGATAATAGATATTCGTAGTAGCGATCATAGGTCGCAAAAAAGCCACCCCACAGACGGCAATGCCGACAGCTCCCCTCAATGGGAGCCGAAAAGCCTCTCCTTGAGGAGAGGTGTCACGAAGTGACGGAGTGGTGGCAAATGAGGATGCTCGTAGTGGCGATCATTGGTCGCCCCCAAAAAAGCCACCCCACAGACGGCAATGCCGACGACTCCCCTCAATGGGAGCCGAAAAGCCTCTCCTTGAGGAGAGGTGTCACGAAGTGACGGAGTGGTGGCAAATAAAATATATTCAAAGCAAGGAGAAGAACATGGATAAAGTAAACATACTTGGTGTTCACGTTGACATGGTGAACATTTCACAGGCTACTGACTGCATTATGCGTTTTTTGGACGAAGATAAGTTTCATGCGGTATACACGCCTAATTCGGAAATAATTATGCTTGCATACAAAGACGAAAAATTTTGTAAACTTCTTAATAATGCTGACTTGCTTACTGCCGACGGCATAGGCGTTGTGCATGCGTCAAAGATTTTGAAAAAGCCTATAAGCGAACGTGCGGCAGGATATGACATTGCAAGACAGGTTTTGCAAAAAATGAACTACACAGACCACAAGCTGTTCCTTTTCGGAGGTAAGCCGGGTGTTGCGGAAGAGGCAAAGAAAAAGCTTTTGGAAGAATACACCGACCTTAATATTGTCGGTACAAGAAACGGATATTTCAAGCCGGAAGAAGAGGCTGAAATTGTTGAGGAAATCAACAATTCCGGTGCGGATATTGTTTTTGTATGCTTAGGCGCACCTAAGCAGGAACAGTGGATTGAAAGAAACAGAGATGCACTTAAAGTACGCGTTGCGATGGGCATTGGCGGAAGTCTTGACGTATTTGCCGGAAAAGTTGAACGCGCACCTGAAATATTCTGTAAAACAGGTATGGAATGGTTTTACAGACTTTGCAAAGAGCCTTGGCGTATAGGAAGAATGATGGAATTGCCTAAATTTGCGGCAACGGTAATTGCAAAAGGAAAAAAATACAAACAAGACTGATTTTAGGAGAAATTATGGGGATACTTATAGCGATTGACGGCGTTGACGCAAGCGGAAAGCAAACACAGACGGAACTTTTAAAAAAACGTCTTGAAAATAACGAATTAAAAATAAAGTCTGTGTCGTTTCCGGCGTATGACAACCCATCGTCAACACTTGTAAAGATGTACCTAAACGGTGAATTCGGCGACAAGCCGTCAGATGTGAATGCGTATGCCACATCAACGTTTTTTGCGGCTGACAGATTTGCAACGTATAAAACCGATTGGGGAAAGGATTACGAAAACGGTACATTGATTTTAGCAGACAGATATGTGTCGTCAAATCTTATACATCAAGCAAGCAAAATCGAAAATCAAGAAGAAAAAGACAAGTTTTTAACGTGGCTTGACGACCTTGAATACAATGTTTATGGACTTCCGCGTCCGAACGTTACGATATTTCTTGATATGCCGCCAAAGTACGGCATAGAATTAATGAAAGACAGGGCTAACAAGTCAAACGGCGGAGATAAAAAGGATATACACGAGAGTGATATATCTTATCTTCAAAAAAGCTATGATAATGCAGTATACGTATCAAAACGTTTCGGCTGGAAACATATTTCATGTGTTGAAAACGGAAAAATAAGAAGTGTCGAAGATATAAATGATGATATTTATGCTGTAATAAAGGAGCGATTATCTTGAAAAAACTGATTGCACTTTTGATAAGCGGAGTAATTATGTTGCCGTGCGTAAATGCTTTTGCTAATGACGTTATAGAAGTATATATTGACGGCGAAAAATTGGAATGTGACGTTAATCCGAAGAATATTGACGAACGTGTACTTGTACCGATGAGAGCGATATTTGAGGCTTTCGGTGCAAATGTGTCGTGGGACAATAACGGCAGAACGGTTTGGGCTGAGAGAAACGGCGAATTTATATGCGTGCCTGTTGATAATCAAATTATGAGTACGGGAGTATATAATTCAGACGGTTCGGCAATTTGGGTTGACCAAATTCAGCTTGACGTACCTGCTAAAATAATTGATGACAGAACATATGTTCCCGTAAGAGCGGTTTCCGAAACTTTAGGTGCAACTGTTGGTTGGGACGGTGAAAACAACAGAGTTGTTATAGACAGCCGTATAAACGAAAGCGGTACGGTATACTATGCATCCGATTCTGACTATCAAAAGCTATATTCAGTAGACAAAAACAGTGCAAACAGACAGAAATTATCTGATAACAGCGTCTGTGAACTTGAGATGTATGACAATAATGTTTACTATTTGTCTAAAAATGACAGACACCTTTACCGAGCAAATGACATATCGGGTGAAGAGGAACTTATCAATAAAACGGTCAATAAAATTGCCGTTGATGATGGGTGGATATATTATCAGGAATCGGACGGCGGAAAAAAGAGCGGCGTTCTTTATCGTATGAATATTGACAGCGGCGACGTTGAACGACTTACGGACAATTCGGTCAGATACCCTAAAAAGTACAAGGATTACATATATTTCAACTTGGATAATGACAATACAATGTACGGAATTACTCTTGACGGAACGTCACTTGTGAAATTAAGCATGGGTGACAATGATGTTAAGCTGTATCCGTTTAACTGTTTTTATTACGGAGATTATCTGTTTGTCGAAAACGGTGTTTGGTACGGTAATTTGATGAGAATTAGCCGTGACGGAAGTGAAGTTAAGACCTTAAATCAAATTAATTCGCTTATTTGTAAAAAGCAAACGCCGACAGATAAAATTTTGTTTGTAAATCAAGATAACGGAAAAGATATTTATTGTATGAACATAGACGGAACAGATCAACATTTGGTCGTAAAGGGTGACGCGTCATGGATAAATATTGAACTTATTGCACAGTGGGGAGATACGATTTATTATAAAAACCCTTTCCGTGAAGAAGTTTACCGCGTAAATCTTGACGGCAGTGACAATAATTATGTTTGTTATGCAGACGATGTGAAGACTGCGGATGGCAGACTTATAACTTCGTATAACGGACTTTATATAGGCAGTCTTGACGCAAGCGACTTGACGTGTATTTATGATAAAGCAGTAAAAAAATTCGATGTTGAAAATGATAAAATTTACTTTGTGGATAAAAAAAGCGGTAAGCTTTATACGTCCGATTTCTCCGGAAACGTAAATGTTGTAACAAATGAATCGGTCGGAGAATGGGTAAGTAATTAAGCCTGTCGGCAGCTCCAAAAATCACATCTTGCGATGTGATTTTTGATTATTTTTAGAGAAAGGTATTGACAACACAGACTGGTTATGTTAAAATAATCCTCGCAATTTAATAATGCTTTGGTATATAATTGGAAACGACACATTGTGCTTAACGATGATAACGAACAACACGGATGTGTTGTTTTTTTGCGTAAATTTAAGAAAAGAGGGTAAAAATTTATGCCAAAGACAAAATTTCAAAACATTATTTTCACACTGATTATGGCTTTTATTATGGTGTACGCAATGATATGCTATAATATCAGCCTGAACAAGGGACAGATGAGCAATGAGGTGTTCTTGCTTGCATTTCACGAAATGGTTATAATGTGGCCTGCCGCATTCATACTTGAGTTTTTCGCGGTCGAAAAACTTGCGACAAAGCTTGCATTCAGATTTATAAGACCGGGAGTGGATAATCCGTTCTTTATCACGCTTGCAATTTCGTCAATGATTGTATGTATTATGTGTCCGACAATGAGTATGATTGCAACATTGTTGTTTAAAAATCCGGGTAAAGAAATTGTTGCGGTATGGTTGCAGACAACAGCTATGAATTTCCCGATGGCATTGTGCTGGCAAATATTTTTTGCAGGACCGCTTGCAAGATTAATTTTCAGAACAATATTCAAAAAACAACTTCAGCAATAATAAAAAGCAGTGTTAATCACTGCTTTTTTGATTTCTCTTTTAACATACGTCTGAATTTTTGCGGTGAAACATTGTACACTTGCTTGAAAATTCTTGATAAATGCGCACTTGACGAAAAGCCTGTACGAATAGCGATTTCGTTTAAGTTTAAATTTGTTTCGGCAAGCAGGGAATGGACATTTACAAGACGCACATTGTATAAATATTGCAGAAACGTTGCACCCGTTGCTTTGTGGAAAAGTCGTGAAAAATGATATTTGCTGATATGCACGACTTCGGTTATAATGTCAAGGTTTATGTCCTCTTTATAGTGGTTGTTTATGTAATCTATCGCCGTAACTATTTTGGACGGAGTATTTTGACTTGTGATAATTTCGGCATTTTTTGAAAGGTCTTTAATTACAGAAACAAGCTGAAAAACACTGCTCAGCGCAAGTTTTTCGGAAAGCAAACCTATTCTGTTTGAAAATGCGTCAATTTTTTTGAAATAATCGAGAATAAGCGTAAATTGCTCATCATTAAGATGGAATACGCACGACTTGATGTTATCGAAAAGAATATCGGTTTCTGTTTTTGTCAAAATTCCGCTCAGCATATCACTGCTGAAATTCAAAACATATCTTTCGTAAAAATCAATGTCGCGGCTTTCCATATAGTGAATGTCAAACGGCTTTAAAATTACCAAATCGCCTTGCTTTAACGTGTAACAAATATCGTCAAGGAACAAGTATCGCTCACCGTCCGCCTGCAAATATATTTCATATGCGTCATGGTAGTGCTGTATCTTCATATCATATTTTTCCGATGATTTAACGTGATTTATATACATTTCCGAAAACGGAAAAAACACAGCATTTAACATATACAATATCCTTTCAAATTTATACTATACAGATATTTTAACATTAAACATCAAAATAATCAACAAAATACTTGCAGATTAAGTCAATTATAAGTTATAATAATTTTATATATGAAGGGAGAGTAGAAGATGAGCAAGATTTTAAATATGTTAATGGCATTTGTTATGTCATTCGGAATATCGGGAAGCAATGTAAACCCGTCGGATATACCTGAAAATTCAAATTTTGAGGTGCATTTTATAGATGTAGGACAAGCCGATTCGGCGCTTATAGAATGTGACGGCGAAACGATGATGATAGACGGCGGAAATGTTGCGGACAGTAATGTGGTAGCGGCATATTTAAAGAAAGAAGATATTACGGAGCTTAATTATGTTGTGTGCTCTCATGCTCACGAGGACCACGTCGGCGGTTTGTCGGGCGCGTTGTCGGTAACAAAAGCGGACAACATATATGCACCGAAAACAGAGGCGAATACAAAAGCGTATAAAAATTTCAAGAAAAAAGCGGAAGAACAAAATGTTGAAATCAAGCACCCGAATGTCGGTGACGAAATTCAGCTTGGCAGCAGTACGGTTGAATTTTTAGGACCTGTTGACGAAAACGGCAAGGATTTAAACAGTACGTCAATAGTATTAAAAATCACATACGGAAACACATCATTCTTATTTACGGGTGACGCCGAAAGCGACGAGGAAGAAGAAATATTAAACAGCGGTGCGGATTTGAAATCAACGGTGCTTAAAGTCGGTCATCACGGTTCGAGAACGTCAACGTCATATCCGTTTTTGCGTGAAGTTATGCCACAGTATGCCGTGATAAGCGTAGAAAAAGGCAATTCATACGGTCACCCTAATGAAGACACTTTAAGTAAACTAAGTGACGCGGGTGTGGAAGTGTATCGCACCGATGAAAGCGGCGATATTGTAATGACAAGTGACGGAAACAGTATAAGCATAACTACATCAAAGTAATACAAAAGGTTAGACGGAATTTCGTCTAACCTTTTTATATTATTTAAGTTTAACCGATATATCCTTATTTCTGTCACATACCAAAACACCGTCTTTAACTTCAAGTTCGGCAACTTGAATTGACGTTCTGCGTTCGTTTCCGATATTATTTTCAAGCATATTTTTTTGCCTGTCAGGGTGAGTGAAGTAGAAAATATATGCGTTATTATCTGTTACATATACATCGGCGTGATTTGCGATAACTCCGTCATCTTCTCTTGTACCGCCTATGTCAAGAATACGACTGCTTTGCTTTGTCCAAGTCGTAAGGTCGTCCGAATAATAGACGTCCAAACCGCTCCAACAGTCGGTTATAAGCCAATACTTACCGCCAAATTCAAATACATTAGCGCCCTCGTGCGGAACATCATCGGCGGCACAGTCTTTAACTTCCCAATTATATAAGTCCTTGCTGTCGGCAAAATATGTATGAGAGCCGTTCCGCTCGTCCTTGTACCACATTCTGAAAATACCGTCTGGTAGCCTGAATACACAAGCGTCAATAATCTTTTCTGATGAAAGGTTAAGCTTGCTTTCAAAATTCCAATCAATCAAATTTTTTGATGTGTAGTGAAGAATGTAACGAGGGTGATTCCAGTCGGCAGGAATTCCCGGAACATAGCTTACATACATATGATAAAGCTCTCCGAAACGTATAACCTCCGGTGCCCAATATGTATTTTTGCCTTCGCCGTATTCAAGGCCTTTGCATATGCCTATATATTCCCATGAATTGCCGTTGTCTTTACTTTCCGCAATTCCTATATCAGTACCGTGTACCCACATTACGCCTTCTTCTTCAACGTCTGCGCGTCTTGCGGTGTAAAGCATATAATGAGTGCCTGTTTCTTCATTATATATAACGACAGGGTCGGCGGCTCCGTTATGAATAGGGTCTTTAAACAATGGTGCGTTTGCTGTTTTCATAATCTATAATCCTTTCTTTATTTGTGAATATTTTTATGATATAATATAAAAATATAATAGTCAATACAAAATTTGATTTTCACTGATATTTTTATAAAATTAAGGTGTATTTAAGGTTTATACAGTATTATTTAAGAGGTGATAGAAATGGAATTTCATACAATAGAACCCATATACGATAAAAATTCAAAAATACTTATACTCGGCAGTTTTCCGTCTGTAAAATCACGTGAAGCAAACTTTTTCTACGGTCATCCGCAGAACAGGTTTTGGAAGGTGCTTGCGAATGTTATGAATGACGTCTGTCCGGGCACGACAGAGGAGAAAAAAGCATTTTTGATAAAACATAATATTGCGGTTTGGGACGTTATTGCAAGCTGTGACATAGAAGGTTCGTCCGACAGCTCTATAAAAAATGTTACGCCGAATGATTTAAGACGGATTTTACAAACGGCTGAAATTAAAAAAATCTTTACAAACGGAAATACCGCGTATAAATTGTTTGTAAAATACAATTCTGACTTAAATGCGGTAAAACTGCCGTCTACAAGCCCTGCAAACGCAATGTTTTCGCTTGAAAAATTAATCGAATATTGGCGAGTTTTAAAAGATTTTACATAAATTTAAGATAGGCTTGAATACAATTTTACATAGATTATATATAATTAGCTTAGAGGATTTTATAAAATATAAACAAGGGGATAAAATTATGAACATTTTTGGCTTATTTTCATTGTTCGGAGGACTGGCGATGTTCCTTTACGGAATGAACGTAATGGGCAGCGGTCTTGAAAAGCTTGGCGGCGGTAAGTTTGAACAGATACTTGAAAAACTTACGTCAAATCCTATAAAAGGCGTTGTTTTGGGTGCTGCCGTTACGGCGGTTATACAGTCATCTTCAGCTACTACGGTTATGGTTGTAGGTTTTGTAAACTCAGGCATTATGAAACTCGGACAGGCTATAGGTATTATAATGGGTGCAAATATCGGTACGACTGTTACATCATGGATATTGAGCCTTTCCGGTATACAGGGGGACAGCTTTTGGATTCAACTCTGTAAGCCGGCTAACTTCACTCCGGTTTTAGCACTTATCGGTATTGTATTTACAATGGCTGCAAAGAGCGACTCTAAGAAGAATATCGGTAACATACTTCTTGGTTTTGCGGTACTTATGTTCGGTATGGAAACAATGTCGGCGGCTGTTGAGCCTTTAAAAGATGTTGAGGCATTTACAAACATACTTACAATGTTCCAAAATCCTATTTTAGGTGTGCTTGCAGGTGCTGTATTAACGGCTGTTATACAATCGTCATCTGCATCTGTCGGTATACTTCAGGCACTTTCTTCTACGGGTAAAATAACATTCGGTGCGGCAATTCCTATAATTATGGGACAAAATATAGGTACTTGTGTGACTGCACTTATATCATGTATCGGTGCAAGCAAAAACGCAAAACGTGCCGCAATGGTGCATTTGTATTTCAATATTATAGGTACGGTTTTATTCCTTGTATTATTCTATGCGGCAAATGCAATCTTCAATTTTGCATTTGTAAGCGATTCTGTTACACCGTTTAATATCGCAATAGTTCATACGATATTCAATGTTGTTGCAACGGCTGTATTGTTGCCGTTTAACAAGTTACTTGAAAAACTGGCAAGAATGACAATTAAAGAGGGTGCGGAAGAAAGCACATTCGGTTTGCTTGACGAAAGATTTTTACAAACTCCGTCATTCGCTGTTGAACAATGTATGACGCTTGCTACAAATATGGCATATATGGTAAAAGAGAGCTTTACCATGGCACAGGAATGTGTTGCAAAGTATTCAGAGTCGATAGATAGGAAAATTATAGAAACAGAAAATCTTGCCGATGAATATGAGGACGCACTCGGTGCATATCTTGTAAAGCTTTCGGCAAAGAGCTTGAATGAGTCGGATTCGCAGAAAGTTTCAATACTTCTTCACGCAATATCAGATTTTGAGAAAATGACGGACTATACCGCCGATTTGGTATTTACGGCGAGAGAAAAACGTGATAAAGACGTTCATTTCTCCGACAAGGCAAGACAGGAAATCACTATAATGGTTAATGCCGTCGGTGAAATTATCGACCTTACAATCAGTGCATTTTCAAAGGACGATGTTAAACTTGCTAATAAAGTTGAGCCTTTGGAGGACGTTATCGACAGACTTAGAAATGACCTTAAAAACCGTCATATAAAGCGTATGCAAGAGGGCAGATGCAGTGTAAATCAAGGTTTTGTATTTACCGATTACATTACCGCACTTGAAAAAATATCTGATCACTGTGCAAACGTTGCTGCAGCTATTATTGAACTCAATGACGAAAATTATGATGTGCATCACGTTATGAGTAACAGACGAAACAATCCTGAATATAAAGAATTGTGCGTTGAATTCGGTAAAAAGTATATATTGCCGTTTTCAGTATCGTCAGAAGTTGAATAATGTATAAATGGGGGAGTGTTTTATGGATTTGATTTATTGCGTCGAAGATGATGAGGGAATAAGAGATTTAATAACGTATGCAGTGAAATCAGCAGGGTTTGAGGCAGAGGGCTTTGAAAGTGCCTCAGATTTTGAAAAACGACTTGGCGAGCGTTTGCCGTCAATGGTGCTTTTGGATATAATGCTGCCGGATAAAGACGGAATTGCTATACTGAAAGACATACGAAACAACGATACGACTAAAAATGTTCCTGTTATTATGATAACAGCCAAAGGTACTGAAAGTGACAAAGTCAAAGGCTTTGAATACGGAGCGGACGACTATGTAACAAAGCCTTTCGGCGTTATGGAACTTATTTCAAGAATTAAAGCAGTCCTTCGCAGGAGCGGTCCGCAAGCCGGTTTTGATATAATCGAATACAAGGGTATCATTTTGGACAACCAAAGCAGGAATGTAAAGGTTGACGGAAAGGATATTGCGATAACGTTTAAAGAATTTGAACTTCTTAAATATCTTCTGAAAAACAAAGGCACAGTTGTGCCGAGAGAGGTTTTGCTTGAAAAGATATGGGGTTATCACTTTGAGGGCGAAAGCAGAACGCTGGACGTTCATATAGGAAGTTTAAGACATAAACTCGGCGAAAAGGGTAAGTGTATCGAAACTATAAGAAATGTAGGATATAAGATATGAGAAAAGCTATAAACGGCACGCTGAAAATTCTTACAATATCATCAGTTATAGTAAGTATGCTGCTTATTTTGGTGGCATATTGTACACAGTATTCGATAAAGGAAAAATCAGATTTAAAATCAAGAACAAATATATTGGCACAATGCTTAGACGGTTATGACGAAAACAGTGAAATTAATATATTAACCAAAATGTATGATGATGTATCTGATATTCGAGTGACGCTTATCAAATCAGACGGTACGGTTATTTATGATAACGAGGCGGATACAACTACAATGGAAAACCATTTTGAACGACCGGAAGTTAAACAAGCTGTTACATACGGAAACGGGAGCAGTAGCCGTAATTCCGAAACTATTGGTGAAAAAATATATTATTATGCCGTAAAATTGAATAACGGCAGTATATTAAGAATGTCACAGCCGACAAAAGTAATAATGTATATGGTTTTGACCATAATGCCGATAGTTATTATTATTTTAATATGCGTTATTGCTGTTTCGTTTGTGAGTGCAAAGCATTTGACGAAATATATTTTAGATCCGATTAATGAAGTGGATATAAATAATATAGGCAAGGCAGAGATATATGACGAGTTGAAACCGTTTTTTGCAAGAATAGCAAATCAAAATGCGGAAAAAGAAAAGACGGAAAAAATCAGACGTGAATTTACCGCAAATGTTTCGCACGAGCTTAAAACACCGCTTACAACCATTTCGGGATATGCACAAATGATAAGCAACGGTATGGCAAAGGCGGAGGACATCAAGGAGTTTGGCAGAAAGATAGAAAAAGAGTCCGACAGACTTCTTACTCTTATAGATGATATAATAAATCTATCAAATATTGACGAACAGGGAAGTATTGAAAATCCGGAAAATATCGACCTTTCACTGGTTACGGAAGAGGCGATATGTGTTCTTGAAAAAGCCGCAAAAGAACGAGGTATTCAGATTTATTATACGAAGATACCGACATTCATAAAAGGTAACGTGACATTGGTGAGTGAGCTTGTATATAACTTGCTTGACAATGCGATAAAGTATAATAAGGATAACGGAAAAATAACCGTATTTGTCGGTGAGTCGGCAAAGGGTGTGGAACTGTCCGTAAAAGATACGGGTATAGGAATACCGCCCGAAGATACGGAAAGAATATTTGAACGTTTTTATCGCGTTGATAAAAGCCACTCAAAAAAAGTCGGCGGTACAGGCTTGGGACTTTCAATAGTAAAACACGTTTGTGCCTGCCATAATGCGACTATACGCGTAAAGAGCAAAGTCGGCAAAGGTACAACTATTTATGTTACGTTTCCGAATAACGTGAACAATTAATGAACAAAATATGAACTTTGAAAAAGGTTTATTGACATTAATATTAATAATGTGTATAATATGTAGCGTACTACACAAAAAGTGTAGTACGCTACATTTTTTTGTGAGGAGGTGTATTTGTGAAAAAGAAAGGTATAGGCTTTTATTTTAAGAGGATAGATGAGATTATGTCTATGGCGGCAAATGCACATCTGAAGAAATACGATATAACCTGTTCGCAGGCAAATATACTTTTTTATATGCTTGAAAAGGGCAAGAATGTTGTAATGCAAAAGGAGATTGAACAGGAATTTGGGTTAAGACATTCCACGATTATCGGACTTTTAAAGCGTATGGAGAAGAATAATTTTGTGCGTGTTGAGGTAAATCCGGAGGACCATAGATGCAGACAGGTTATTTTGCTTGACAAGGCTTTTGAGCTTGGCAGAGAAATGAAAGAACACAGAAAGTATATGGATTCGTTGATAACAGGTGCATTAAATGATGAGGAGGAAAAAGAACTCAAAAAACTTTTAACAAAGGTTTACGAACATATGTACCAAGACAATGATAAGTGTGAAAAATAGGGTATATTTTTACCTTAATATGTAGCGTACTACATTTTTAAAGGAGGAATTAGATGATAAAGACATTATTAAAAAGTGTAAGAGAGTATAAACGTGATTCGATTCTTGCACCGATTTTTGTTACTCTTGAAGTCGTTATGGAAGTTATAATACCGCTTCTTATGGCTATGCTTATTGACAAGGGCATTGACGCTGGAAATATGAATTACATATTGAAAATAGGTATCGCCCTTGCAATTTCATGTGTAATTTCATTGGTTTTCGGTGCATTGTCGGGTAAATTTGCGGCGAGTGCATCGGCAGGGCTTGCGAAGAATTTGAGAAAGGATATGTTCTATAATGTACAGAACTTCTCATTTTCAAATATTGATAAATTCTCTGCATCAAGTATCGTAACAAGACTTACAACTGATATAACGAACGTACAAAATGCTTATCAGATGATAGTCAGAATTGCGGTAAGAGGTCCGATAATGATTATATTCTCGCTTATTATGGCGTTTGGTATAAATCATAAACTTTCACTTGTATTCTTGCTTGCAATTCCTGTTTTGGGCGGCGGATTGTATTTTATAATGACTCACGCACACCCGATATTTGAACGAGTATTCAAGATATACGATAAACTTAACAACGTTGTACAGGAAAATTTGAGAGGTATAAGAGTTGTTAAATCATTTGTAAGAGAAGATTTCGAAGAAAAGAAATTTAAAAACGTTTCTGAAGATATATACGATGACTTTGTAAAAGCCGAAAAACTTTTGGCATTTAACGCACCGCTTATGCAGTTCGCGGCATACGGCTGTATGCTTTTCATATCGTGGTTCGGTGCAAAGCTTATCGTTGCGTCAACTATGACAACAGGTGAGCTTACAAGCCTTATTGCATATACAATGCAAATTCTTATGAGCCTTATGATGCTTTCAATGGTGTTCGTAATGATTACAATGGCAAGAGCGTCATCTGAAAGAATCGTCGAAATACTTGACGAAAAGAGCGATCTTACAAATCCTGAAAATCCTGTATATGAAATTAAAAACGGCGATATTTCATTCAGAAATGTAAACTTCGGATATTCAAAGAAAAAGAGAAAACTCTGTCTTAAGAATATAAATCTTAATATTAAATCGGGTGAAACTGTCGGAATTATAGGCGGTACGGGAAGTTCAAAGTCAAGCCTTGTACAGCTTATCCCAAGACTTTACGATACAACCGACGGTGAAGTGATTGTCGGTGACAGAAACGTAAAGGAATATGATATTGAGTCATTGCGTGACGAGGTTGCAATGGTACTTCAGAAAAATGTGTTGTTCTCCGGAACAATCAAAGAAAACTTGCGTTGGGGTAATGACCACGCAACAGATGAAGAAATCGAAAGAGTATGTAAGCTTGCACAAGCCGATGAATTTATTCAGACATTCCCTGATAAGTATGATACTTATATCGAACAGGGCGGTTCAAATGTATCGGGCGGTCAGAAACAAAGACTTTGTATCGCAAGAGCTTTGTTAAAGAAACCGAAAATCCTTATTTTGGACGACAGTACAAGTGCGGTTGATACAAAGACAGATGCAAGTATCAGACGTGCGTTCCGTGAAGAAATACCGAATACAACAAAGATTATTATTGCACAGAGAATTTCATCTGTCGAAGACGCAGATAAGATAATTGTTATGGATAACGGTGAAATAAACGGAATAGGTACTCATGAAGAACTTTTGAAGAACAACGAAATATATAGGGAAGTATATAATTCACAGGTGAAAGGAGGCGGTGACGATGAATAAACACGGTGCACAAAATACCGGTAAGACAATCAAACGTATTCTTTCATATATGAAGAAATACAAATTCAGATTTATCTTTGTATTGATATGTATATTGCTGAGTGCCGTTGCAAACGTTGCCGGCTCAATGTTTATCGGTACGCTTATAGACGACTATATAACACCGCTTTTGGGCAGTACAAACCCTGTATTCACGGGCTTGCTTAAAGCAATCTGCGTAATGGGTATTGTGTATGTAGTGGGAATACTTGCTACATTGTTTTATAACAGAACAATGGTATCAATCGCACAGGGTGTGTTAAAGAAAATTCGTGACGATATGTTTACTCATATGCAGAAATTGCCGATTAAGTATTTCGATACACATACTCACGGCGATATAATGAGTTACTACACAAACGATACAGATACTCTAAGACAGATGATGGCACAGAGTATTCCGCAGATGTTTTCGTCGGCGGTTACAATTATATCGGTAGTCGTTGCGATGTTTATATCGAATGTTTATCTTGCAATATTTGTGTTGGTGTTTGCGACCTGTATGATGTTTGTAATAAAGAAAATTGCAGGAGCGAGCGGAAGATTTTTTGTAAAACAACAGCAGTCCATCGGTAAGGTAAACGGTTATATCGAAGAAATGATTAACGGTCAGAAGGTCGTTAAGGTGTTCTGTCATGAAGAACATTCAAAAGAAGATTTTGATAAGATTAACGAAGAGCTTTGTGAAAACGCAACCGAGGCTAATAAATACGCAAATATCCTAATGCCGATTATGGCTAATTTGGGTAACCTGCAGTATGTGCTTATAGCTATTATCGGCGGTGCACTTGCACTAAACGGAGTTGCGGGACTTACACTTGGCGTTATAGCGTCATTTCTGCAACTTTCAAAATCATTTACAATGCCGATAAACCAAATATCGCAACAGCTTAACTCAATCGTTATGGCACTTGCCGGAGCGGAAAGAATATTCAATCTTATGGATGAAGAAGTAGAACAGGACAACGGCGATGTTACACTTGTCAATGTTAAGTACGACAGAAACGACAATATAGTTGAAACGGAAGAAAAGACATATATGTGGGCTTGGAAAGAAGTTCAAAAGGACGGCAGTGTTAAATACACACGTCTTACGGGTGAAGTTAAATTCTTTGATGTTGATTTTGGATATAATCCCGAAAAAATCGTACTGCATGATATAACATTGTATGCCGACCACGGCGAAAAGGTTGCGTTTGTCGGTGCGACAGGTGCGGGTAAAACTACAATTACCAACCTTATAAATCGTTTCTATGATATTGCCGACGGTACGATAACTTATGACGGAATTAATATTAACCGTATCAAAAAGAAAGATTTAAGACGTTCGCTCGGTATCGTTTTACAGGATACAAACTTGTTTACGGGTACAATTAAGGAAAATATCCGATACGGTAATCTTGACGCAACGGACGAAGAAGTTTATGCGGCGGCAAGACTTGCGAATGCGGATGAGTTTATAAATATGTTGCCTGAAGGATACGATACAGTTATTTCGGGTGACGGCGGCAGCTTGTCGCAAGGTCAAAGGCAGCTTTTGTCAATCGCAAGAGCGGCGGTTGCAGACCCTCCTGTAATGATACTTGACGAAGCAACTTCAAGTATTGATACAAGAACAGAGGCGATAGTTCAAAGAGGTATGGACGCACTTATGACGGGACGTACAGTATTTGTTATCGCACACAGACTTTCAACGGTAAGAAATTCAGATGTAATTATGGTGCTTGAACTCGGAAGAATTATCGAACGCGGTAATCACGAACAGCTTATTGCACAAAAAGGTAAGTATTATCAACTTTACACAGGTGCATTTGAACTTGAATAAAAAGAACTGTCGATAAATTGTCCGTAACGGGCAAAATGTTATTTTTATGTTTATGAGTTGATAAAAAATAAAACAAATAATAGTCAAGCCTATCTTTGATATACGGCTTGACTATGCACTTTTTGTGACAATAAACTCTAACGTACCAATGTACGCCGACGAGTTCATTTTCGCAAAAAACGAACTGATTTTTCAACAGTCCTTGATTGAAATACCCATTTGCTTAATGCAAATGGGTATTTTAATATGAAAGTATAATATATTTTGTTGCTTTTTTCTACAATGTACTTGACGATAGAGGCGAATTTTGTTAAAATTATAATAATGGTTAAATAACGAGGAGGATTACATGATGAAAAAGTTAATGCTTGGAAATGAAGCGGTTGCACGCGGTGCTTATGAGGCCGGTGTAAGCGTTGTTTCCTCATATCCCGGCACACCGAGTACCGAGATTACAGAAAATATAGTTAAATATGACGATATATACGTTGAATGGGCGCCGAATGAAAAGGTTGCGGCAGAAGTTGCAATCGGTGCGTCAATCGCCGGCGCAAGAAGTATGTCTTGTATGAAACACGTCGGTCTTAACGTAATGGCTGACCCTGTTTTCACTGCAAGCTATACAGGAGTAAACGGCGGTCTTGTATTGTGCGTTGCCGATGACCAAGGTATGCACTCATCACAGAATGAACAGGATTCACGTCACTATGCAAAGGCATCTAAAATACTTATGTTAGAGCCGTCTGACAGCGGAGAATGTAAGGAGTTCACAAAGACTGCATATGAACTTTCCGAAAAATACGATACACCTGTATTTTTAAGACTTTCAACAAGAGTTTCTCATTCACAGAGTCTTGTTGAGGAAGAAGAAAAGCAGGAAGTTGCATTAAAGGATTACGAGAAAAATCCGCAGAAGTATGTAATGATGCCGGGTAATGCAATAAAGCGTCACGTTGTCGTTGAGGACAGAATAAACGCACTAAAGGAAATGGCTGAAACATCACCTCTTAACAGAGTTGAAGAAAACGGCTCAAAAATCGGTATTATCGCAGGCGGTATCGCATATATGTATGCAAAAGAAGCACTTGGCGATAAGGCTGATTATTTGAAAATCGGTATAGTTTATCCGCTACCTGAAAAGAAGATAAAAGAATTTGCGTCAAAGTATGATAAAGTTTTCGTTATCGAAGAACTTGACCCTGTTATCGAAGATTTCTGTAAGAGCATCGGAGTTGATGTAATAGGCAAGGACGTATTTACACTTCAAGGCGAATATACACCGTCAATGATAAAGAAAGCTGTTTTGGGTACAGACGCACCTGAATTTGACGTTATAGACGAGCCTACACCTGTTCGTCCTCCTGTAATGTGTGCAGGTTGTCCGCACAGAGGTACATTCTATGTACTAAAGAAACTCGGTCTTGTTGTTTCGGGCGATATAGGCTGTTATACACTTGGTGCAACACCTCCTCTGCAAAGCGTTGACACAACAATTTGTATGGGTGCTTCAATCAGTGCCGCACACGGTATGGCAAAAGCAAGAGGTGCTGAATTTAATAAGAAACTTGTATCAGTAATCGGTGATTCAACATTTATGCACTCGGGTATTACAGGTCTTGTTGACATTGTATACAACAAGGGTAACAATACTGTTATAATTCTTGACAACTCAATCACAGGTATGACAGGTCACCAGGATAACCCTACAACAGGTTACACAATCCGTAAGGAAGAAACAAAGCAAGTTAATTTGATAACACTTTGCAAGTCAATCGGTGTTGAACACGTTGTCGTTGCAGATCCGTTTGACGTAAAGAATTTTGAAAAGGTCGTAAAAGAAGAAGTTGAAAGAGAAGAACCTTCGGTTATTATCGCACAAAGACCTTGCGCACTTCTTCCGAATATGCGTAAAAAGTATTCGGGTCACTGTCACATAACAGACAAGTGTAAGAAGTGTAAGATGTGTATGAAACTCGGCTGTCCTGCAATTTCATTAGACGGCGATACTGTTAAGATTGACACAACACAGTGTAACGGCTGCGGACTATGTACAAATGTCTGTCCGTTTGGTGCGATTGAAAAGGAGGAAAAGTAGAATGAACATAATGATAGTCGGTGTCGGCGGACAAGGTACACTTCTTGCAAGCCGTATACTTGGTAAGGTTGCAATTAAAGAGGGTTATGACGTTAAAGTCAGCGAGGTTCACGGTATGAGCCAACGCGGCGGCAGTGTTGTTACATATGTAAAGTACAGTGATAAGGTTTATTCACCTATTATAGACCGCGGTGAGGCGGATTTGATTTTGGCATTTGAAATGCTTGAGGCTATGCGTGCTTTGCCTTATTTGAAAAAAGGCGGTAAGATGATTGCCAATACTCAAAAAATGAATCCTATGCCTGTAATCACAGGTGCTATGGAATATCCTGAGAATATTGAAGAAAAACTTAGTGCAAAGATTAATTTGCAGGCTGTTGACGCACTTTCTCTTGCGGAAAAGGCAGGTACAATCAAGGCTGTAAACGTAGTTTTAATCGGACTTTTGGCAAAGAGTATGGACGTAGATAAAAATGTTTGGATTGACGTTATAAAGGAAACTGTTCCGGAAAAATTCCTTGATGTCAATATTAAAGCGTTTGAACTTGGATATGAACTTTAAGGAGTAAAAAGTGCAATTATTGATTAAAACTCTACATGATTTATTCACTACCTATATAGGTTGGACAGTCGCAATTATTGTTGTTTGGGCTGTTATAGCGGCAGTGCTTATAAGAAACAAAAAGAAAAAGTAAAGGAGATGTACCCAATGGGAATGTATCAGCCGGAAATTGAAACAATGGACAGAAACGAGCTTGAAAAACTTCAGCTTGAAAGACTTCAAAAACAGGTAAAGAATGTTTATGAAAATGTTCCGATGTACAGAGAAAGAATGGATAAAAAGGGTGTAAAGCCTGAGGATATAAAAGAACTTAAAGATCTTGCAAAGTTGCCTTTTACAACAAAGCAGGACTTGAGAGATTATTATCCGTTTGAGCTTTTTGCGGCAGACAAAAAGGATATTGTAAGAATACACGCATCGTCGGGTACAACAGGCAGACAGATTGTAGCCGGTTATACAAGAAACGACCTTGATATGTGGGCAGACTGTATGGCAAGACAGATTGCGGCGGCAGGCGGCGATGAAAATTCGGTTGTCCAGGTGTCATACGGTTACGGCTTGTTCACAGGCGGTTTGGGTGCACACGGCGGTTCTGAAAGAATCGGTGCTATGACAATCCCTACATCATCGGGTAACACCGAAAGACAAATCAGACTTATGATTGAACTCGGTGCAACTCACCTTTGCTGTACTCCGTCATACGCAATGTATCTTGGCGAAACAATAAACGAAATGGGCGTTAAAGACCAACTTAGTCTAAAAGCAGGTATATTCGGTGCAGAGCCTTGGACGGAAGATATGCGTCATCAGATTGAGCAGTCGCTTGGTATAAAGGCGTATGACGTATACGGACTTACCGAAATCACAGGCCCTGGTGTATCTTATGAATGTTCTGCTCAAAATGGTATGCACGTTTGTGAAGATATGTTTATTCCTGAAATTATCGACCCTGATACGGAAGAAGTACTTCCTCCGGGCTCATTCGGTGAACTTGTTTTCACAACGATTACAAAAGAGGGTATGCCAATGATGCGTTACAGAACGCGTGACTTGTGCGTACTTGATTATGAAAAATGCGAATGTGGAAGAACACTTGTAAGAATGAAGAAACCTGCAGGAAGAACCGACGATATGCTTATTATAAGAGGTGTAAACGTATTCCCGTCACAGATTGAAGAAGTACTTTTGAAAATCGGCGGCAATATTACTCCTAACTATCAGATTATTGTCGGCAGAGAAAATAACACAGATACTCTTGAAGTGCAAGTTGAAATGTCGGAGGGCTTGCTTTCTGATGATGTTAAGTCTGTTGCGGCGATTGAAAAGAATATCGTTGTAAAATTACGCAGTACGTTGGGACTTGGCGCAAAGGTAACGCTTGTTGAACCGAAAACCATCACAAGAAGTGAGGGTAAGGCAAAGAGAGTTATAGATAACCGTAAACTTCACGATTAATAGGGAGGTAAAAGCTATGAAACTGATTAAACAAATATCTGTTTTTGTGGAAAATAAATCGGGCAGACTTTCGGATATACTTAATGTAATAGGAAAGAACGGTATCGACATCAGTGCATTGTCGATTGCGGATACTACTGATTTCGGTATTGTGAGAATGATTGTAAACGACCCGGATAAAGCGGCTGAAATTCTAAAGAGCAATAATCTTGTCGTAAAGGTTACGGACGTTATTGCACTTGCGGTTGCTGATAAACCGGGCGGACTTGCAGGTGAAATTGAAAAACTTAAAAATGCAGGTATTTCTATTGAATATATGTACGCATTTATTGGTAAGAGCGACAAGGGCGCACTTGTAATTGTTCGTGTTGAAAATCCCGAAAAGGCACTTGAAGTGCTTAAAGACGAAAATGTAACGGTTGTTTCACCAGAAGAAGTTTACAGAATGTAAAACAACTTTTGCAAAATAACTAAAAGCATGTATAATTATTTTTTTGTAAGGGGAATAATGTTTTGGATAAAAGAATTGAAGATTATATAAAAAATAAAAAATATGAACGTAATAGAGAAATGGCATATGAACTCATGTCAGAAGAAGGAGTATATGATCAGGAAACTGACAATCCTTTAAATATAACTGATGAAGAATACAATGAATTATACAATATCATAATAGAAGATATACAATTAAAAGCAATAAAAGATATAAAGAATGAATTACATGTTATAAATAATAATTTGATTAGTGTAGATAAACATTTATCAATTATAAAGGGAATAATGATATTCATGCTAATTGTATCGATAGTTTTAGGCGTTATTTCTGGATGTTCGTTATCATCTTTGATTTAATTATAAATCTGAATGTGTAATTGAATAATTAAGAACGGTAGTCACAGATTACCGTTCTTTTTATGTGTAAAAATGCACAAAAAAACAATATTAAAACATACAAGCTGTACAGTTATCACAAGAAAAAGCAATTTTTGCAATATTTAAAACAAGATATGCAATTCTTTAATGTTTAAAATTTGATATAATTAAATCAATCATTAAAGCATATAAAAGAGGAGGAAATGAGAAATGAAGAAAAAAATAAGTATTTTTTGTTCACTGCTGTTGGCATTACAGATGATGTTGTCATTAGCGGCAGTTCCGGTTTTTGCAGACGAAGAACTAACTTCTGCTGTATACGAAGAACCGGAAAGTCCGGCGGTTACATATAATATGAACGTCGACTGGAAGTTCAAAAAAGCGGCAGACGGAAGTGAATATCCGCTTGCGAAGGCATCGGCAAGCGTCGCAAAAGACGGAAAGAACTTTTACGATGCAGATTATGATGACAGCGATTGGGATACGGTCAGTGTACCGCATCCGATAAACGCGGAAGATTCGTTTGACGGTGCTTGTTACGATGCCGGTGAGGCAGGACTTTACAGAGGTTTTATGTTTTACAGAAAGCATATAACAATCCCTGAATCAGATGCAGGAAAGAAATTTTTCCTTGAATTTGAGGCGGTAAGAAACTCTGTTTACCTATATGTAAACGGCGAAATAGTCGGTTACTATGAGGCAGGTATCGCGGCAACAGGCTTTGATATTACAGACTATGTTAAACCGGGTCAAGACAACCTTATAGCAGTTGCGACAGATAACGCGGCTGACAGAGGTCAGTCTGACACAACAAAGGTAACAAAAGAAACAAAACCGGGCAGTACACCGGGTGCGGCAGACGGTAACGGTTATCAATGGAACACAAAGGACTTCAACGAAGTTCAAGGCGGTATCACAGGTGACGTAATTCTTTACGCAAAGGGTAAGACTTATCAGACTTTGCCGCTATACAATAACCTTAAAACAAAAGGTAACTATATTTATGCGACAGACTTTGATATAAGAGGAAAGTCGGCAACAATCACAGTTGAGGGAGAATTAAGAAATGAAGATGTAGATAAGGACGTTACTTTGGAAGTAAATGTCGTTGAAATGGTTGACCCTAACAAGGACTCAACAGATGCTGACGCAGATCATACAAAGCAACCTTATTTGAGATATTCATTTAAAAGTGACGCAACATCGGTTAAGACAGCAAAAGATACAGGTGCAGATTCTCACTTTATGACAACAGTACCTGACGACGCTTATGACGATAACCCTGCGGCAACAAGCACAGAAACTGTTGACGTAACAAAAATTGTTGCAAGTGCAAAATGTGAAGATATGAAGTTCTGGAGTCCGGATTCTCCAAACTTATATGACGTATATACAGTCCTAAAGGACAGCGAAGGAAATGTACTTGACGTTCAAAAGACAACAACAGGTTTCCGCAAGGTTGAATATGATATAAACGACGGCGGTTTGAAGATTAACGACCAGCCTGTATGGCTTACAGGTTACGCACAGCGTTCAACAAATGAGTGGGCTGTAATCGGTGTGGCAAACGATTGGTTGCAAGACCTTGATATGCAATGGATCAAGGAATCTAATTCAAACTTTATCCGTTGGATGCACGTTGCACCAAAGCCGTCACAAATTCGTTCGGGTGATAAGTACGGTGTAGTATCGGCGTGTCCGGCAGGTGATAAAGAGGGTGACGTTGACGGAAGAGCATGGGATCAGCGTGTTGAGGCAATGCGTGACGCAATGATTTATTTCAGAAACTCGCCATCGGTAATTTTCTGGGAAGCAGGTAACAACGCAGTTACAGCGGCACATCAACAGGAAATGACAGACCTAAAGAATATTCTTGACCCTAACGTTGAAAGATTCTGCGGTTGCCGTACAATTTCATCAACAGACCAAATTCAAGCGGCTGATTATGTCGGCACAATGCTTAACAGACATGCAAGCAATGCAAAGGCATCAATGGCGGCTATAAAGAAGTATGTTCCTATTATGGAAACAGAATATGCCCGTGAAGAGGCTCCGAGACGTGTATGGGATGACTTCTCACCACCTGACTATGATTACAGAAATAAGTGGCTTGGTGCAGGTGCGTCAAAGACGGACGGTTACGATATACACGACCTTACATCGGAAGATTTTTCATTGGTAGACGCAAGAGCTTACAATGAATTTTATTCAGACCGTGTAGGCGGTTTATCAGGTAATGACTACTATTCGGCTGCGGCTATGATGGTATGGTCAGACTCAAATATGCACAACAGAAACACAGGTACTGAAAACTGCCGTACATCAGGTAAGGTTGACCCTGTAAGAATAAAGAAAGACGTATTCTATACAATGCAGACAATTCAGTCAACGACACCTAAATTGCATATCGTAGGTCACTGGAATTATCCGCAGCTTAGCGACGATACATACAACTATCCGCTAAAGTCATACAACGGTACATATTGGGAAGAAACAGGCGAATACGGCAAACGTGATCCTAAGAATAAGACAGTTTACGTTATCGGTTCAGCAGGTCTTTCAAAGGTCGAACTTTACGTTAATGATAAGCTAAAGGGTACATCAACAAAGCCTGACAGCACATTTATATATTCATTCTCAGGTATTGATGTAACAGAATCGGGTACAGTTAAGGCTGTTGCGTATGACGCAAGAGATGAAGTTGTTGCAGAAGACTATATCTCAACAACAGGCGAGGCAACAACATTGAAGATTACTCCTGTTGCAGGTCCTGACGGACTTATCGCAGACGGCAGTGATATTGCATACTTTGACGTTGCAGTAGTAGATAAAGACGGAAACACTTGCCCGCTTGCATATGACAAGATTAATCTTTCATTAAACGGTGAAGGTGTTCTTCTTGGCGGTTACAACAGCGGTATAGGCGACAAGATTACAACAAACAACACTGATCACTGCTATGCAGAATGTGGTACAAACAGAATATTTGTTCGTTCAACAAGAAATGCAGGTGCAATTACTCTATCAGCATCTCTTGAAGGTCAAGCACCTGTAACGGCTACAATCAACTCAACAGACGACCTTAATATGACAGGCGGTTTGACAACAAAAATGCAACGTACATTTGCACAAGGCGACGTTGCACAGGTAATTCAACAAACAGTTCCGTCACTAAAGACGCTTGGCAGCGGTGCTGCTGCTGATTTCTCAGATGACGGCAATACATACACAATCGACCCTGACGAAGATGTTGATAAGTATGAAATGAAGCTTAACGGCACAACAATAACAGGATATACAAAATCACCTTACAGACCTGATACAACAACAGGCGTATTGTGTGACGCAATCAAGACTTTGGAGGCTTTAAAGAAAGTCAATCCGAATATTGAATACACAATTCAAACAGAGGGTGACGTTCCGTCATACACAGACGGCGGCTTGCCGATTGTTTCAATCACAGGCGGTTTGAAAGACGGTTACACACAAATTGATATTCAAAACGGTTCAACAACTTTGTTTGTAAACAAGGGTGTTGACAAGAACCTGTTAAATGCTCAGATTGAGTATAAAGACGGTGAACTTGTATCGGATATAGGTGCTGTACTTGGCTACCTTGACGGTGTAAGTTACAATATGAACACAAATACAAAGACTGCTAACGTAATATACAACGCAGAAAATGCTCCAAATGCAGTTCTTGAATATGCTAACGGTACAGCAAGAGTTACGGCTGTAGACGCTATTGAAAATGCAAACTTGATTTTCGCAAGCTATAACGCAGATAAAACTCTAAAGAGCGTTGATACAAAGAAAGTTACACTTGATAAGAGCGGTGCATATAATGATTATCCTGTATCATCAAGCTTTGTAACAACAGACAATATGAAGATTATGCTATGGAAAAGCGATATGGCTACACCGATTTGCAAACCGGTTGTAATCGGCGAAAGCGAAAAAGCAGACACAACAGCATTGTTCAGCAAAGAAGATGACGGCGATAATGCACTTTTGAGCCTGTCAAGTGTTAAGAATTCAATCGTGGACGGCATTGTGGGATTGTTTGCGGACGATTCAACAGTAGGTACACCTCAAACACTTGATACTTTGGCAGCGTCAACGGATGGTGAATCAAGTACACTTACATCAATCACGGGTGATAAAGTTGTAGCCGCAACAATCGAAAACGGTGCTCCTGACGGAACAAAGTATATCAAGACAGGTTCATACGGCAATAATAAGTACGGTGAATATTGTCTTGAAAGTGAATGTGCATATCCGGCCAATACAAAGGCTGACGTAATGCTTTCACTTGACGTAAGATTTGACGCAGACGGCGCAGGATTTACACCTGAAGATAAGGGTGATAAGAAGGTTGCAGGTGCGGTTGTATTCAGAAACGGTACAATTCAAATGCAAAGAGGAGGCAAGGATTATACAGATACAAAGATTGGTGCAGATACAAATACATGGTATCATATCGCACTTGTAGGACGTTACAGTGCATCTGACGCAAATGTTGATATGTATGTATGGAAGTACAGTTCAGACGGTACAAAGACTTTTGTACAAAAGGTTACGGGGATGCCTCTTAGAAATATGGCAGCATCTAACGGAAACGGTGTGTCACATCTAAACATACTTGCAAATACGAGTGTTGATAATATAGCACTGTATAATCTTGGTGTAGATACAATTTCACTTGACAGCTCAAGCGATACAATCAAAGCCGGTGAAACAATGTTGTTCACTTACGGTGCAACAAGACTTGACCAATACATCACAGCTCCTGTTGTAACATGGGCAGTATATAACGAGGCAAATGACGCAGTTCTGAATGACGAAAACATAACAATATCAGAAAGCGGATTGCTTACAATCGGTGCAAATGCGTCAAAGCAAAAAATTACAGTTCGTGCAACAGCGGCAAACGGCGTATATGCGTCAAAGACTATTGATGTAGACGCAGTTGACACATCAACAGATACATACGATACACTTACTCTGTCAGCTGATAAAGCAACAGTAAGAGTCGGTGAAAATACACAGATTACAGCAGTTGCATCACTTGGCGGCGCTACAGTAACACCGGGTGACGGTGACTTGAAGTACATTATTTGCAACGAGGCAAATCTGAGAGCATTAAACAACAAAAATATCACAATCACAAATGACGGCGTACTAAGCGTTACAGAAGACGCCGTACCTCAAACAATCACAGTAAGAGGTACAAATAAGTCGGGCAGTGTTCAAGGTACTGTTAAAATACAGATACTTCCTGCAAATATGAACACAGGTAATGAAGATAAGTACACAGATACATACGTTTCATCAAACGCTTGTGAAGAATACGTTTCAGGTGTAACTCTTGAAGAAGGTTCATGGGACGGTTCGGCTTATTACAATGTAACAGCCGCTTATGATTTTGTAGGATTTCCTGCAAATACATCAGCAGACGTTATTTACTCGGCTGATATGAAGTTCGCAAAGGACGGTGCCGGCTGGACAGTATTCAGTAACGATAAGGGTAAGCTTGGCTTACAGCTTTCAAGCTCCGGCACAACATTGAATGCACTTGGTGCAAGTAACAAGACAGTCGGATCAATGACTGTTGATAAGGATTCTTGGTACAATGTACAGGTTATGTGTTCAACAGGTAACGCAAATGCTTATGCAGTAATGACAGTTTATAAGTATGACGAAAACGGTAAGAGAGTAAATCCTCAAACAGGTGCGGAAGGCACACCGTACATCTTGACTTGTGCACTTCGTAATCTTGCAGAAAGCCCTGCAAATCATATCAACATCAGTGCAGGTACTTGCGTAGATAACGTAATGAGCTTTAACGTAGCTCCTGATAAGCTGACATTGTCAGTTGACGCACAGACAGTTCTTGCAGGCGGCAGCGCACAGGCATCAACAAAGGCGTCAAGAAAGGGTATTGAATTCCCTTACCTAAATTCAAACTTGATTAAGTATGATATTTATGACGCAGAAAACAAATATCCTTTGGGCAGTGACAAGATTACTATTGATGCGTCAGGTAAGATAAATGTTGACGCAATGGCAGACGCTCAAGATGTATATGTAAGAGTATCATCAACAAGCGGCGGTATGAATGACAGCAAGAAACTTACAATTAAGTCGTCGGATATATTTGAAATCAATAAGTTTGGTTTTGAAGATGAGGATAAGACTAAGTTTAAGAGAATTGATGTTACAAAGAACTTTAACTACAGTGATGAAGTTACATTCGTTGCGGCAACATATAATAATCTCGGCGCACTTACATCAATCGCATTAAAGAAAGCATACGGCGATCAACTTACAATCGGTGCAAATAAGGTAACAATGTCTTTGGATTTACCGGATACATTTGATAAGGTAAATGATAAGTTCAACGCATTTGTTCTTACAAAGTTGTCATCAGATGGAGAAACAGCAGTTGATGAAAATATGACAGCGGCTAAGAACGGCACATCGGTAAATGTTGCAAACATTCCTGCATTCGATACAGGTGCAAAAGTTGTTGTTCTGGCACTGAAGAAAGATGCTGATGAAACAGATGTAAAGAGTGAAGATATTCTATACTTTACACAGATTACAGCGACAGATATTGCCGATAACGCATTGACAATTCCGGCTTATGAGGCAGGAATGCAGATTAAGCTGTCGGGTAACATAAACGGTGTTCACACAGTTGTAAAAACTGTTGCAGAATAATACAACACGACACGAAAAGAGGTACTCCTACGGAGTGCCTTTTTTCTTGATTTATTTAAAAAATTGAGGTATAATAATAATCATAAATTTTAAGGAGAAAATGTATGGCATTATATACTATTGCGGATTTACACCTTCCGCTCGGGATAGACAAGCCGATGGATATATTCGGTAAGGCTTGGGAAAATTACGTTGAACGTCTGGCGGATAATTGGCAGTCGGTAGTAAAGGAAAATGACGTTGTTGTTTTGCCGGGTGATTTTTCGTGGGCAACGTATCTTGAACAGAGTGTTAAAGATTTTGAATATTTGCATAAATTGAACGGTAAAAAGATTTTGCTTAAAGGCAATCATGATTATTGGTGGACGACAATGAATAAATTGCGTGAGTTTACCGCAGAGCGTGGTTTTGACGATATAGAATTTTTACAGAATAATTCGTTTATGTATGAGGACGTTGCAATTTGCGGTACTCGCGGTTGGATAAATCCGGGTTGGGATAATTTCGGCGGTGAGGACAGAAAGATTTTTGACAGGGAAGTTTTAAGACTTGAATTGTCACTAAACAGCGTAAAGGAATGTAATGAAATATATGTGTTCACGCACTATCCGCCAATGCCTGTTTCGCTTAAGGAAAATGAATTTGTACAAATGATGAAAAAGTACCCTGTAACAAAGTGTATCTATGGTCATCTTCATGCGGCGGCGCACAGAAACGCGGTTGAGGGGACAATAAACGGAATTGAATATAAACTTGTTTCGGGAGATTACTTGGGATTTGATCCGATAAAATTACATGATTAGGAGAAATGAATATGAAGTTAATGTTTGCGTCAGATATACACGGTTCGTACTACTATGCCCAAAAAACAGTTGAGGCATATAAAGAAGAAAAAGCAGAAAAGTTGATTTTGCTCGGCGATATACTCTATCACGGACCGAGAAACGATTTGCCGAAAGATTACGCACCGAAAAAGGTTATTGAACTTTTAAACGGCATTAAAAATGAGATACTTTGTGTAAGAGGTAACTGTGATACGGAAGTAGACCAAATGGTGCTTGAATTTCCCGTACTTGCCGATTATGCGGTTATATTCGTTGACGGAAAGACCTTGTATTTGACTCACGGACACAAATACAATCCGAATAATTTGCCTCCGATAAAAAAAGGCGATTATCTTGTGAACGGTCATACACATATCCTGGCAAATGAGGATATGGGCGATTTTACATACCTAAATCCCGGTTCTGTTTCAATCCCGAAAGGCGGTAATCCGCACACATATATGATATACGAAAACGGTGAATTTAAAATTAAAGAATTGAAGTAGGAGAACAGAGAGAGTTGCTTGTATGGTAGATTATAACCGCATTCACTTCGTAGGGGACAGTGTCCCAAGTTCCAAAAAACGGGGCAAACATTGTTTGTAGGGGTGATTATTAGTCGCCCTTTTTGTGTGGTGTTGTAGGGGCGATCATCGGTCGCCCGAAAATTGCATTCACTTCATAAGGGACGGCACAACAACGTCCCTCTTGCCACCCCTCAGACGGCTGCGCCGTCAGCTCCCCTCAAGGGGAGCTTATTGTAAGTGTGGCTGATATAAAAAATATGCAATTCGTAGGGGCGATCATCGGTCGCCCGAAAATCGCATTCACTTCGTAGGGAACATTTTTGCCACCACTCCGTCACTTCGTGCCACCTCTCCTC
>OLPN01000191.1_pt1 | contig 63410 bp, 49 predicted proteins | sample 1672601 | NCBI WGS metagenome assembly OLPN01 (sample SAMEA3136704, study PRJEB25190) | human gut metagenome | reverse complement strand
AAGCGGCCTGCGAAGAAGCTCTTTGTGACAGGCTCGTCGACGGCGATGACCGCTTGGTCAATCTTGGGCTCCAGCGCGTCACTGACTGGTTCAAAACTCATGATAGGGGACCTTTGGTCCTTATTGGCGGGCCTCCATGCCAAGCCTACTCCCTTGTGGGCAGATCACGTCGCAAGCATGACGAGACATTCGAAGAAGACCCAAAGCACACACTCTATCGCTGCTATCTTTCGTTTATCAACGCGCTCAAGCCGGACATTTTCGTCATGGAAAATGTCAAAGGCCTCCTTTCCGCAAAGCACGAGGGACGGGGTGTGTTCTTTCGCATTTGTGAGGATATGGAGGAAGCAGGCTATAGCATTCACTCCCTCGTTACCGAAGCTCCCCGAGCTCCGAAGGATTACGTGGTCGAGGCCGAACAGTACGGAATACCCCAGATGCGCCACAGGGTTATTCTCCTTGGCATAAAGAACGACTCCGGAATCAAGCCGGGCACGCTAACAAAGAGACGCACTTGCACGCTTGGAGCAGCTCTCCGTGGGTTGCCCAAATTGCGCAGCGGGTTTTCAGAACGCAATAAAGGTTGGCGCGATATGAACTGGGCCGAGTATGTCAACTCCGCGGCGAAAGAGCTTAAAGCCAGCAGTGAGGGCGATGACCTCGCGCAGATTCTCGACAGAGTCATATCTCGCTATGCTCCAAAGTCAACCTCAAAGAGCAAAATCGAATCCACCCACAATCGCTACGAAGCGTGGTACAGGGGAAGGCTTGGCAGAAGCAGGGTTCTCACGAATCATGAGTCTCGTTCGCACTTAGCAAGCGACCTTAACCGCTATTTGTTCTGCGCTGCATACGCAGAGAAATACGGCACTCCAGCGCGCTTGGAGGAGTTCCCGGAATCATTGCTTCCTAACCACAAAAATGTTCAGGAAGCGAAATCAACCAGGGATTACAAGTTCAACGATCGTTTCCGCGTGCAAGTATGGGGAAGACCGTCCACGACCATCACTTCGCACATAGCCAAAGACGGGCACTATTACATCCATCCAGATCCGACGCAATGCAGGAGCCTGACGGTACGCGAGGCTGCCAGACTACAGACATTTCCCGATGATTACCTCTTTGAAGGCAACAGAACGTCTCAGTACACGCAGGTGGGGAACGCAGTACCGCCGCTGCTTGCTCAGCAAATAGCGGCGGTAGTGGCAAATGCCTTAGGGAGAGAGGCTCACGGTTTTTACGAGAAGCTCACAGGCGAGTCCTCTTGCCCTTAAGACGGTTAGGGCAGCCGGCTTTGCGCAGCCGTTTCATCAAATTGACGAGAACAACAGACTGTTTATCGGAAGGTATTTTGCTTGGGATAGCGCTAGCGCATTGCAAAATTCCCCGCTCTTTGTCGGTGGCTTCGCCCTCTTTTATGCACCAATTAAGGACGTTCTTCCAAAATTCACCACCCGCCTCACAAACAATGGCCTGCGCTTCAATTCCATTCAGGGTTTTTTGATCGCGGGAACCCTCCTGCTGGATGTCCTTTTCCTCATCAAGATCGATTAGCTCGCCAATCCACTCTTCATCCCAATTAACGGACTTCTTCTTGAGCGTATCCCAACATTTTTGCTGCTTTGCCCATTCGGAAATATTACGGTAACCCGTTGCAGGGTCCATCAATACTTCATGGGCGACATCAGCTGCCTGTCCGAGGGCTCGCTCGAACGCAGGTGAAAGAGCCTGTTGATTCCAGATTCCAAGGAAATTAACCGCCCTGCCAGCAGACGAGACGGCATTCGCAAGAGCTCCGACAGCAAGGACAACATGCTGCGAGCGATAGCCGCCCGCCTCCCACCAATCTCGCGATTGAACAATCTTCCCTGTGCGGTCAAAGATGATTTTCTTGGCAATAAGATATTTGAAGTATGTCTCATTGAACTGCTTATCATCTTCGTCCCAAAGTTTTTTTATAATCTGAGCAAACTCGGAAAAGTTTTTCTGAGCACCACGGTTGACTAGGTATGCTTTGTCAGTCCAGACCATAAGATACTTAGCCAAGTCCGTTTTCGTGAAGGACTGAGCCTTCGGACACTCCGCAACAAACTTTCGTTTCTGCGCGGGAGTGAGGTACGCTTGCTTATCGCGGTACGAACCTCTTGCCCGCTCGTAGAACCACTTCGTCTGCGTGAAGCTATCTGCTCGCATGGGAGCAAATATTCTTTGCGAAAACTCTTCGATTCTCACATGGTAAGGATGGTTCGCAAAGAAATCAGCCGAAGAAACCTTATTCTGGCTGTTAGCATATTCGGATATCCTAGGGACGAGGTCGATTGCCTCTTCAGGGCTAACGATGCTGAGCTTCATCTGAACAAAAACACGGTCTAAGCTTTTCCCAGCCTTATATGCAGCGTAAATCGATGCGGTTGTTTGACCGCCGTTAACGATCTGTAGGTTCTCGAGGCCGTCGATCAAGATCCCGTCGGGCCCATCCTCCGTTTTAATACTCTCGGCAGTAGCTGTTATTCCGTTGTTGAACGAAAAGAACAGCTCTGGTTCGTTCTCGAGGGTCCGTTTGATGCCTTTATTGACGTTGCTTCTTGCCTGGAGAAAAACTCGCACATTCTGTTCCAGAAGTCGTGCCCCCCAGCGATCATAGATATAGGCTAAATCGATGCCGGGTATCGCGGCAAGGTAGACCTTGTTCTTGTCTTTTGGCGAGCTCGCAAGAAGGGCACGTATCGGCCCGGCCGGAAGCTCATGAAAATCAATGAGCAGCTTCTCCCGCTTACGGCCAGATTCAATGAGGTTCCCGATTCGATCAAGGTCCCATACGTTATAAACGACCTCCTTGCCCAGAACACTCTCGGTGCCTTTTCCCGAGATCCTTTTGCTCAGCTTCTTGTTGGTAAGGAGGTAAAGGTAAATACGCTCGATATCGTCCCAGCGGGAATTGATCAAATCGGCGAGTCCAAAGCCCGGGTCTGTCGGCTCGAGAGATTCCCTGAATCGAGGGTCTTTCGCCTTGGTGACGAATTTCTCAAGCCGCCGAAAATCTGCCTCCATCTCAGCACTCGTCAATGTGGCCAAAGCGGAATCTTGGTTGAAATCGAGAACGATAAGCCCAAGTATCTTTCTGCTCGACTCAAGTGGATCGCCGCAATAGCCGTCAACTCTTATACCAGTCCTTTGGCAAAAAGCAGGAGTCGCTTCATCAAACTCTCCGGCATCGCAGAGATAATCAGTGACAAGATCGAAAAAAGCGTCGTCCTTGTAGACCCCTTCCGAATCTGCCCTATTCTTAACTTCTTGGAATAGCTCCTCTTGGAACGATGCTGGATCTGTCATTTAGATCACCTCAATGCTTGGATAATTACGCTCTGATCGACTTCGTATTCAGCGCAGTAGTCAAGATCGATCTTATATGCAACAGCACCTACTCCAAGAGGACATGAGCTCGAATCGATTCGCGGAAATGCATCTTTAACCTCGTATGTTTCGATCATACCTTTGCTCCATAGGGTTCGAGAATAGTCGTCTTCTGGGAAATAACCGGCATCCGCGAGCTTCTCTTGGAAGAGCGCGAGGTCCATTGGATTGTCGAACATCGCTTGGACATCATTCACAACGTCGGTAAGACTGAAAGCCGCTTTATCATCGACTGTGGTGCTGTTTAGCTCAACGACATACAAAAAGAGCCTCTCGCTAGCATTGATGTTGAGCTGCTCTTCTGACGATATTCTTATCTCCGAATTAGACGATCCACGCTTGCTTTTTGCCTCAACGAAAACCTGCCCATAGCCGAAATCTCGTTTTGCACGTTCTGGGCCAGTCCAGCCACCTAAGGCATCCCTTGCCTCATAGACGGTAGCCGAAACTCGCTTCAAGAAGAAAAGTTCTCCTATAAGCCCCTTTTGCCGCTCAGGCGGGAGCAGCCCCCTTCCGGGCCTAAGAAAAGAAGCCCACTTCTCAAGTCTCATCAGGGTCATTTTTCTCACGCTGGTGGGAGGCACCTGCTGTATGGATTCCGCAATATCCAAGCAAAGCCGCAAGAAAGGGGACTTCATATCCCAATCCTGAAGCTCGAGCAAAATGGAGCGGCTCTCACCGAGGTCGCAGATGGAGATATTTCTGAACCTAGGCAACTCTGGGTTTTTCGCCTTCTCGTCTCCGTATTCGACAAGTAGCGCAGGAAAACCAGAGCGCCCTTTCGCCCAATAAATCTTTTTCGCAGCGGGGTTGATGTCGCCGGCAACCATTCTTGTATTGTAGGCGCCTCTGCCATCCGACCTAGGCAATTCATCCCAGGGGTTATCGCTAGTCGTCTTCATAGTCGTCATCACTATCCTCGGGCTCGGGCATCAAATTCTTTAGCGCCACAGAATTTAGGACATAAGTAACCGGCTTTGTCTGCTTGTCAGTGCGCGGGAAGCTGATGCTCCAGCCAAAATTGCATTCCTGAGCATCCCAAGAGCCCCACCATAAGGGGGCACTTTTCCCATCTTTTTTCTTCTTCTCAATCTGTTTCTCCCCAAAACGAATGCAAATCGGGTGCAGGACGAGTAGCGGCCGTTTCCTCATTTGGCGATAGTAGAGGTCGGAACAGTTCTTCGTATCGCTGCCGCTATGGTCGGCGAGGTAGCGGTCTTCGGCCGCCTTTTTTTCTTCTGCACTCAGACCTGCCGCTTCAACACCGCGACTCGATAAACGATGTTTCTCGCCAACAACGATGACACCATCGCTCGAAGCGCTACCGGGATACCTTTGCTCCATGTTTACAACTGCGTCAACGGGCAAATCGACGCTGTTGTTTGAATGCGATCCGTGCGCCAGAAGAACATCCCACCCTTTTAGCTCTCCATCAAGCAGCCGCTCGGTGACATAGCTCAGAACAGGAGCGGTTTCTGATTTCGGGGAGTAACCGTCTTCATTTTCGTAGGCCTCCAAAAAATCCATAATTAGCTTTACCGGGACGTTTTTATAGAGGTACTTATAGGGGCCATCGCCGCCAAAGTCAGCATAATCTTTGATTTTGACAAGAAGGTCGCTGATAGCCGCCCTGTTGACAGCAACTATCTCTTTGTCCCTGTCGAACGCGATGGTCTCAACAAAACCTTCATTCAAGTCGATGGGGGCCTGACCTTTCTCTCCAGCACCCATCTTGTTCCGTGCGGTGACAGTTAGCGCATCGGGGCTCTGTCGAATCTTAAGGACGTAGTTCTTTGGCGTGCGCTTGACTTGGCGCATGCTCCTAAGCTGATCGAAAAGATTCTCCGTGGAGTCAGCGACGAATTTGTACCAGCCAGCCGCTTGGTCGGTCATCCAGACGCGGCAAAGGTCTTCATAGCCCGGTCTATAACCAAACCAGCGGGCCATCTGCATCAGCGCATCATACGCTCTGGCGTTTCTTGAATAATAGGAGACGGTCAAGCCTTCGAGGGTCAAGCCACGAGAGAGCCTGTAACCGCCAACCGCGATAACGCGCTCGTTTCTGTGCTCATAATCAAGGGCGTCCCCAGAGTCGGTGTTGATGCTCAAGACGTGGTACTCGGGATTATAAAGATGCGGCTGAATATCACTCCAGACAAAACCACAGTCTGCATATTCCTGCTCCCAAGTGTTTTTCATGTCCCTCAGATGCACAGACGATTTAAGCGCAGCGTCTGGTTTCAGGAAACCATATGACTTTGCCGCGGCGTTTAACTCGATAAGGTAGTCTTCGACCAGGTTTCTCATGCAATTCTGTGGTTTCTTATAGGGCGACACGTTGACCATCATCGTCGAATGGAAGTCACTGTTGGAGCGAAGCTCCCTTATCGTCGTTGCCAAGACAAAAGTACGAATTGCCATCTTCAAGCTTAGGGGAAGCATAAAGGGCTCGAAATCGCTTTTATGCTTTGCCGGAAGGATGTCATCTGCATCGTCTATAAAGCGCAAGTGTTTGTGGGTGGGCTCGTCGTAATCCCCGAATACCTTTTTGGCGCCGAAATAGTCAGAGGATTCCTCAAGCGTGTAGATGAAGTTGCTCGGGAACAGGTCCTTGCCATATTCATCGCTGTCAACACTTGGGTCAATCAAGACGTTGGCAAACGGCGTTGCCGTGTAACCGACATAGCAGGCCCTATTGAATAGGTTAAGAATATTTCGAATCTGCCCATTAATTTTAGTTGGCTCGTTTTCACGCTTTTCCAACTTGTATTTACCGTTGATTGAGGCGTTGTCCGCCTCGTCATCAATGAGGAGCAGAGGCTCATTCTGATTCCCGTTACTTTGCAGCCACTCATAAACCTGCTGGAGGGACTTGCTATTCTTCTTGACCACAAACAGGAAGGGTTCGTTTGTCTGTGCGGTCTGAATACCTCTCAGCGCTTTAGCGCGCGCAGTGCTAAAATCAGCCTCTCTCGAGGTGCAGGAAATTGGGCGTCTGGCCTGGCTTCCCTTGCCGACCCCAACCGGCTCTACCTTACAGTTCTCAATATTGAATCCAGTGAAGCCATCTTCAAGCCGCGCTTGCGTCTGGTTTCTCAGGACGTTATGCACGCCTGCCATAACGATAATGATCCGGTATCCGACATCCGCGGCGCGGCATATCAGTCCAATGTAATTTGCGGTTTTGCCTGATTGAACGGAAGCAACCACGAGGCCACGTCTTGTGAAAAATCTGGTTTCTAAGGGATCAGCCATCAGGTCAAGAATGTTGCGGCTATCTCTGTCAATTGACTTAACCGCGGCTGGCGCCCACTTCTTGTCTCGAACCAAGTAATTCCGATAGCGGTTCCAATAGAACCATTCAATCGAGCCTTCTGCTTCGCCCAGCCAAGGATGACTATCCTCATCTTTAAATTCAAAACCGAGTTTCTTCTTGATTGTTAGTTCTGTGCAGTATTTCTCCACGAGGTCGGAGACGATTTTTGATTTGTCGCACTCCTTTGCAATGGGGTAGACAGAAGAAAACGCATCGAAGAATCGAGAATATGCCTCGACAACGTCAGACTCTTCGGGAATGCCGTCCGCATCTCCGAGAGACTCCCTAACGGTATTGTCAAGATTATTGATGAACTGCTCTTTTGTGGCATCCATTTAGCGTTCCTCGATTCCGAGAATATTAAGCATTTCGCTCCAACGAGTCGCAAATAAGTCAACGGATTTCATGATGGAGAGGACGTCGTCCTCTTCTTTTCCCATCTGTTTTAATGCGCCGAAGAAAGTGAGAACGGCATTTGAAAAGTCGTCGTCTTTCATATCTTCAAAGCAAACTGATTCCTCGTTATTCGACAACTCGTAAAAGAGCGATTCAGTTGGGAAAGTCGATTCAATCAGCGAGAGAACGGTTTTGAAAGCGACCTTCTGATCATCGTCAAGCGATGAAGTAAAGCTATCGAGAATAGGATTGTGGCGGTTTATACGGTAAAAAGTCTTATCTCCTGTTTTAATCGCGTTCCAAGCTGGATAAACCTCGGGGCTCGTTAGCCTAGCACCGCGACGTCGATACACCCTCTTTGATGGTGCGCCGATGTGGGTGATGAGCTGCTTGATACTCGCTCTAACTTCTTCGGGTAACTGAGCAGAGACTTTTTTGACGTCGATTTTCCAAGCTTCGTCCTGATTAACTCCGATATCGATCTTTACGCGGCAGAGCTGCGTAAGGGCGGTTTTCTTAGCAATACCAAACCAAGTTCCGTGCAGAATCAAACGCTTTGCACGGTAGAGAAATACACCTTGGTTTTTGAGATAGCCACCGGGGAGTGCATACTTCTGATATTCGGTTTCCGAGGTGAAGGTTGACCTGTGCGGAAGCGTGAACGCCTGCATTGTCACACCAGGGCAAACCATCTCAACAGGAGAGGGCTGGGTAGCAGGGTTGCTTCGGTTAAACGGGTCAATCGGGTCAAGCACGCGATTATTCACTCTGATCTGGATGCGCTTCAGCCCACGCTCTCCCGATAGGTAGCGATGAAAAACGAGAGCAAGATAATCTTGGGCCTCACTAATCACCCTGTCGTAATTCACTCTGCCTGATCCATTTGACCCAGTGAGGCGGTCGACCTTCTCCCACAGGACGAGCGTGCCAGAATTATCCATCTCGGCAACGAAAGGAATATCTGCGACATTGTCGGGTTTTAGAACTGTCCACTTATTGCCGTGAACAACAAGATCCAAATCCCAAATGAAAGCATTAGTAACACCGTTTTGTTTTGAAACGACGGTAAGGCGCCTACATTGCGAAAAAGAGGCAGTTTTGAGCCCGAGTCCAAATCGTCCGAGATCATTCAGATTTCTCTTGCATCTTGGGTCGGTGCTGCCTAGCTTCATTGCCTGCAACAGATTGTCGCCGTTGAGACCTTCTCCATCATCGATAATGGCGATTCTGAAATCGTCACATGGTAAAGCAAGAACAGATATGTTCTTAGCCCCTGCGGTAATGGAATTGTCGATGATGTCCGCAAGCGCGCTATTAAATGAATATCCGATATCTCTTAGGCTCTCGATTAGTATTCCCGGTTCGGGCTCAAGCTGTATCGGTTCCATATGTAGCCAATCCTCACGATAAGATAATTGAACATTATAGCAGCTGAAATAGACAATCTTCTCTTTGAGGGGCATACAGCTCGTGCGACAAACAGCGCATTGCTATAATCGTACATTTTTGAACAGGATTCCCAATGTTGGATCCAGAACGAAAATTCGTTCCAAGGTCCTTTTGCGTTAGATGACGAATTGAGGTACGGAGGGCCGATCGCCGAGAGATACGACCCCAGAACGCCGCCCCGACTCTGCGCAGCCGAAGGCACGGCAACGAATTCGGAGTATGCACAGGGCGGTTGAAAAGGATGCCCTATTTGACGTGAGGACTCCAACGATCGTCGCCGACTGGTTGCATATAGTCCGAGTAAGCCCATGTCCGCACGTTCGATAGCCATGAGCAGGCTGTACTGGCGATTTTCGACTACATCAAGAGCCTCTACAGCCCGAGAAGGGCCAAGTTAGCCCTATACCGGCTGAACCCCGATAAGTTCAATAGGACATATCATGCCTCTAGAATGAAAACCGCCATAATTTAACTCCATATCGATAGCATTCGAAGGCAGCTACAGCGGTTGGCGGAGCGCCGTTGCCCCTTAGCCTATTGTCAAGATCAGTACCCCCCCCACCAACAAAAAAGATCCCGACCGCATTTGCGATCGGGATCTTCATTAATGCCGATTGAACACATCCTGCGTTCTTGCCAGGCCCTTTTCCAGCAGCGATTCAACTGCTTCGGCAGCACGCTGGCATGCCTGGTCGAAATCGTCCTTTGCGTCCTTTTTCGGGGTGCCAAGCACGAAATCTACCACGCTCATCCTTCCAGGAGGGCGGCCGATGCCGGTGCGCACACGCAAGAACTCGCGCGAACCGCACTTTTCGATGATAGACTTCAAGCCGTTATGGCCTGCATGCCCACCACCCTTCTTAACCTTCACGGTGCCTGGGTCGATATCAAGCTCATCATGGATAACAATAAGCTCTTCAACCGGGCAATCGTATTCCTTGCACAGCTTCGACGTAGGCCCGCCGGAAAGGTTCATGAAGCTCTGGGGCTTCGCCAAAATAACCTTTTCAATACTGCCATCGGAATGGCGCAGTTTGCCTTCGCCCACCAAAGCACCGCACGTGTTCTTCCAGTAGGTTACGCCCCATTCACTGGCCAAAAGGTCTACCACCTCAAAGCCCGCGTTATGGCGCGTATGCGCGTATTCTTCCCCTGGGTTGCCCAGGCCAACTACTACGCGCATGCCTTACAGGGCAAACTCTGGGTCGAACAGCGAAGCAACCGACTTGTTGTCGTATACGTTGTTGATGGCACGGGCCAAAAGCGGAGCAACGGAAATAACGTTGATCTTGCCGGTCTGCTTTTCCTGAGGAACAGCAACGGTGTTGCAAACTACCAGCTCGTCGATCTGGGAGTTTTCGATGCGCTCGTAAGCGGGACCACTGAAAATAGGATGCGTAGCGCATACATATACCTTTTCAGCGCCCTTCTGCTTCAGCGTGGCAACAGCAGCGCACAGGGTGCCAGCGGTATCAATCATGTCGTCGTTAACGATGCAGATCTTGCCGTTAACGTCGCCGATAAGCGCGGTGATTTCTGCCTTGTTATGACCAGGACGGCCTTTGTGCATGATAGCCAGGTCGGAATGAAGCATGTCGGAAAGCTTCTTTGCAGCCTTAGCGCGGCCAACGTCGGGGCTTACTACGCAGAGCTTTTCGGTGTCGATGTTCTTCTTGCGGAAGTAATCGGCAAAGATGGGCAGCGCGGTCAGGTGATCTACCGGAGTATCGAAGAAGCCCTGGATCTGACCCTGATGCAGGTCGATGGTAATGGTGCGGTCAATGCCAGCAGCAGTCATGATGTTGGCAACCAGCTTAGCCGTAATAGGCTCACGTGCAGCAGCCTTGCGGTCCTGACGAGCATAGCCATAGCAAGGAACAACGGCGTTAACGGTACGAGCAGAAGCGCGCTTTGCCGCATCGGCCATAATAAGCAGCTCCATTACCGCTTCGTTAACGTTAGGCGTGGAAGTGGACTGTACGATGAAAACGTCTGCGCCACGAACGCTCTCAAGATAACGTGCGTAAATTTCGCCGTTCGAGAACTTCTCGAGCTTCACGTTGCCGAGCGTGGTGCCCAGCGCAGTGGCAATATCCTCAGCCAGCTCGGGACAGGTTGACCCGGCGAATACCGCCATGGTCTTGGTCATGTTGCTCATTAGTTCTTCTTCCTCTCGTTCCAATGCTCAATTTCCGTTTGGCGGGCACGGCCCAAACCAAGGGCCCCCGCAGATACGTCTTTGGTGATAACGGATCCGGCGCCGATAAGGGAGTTTTCCCCCAGCGTTACCGGAGCAACCATCATTACATCGCTGCCAACAAAGCAGTTGTCGCCGATGGTAGTAGGCCATTTCTTTTCGCCATCGTAGTTGCAGGTGATGCTGCCGGCGCCAATGTTAACGCCTTCGCCCATAGTGGTGTCGCCGATGTAGCTCAAATGCGGCACCTTGCTGCCCTTGCCGATGGTAGATTTCTTGATTTCCACGTGCGTGCCCGCCTTAGAGCCTTCGCACATGTGCGTGCCAGGACGCAGATACGCACGAGGACCGCACGTAACGTCAGCGTCAAGAACGGTTTCGATAGCCACGGTTTCTTCAACCTGGCAATTAGCCCCCACCGTAGTGTCGGTAAGGCGGGAATTGGGGCCAACAACGCTGCCAGTGGCAATGGAGGTAGCACCCATAAGGAAGGTCATGGGCAAAATCTCAACATCGGGCTCGATGGTTACGTCAGGGCCGATCCACGTGGTGGCGGGATCCATGATGGCTACACCGTTGTCCATATGCATGCCGTTGATGCGCTGCTGCAGCACCTTGGTGGCTTCCGCAAGCTGGCGGCGAGAATTAACGCCCAGGCATTCGGATGCGTCTTCGGCCTTCAAGCCAAGAACGCGCTTGCCCTGGTTGCGGGCAATGCCCAAAACGTCGGTAAGATAGTATTCGCCCTGCGCGTTGTCGGTAGAAACTTCTTCCAGCGCAGCAAACAGGGTTTCGATGTCGAAGCAATAGAAACCGGAGTTGCATTCCGTAACCGCTGCCTGTTCAGGCGTGCAGTCTTTCTGCTCAACGATTTCCTGAACGTCGCCTGCCGCATCGCGGATAATGCGGCCATAGCCCGTGGGGTTTTCCGCTTCCATGGTCAGAACAACCACGGCAGCGTTGGCCTCTTCGCGCGTGCGAACAAGCTCGGCGATGGTTTCAGCGCGTACCAACGGGGAATCGCCCGTAAGCACCACCAGGGAACCGCTGCGACCTTCGAGTGCACCGCGAGCGGCAAGAACCGCATGGGCGGTACCCAGCTGCTCTTCCTGAACAACCGTGGTTACGTCGGTAAGGAGAGGCTCTACCTGCTCCCTGCCGTGGCCCACCACGCCAACAACGGAATCGATGCCCGCAGCATGCGCGGCATCGACAACCCAACGAACAAGGGACTTACCAAAAATCTGGTGAGCCACCTTGGGTTTAGATGATTTCATGCGGGTACCTGCACCCGCAGCAAGAATAAGAGCTGATGCTTCCATGGACGCCTTTCTGCTCAATTGCCTATGCGTCCTCAGTATAGCAAACGAAAACCAATGCTATCGCTGCTCCGCAATAACCAAACCGGAGCAAAGCGCATCAAGCAAAACAATGGCGTAATGCTGAGCCGAACGATCAGCGCCAGCGTCTTCCCATCCCTCTTCAGGCAGGCGAACGGCAATACGGCGCTGATGGCCTTCCGTTGCCATAAGAGCCTGACCAACGCGGTCGGGAAGGCTTTCTTCGTCTACGAAATCTACCGTAGGAACCGTGGAAGCGGGTTTTTCGTTGCCAACCAAAATTTGCACGAAATACATGCTTTCATCGGGAGCAACCAGCAACGAATCGGCGCTGGTAACCTTCGATGCCGGAGTAGTGGCAAGCGCCAAGTTCGACATACGAGCAGCAACCGAACGGGTGAATTCCGATGTGCCGAAAAGGCAGATAAGGTTCGATTCGAGCACCTGAGCCGCGCGGGCAAAGCCCAAACGGGGAACGGGGCTGAAGGAATCCTTGCCCTTCCAAGAATGCTGCAGGTGCAAAAGCGCGCGGAACGTGAATGCACCGGCAATGCCGTCAGTGGGCAAGCCCATGTTCAACTGGAAACGACGCAGCGCATCTTCCGTATGGACACCAAAAATGCCGTCGGCAATACCGCAAGAAAAGCCCAGCGCGGAAAGAGCTTCCTGGAGCGTACGTACATCGGCACCGTGGAAGAACGGGACGCGCAAGAACAGGTTGCGGTCGCCCAATTCGAACGACGCGTCAACCAATTTGGTCCAAACGGCGTTGTCCACCTCAGCGCGCGGTTCGATGCCGCAATCACGGCACAGCGACAAAACAGCGTTTTCCGTTTCGGCACCAAAGGTGCCCGTTACCTGGTCTTCAGCCAGGTAGCCAGCCTTTACGAGCCTGTGCTGCACATCTTCAACTGCAGCGCCGGAATCGTTTTTCTTAATAGGATCCATATGCTTCACTACTTAAGTCGATCAACGAACCAATCTGCCATCGACGCTAAAAGGTCGCGCATCTTCGATTCGGGCAGGATTTTCGCAAGGCGCTCCTGAGCATTGGCGGTTAGCTTCTCTGCATAAGCGCGCGCATAATCGATGCTGCCAGCCTCACGCATGATGGAAACCGCTTCCTCGAGAATTGCCGGATCCGTTTCCTTAGAGGAAAGAATCTCTACCAAGCGTTCCCGCTTTGTGGTGTTCTGCAGCGCATGAACCACAACAAGCGTGCGCTTGCCTTCAGTAATATCGCTGCGATAGTCTTTTTCTTTCGCTTCCTTGGTGCCAACCAGGTTAAGCAAGTCGTCCTGAATCTGGAACGCAAGGCCAGTATCCAAACCATAAGCACGAAGAGCTTCAACCTGCTCTTCCGTACCGCCGCCAACCATAGCGCCAACAGCCAGAGGAACCGCGCCGGAATAGTGCGCGGTTTTGTGCGTTGCCATAACCAGATAATCTTCCGGAGTGATGTCGTAGCGACCATCACGAGCCCAACCGATATCAAGAGCTTGGCCTTCCACCGTGCTCTGGGCCATGGAAACCAGCTCGATGGCAACGCGCACCTTCATGGAGTCGGAAAGCAACGGGTCGCGCATAACGATGCCGTTTACGATGGACAGGGCCAAGTCGCCCGCGTTGATGGCAAGACCTTCGCCCTGAGTAAGGTGCATGCAAGGCTCGCCACGGCGCAACGATGCCTCATCGGCAATATCGTCGTGAATAAGAGCGGCCGTATGGAAGTGTTCGATAGCGGCAGCGGCGGAAAATGCGCGACGGATATCGCCACCTACCGCAGCACATGCAGCAACGCAGATAAGAGGACGATGACGCTTGCCACCGTTTTGGCTGTACTTCATAAGCGGAGCGTACAGGTACTTGTCCATATCGGGGTGGCTACCCGCAGGAATGAACGTATTGATGATGTCGCCGACTTTGTCCGCATAGCGGCTCAGGTACGATTCGAACAGCGTAGGCGATCCGGTTTGGGCAGATGCATCTTCTGTCTTGCAGTATGCCTCGAAATCCTTGATGTTTTGGACGATCTTGGGATCCTGCATGTAAGGTGCGATGTCTGTCATCTTCAACGCTTTCGTTATAACCGAGCGCCCGCTAAAACGGGGCACTGCTGAATTCAGAACTGGTAGGAGCGGTGGGACTCGAACCCACAAACCCGAAGGTGGCGGATTTTAAGTCCGCTGTGTATGCCAATTCCACCACGCTCCCGTGTTACCCCTAACGGGCAAGCGCTACCATCATAGCAAAAATAATCCGTAACGCACGATTAAGGATTATTCCCATGAAAGCTCTTTGGTGAACAAACCTTGGTCAATAAGCAAGATTTGTTTATTTCCCCTGTTCATAGGCACCAAGGATCAAACCTTGAAGGATGTCCGATTCACTAACTGTGAAGGATTTGCAACCTGCTGCCACAAGCACTTCAAGTAAAATGCCCAAGCCGGCAACAATAACCGAAGCGCGTTCAGGCTGAAGACCCACTACGTGTTTGCGGTCTGCAAGGGGCATGCTGGATAGCTGGCGGTACAGGCAGTCCAAGGTTTCATTTGAAACCGTAACGCCATCAACCAAAGAAGAATCGTACACTTCCATCTTCTTGTCCATGGAAACCACGCTGGTTGCCGTGCCCGCCACCGCAACTATACGGTCGATTGCAATCCCCTTGTTTTTCGCATGTTCGAAAAAAGGCTTGAATTCGTGTTGAACCCAAGTGCGAGCCTGCGCCAATTCAGGTTCAGCCGGAGGATCGGAAACATAGAAGCGCTCCGTCATACGGCGGCATCCAACGTTGAACGAATGCGCCAACTTCGGAGCTTCACCGCCAACGCCCAGCACCACCTCGGTGGAGCCGCCACCGATATCGGCAACCAGAAGGTTTTCGCCTTCGTACCCGCGCGAAGCGCCACGAAACGAAAGAGCCGCCTCGCGTTCGCCTTCTATAACGGAAAGCTCTACGCCCAAATCGTGCAACTTCCCCACCAAAGCGTCGGAATTCTTCGCATCGCGCGAAGCGCTGGTAGCAACAGCCACGATGGGGATTTCGGGCTGCTGTTCGGTGCGATAGCTATTTACAATTTCGATGTACTCGCCAATTTGCGCAACCACACGCTGAATAGCATCTTCCTGGAGGACGCCCGTTTTATCGACGCCAACACCAAGGTTGGTTATAACACAACGGCGCTCAAGCTCATGAAGCACGCCATCTTGAACCTCTGCCAATAGCAATCGGCACGTTACCGTGCCGATGTCGAAAGCTGCAATACGTTTTGAATTAGTGGCCATAGCCAAAGATCACATCCAAAAAGCCGGAATACCACGTGTCGGGAGCTGCCACGCTACCAGCAGGAATGGCGTAGACGCGATCGTTTGAGCGCGAAGTGTCGGTTGAAGGGGTTACTCCTTCAACCGAAACAACATGTTCGCCCGGACGTATCCATCCCAACTCGGAGCGAGCATAATCCTCAATGCCTTCATCGGTATTAAGGTAATCAACCTGATTTTGCATCTGGGTATTGTATTCCTGAAGCGCATCGTATTCAGCTTGGAGCTGCTGAAGCTGACGTGTTTCGTTGTAGTAATTCTGGCAAGGGAAATAGAGCATGGTTACCGCAAACACAACGGCAATAAGCGAAACGATGCCGCGCGTTGCCCATGCGGAAATAGACCCCGTAAAAGGCACGGCAAACGGTAGCGAAAAACCGCGCTTGCCGTTTTCGCCTTCAGCCATGCTGCGCACCGACTTACGCTGGGTTGAACCCATGCGCATATCGTATACGGCAGCGCGGCTACCTTGCTCTTGCTGCTCAGCACGCGCACGTGCCCTTTCGCGAGCTCCGATAGTGCGATCGAATTCACGATCGGCCTTTGCGGCACGGAAACGCTTGCGGATCTCGCGAGAGAAGCTTTCGTTCTGCTTGCGCTGAGCTGAACGACGCGCTGCTGCGTGTTCTTCACCTTCCGCAGACGCATCGTCTATGCGACGGGAACGAGCACCACGTGCGGCATCGATGCGAGAAGCAGCATAACCAGAGGGCGCCTGGGGCTGATAGCCTCTACGAGCCTGAGCGCGAGCTGACGAATAACGACGGTCGCCCGCGGAAACAGACGAAGAATAACCACGACCAGCACGTGGACCGCTGTGATTGATATTGAAATCATCGTACCCACGCATAGGGGCGCGCTCCTGAGAAGGGCGCTGCAGCTGGGCATAATTGCCTTCGGCAAAACGAGATGCCGATGCCTCACGGTAAGAACGCGCACTGGAAACACGAGGGGTGTTTGAGCGAGAAGAAGTACGACGAGTCGCGCCTTCTTCGGCATTTCGATGAGCCTCGTAGGCTCTGCGGGAAGAGGATGAGGGTGAAACGGTACGCGGAAGCGAAGCCTCGCGGGCTTTCACCTCATCGAACGAAAGAATGTTCGCTTGTCGCGTCACGAAAAGAAGACCCCTTGAGCATCGTAGTGTGGTTAAGTAGTGCGTTTAATGCTTTGAAGTTCAACTACTATACCACAGGCACCAGTCCGAAATAGACCCTTGATTAAAAGAAAGAAAGGCTGCACAAAGCAGCCTTTCTTTTTACGGTAACGTTACTAAGTAACACCAGTTGATTGTCAAAAATGGAACTAAAGGAGTCCCTTTTCAGATACGGGAATCGCTTATTCCTCTTCGTCGAGGGCAGCAGCGATTTCGTCGGTGATGTCCATGGTGTGATATACGTTCTGAAGGTCTTCGAGCTCTTCCAGACGGTCTACCAGGCGCATAACCTTCTTTGCGTCAGCAACGGTAACTTCGGTAGGCGTGGTGGGCTCCATGATGAATTCGGCGCCCTTAACTTCGATGCCCTGCTCTTCCAGGCCCTTCTTAACCGTCATAAGATCGGTGGGAGCGGTGTATACGATCCACTCTTCGCCAGCGTCTTCGTAATCGGAACCGCCAGCCTCGGCAACAGCCATCATGAATTCGTCTTCATCGACAGCGTTTTCCTTGTCGGCGACCTTCTTCTGCTCGGACTTGATAACCTTTTCTACCAGGATCTGGCCCTTCTTTTCGAACTGAAAGGCAACAGAGCCGGAAGTACCCAGGTTGCCGCCATGATGATTGAAGGCAGCACGAACATCGGCAGCGGTGCGGTTACGGTTGTCAGTCAGAGCGTCGCAGTAGATAGCAACACCGCAGGGGCCATAGCCCTCGTACACAACCGTTTCGTAGTTAGCGGCGTCTTTGCCGGAGCCAAAAGCCTTGTCGATAGCAGTCTTGATTTTGTCCTTAGGCAAGGAATAGCTCTTTGCCTTATCAATAGCGGCTGCCAGGGAAGCGTTGTTTTCAGGGTTCGGGTCGCCGCCTTCCTTCGCCGCAACGGTAATGTTACGGGAAAGCTTGGAGAACAGCGCGGAGCGCTTTGCGTCCTGAGCTGCCTTACGATGCTTGGTGGTTGCCCATTTTGAATGCCCTGACATATATGTACCTTTCCGTGGGTGATATTCCGACCCGATATTTTAGCACAATCACCTAATTAGTGCTTGACAAGCACTTCGGGGTTAAAATCCCCTCAACGTATAATTCAAACAAACCCGCAACAGCAAAGGAACGCCATGCCCCTCATCGAGCTCACCAACTTAGACGATGCCCGTTTACGCGTATTTTCCAGCATGACCGATTCCGAGCTGCGCGACCCCAAGCAACTGGTGGGCCTTCGCCTTGCAACAGGCAGTGAAGTGTCCGGCGAGGGTTTATTCATTGCCGAATCGCGCAACGTGATTGATCGGGCTATGGATGCAGGGCTTGCTCCTTTTGCTCTGCTAGCCGATAAGCGCTGGGCCCCTGCGTGCGAAGAATTATTTGCTCGCATCGATGCTGCCGCCCCAACCACTCCCCTGTTCGTTGGCACGCACCAACAGGTTTTTGAGCTTACCGGCTACGAACGCACGCGTGGCCCGCTTGCGGCTTTTCACCGACCCGCCCTGCCCGACGTTGCCACCTTGCTTAACGATGCAACGCGTGTTGCCATCTTGGAAGATGTGACGAACTTCACCAATATCGGTGCGATATTCCGTTCGGCCGCCGCGCTGGGAATGGATGCCGTGCTGGTTACCCCTGGGTGTCACGACCCGTTCTACCGTCGCGCCAACCGCGTTTCTATGGGAACCGTGTTCCAGGTACCATGGACGCGCATCGGGACTGAACGCAATTGGGCAGAAGGGGGAGTGCCGCTACTGAACCGGCTCGGATTCACAGTTGCGGCCCTGGCGCTGGAAAACGATTCCGTCACGCTTCAGAATGAGCACATCGCAGGCGCCAAAAAGCTGGCACTTGTCCTGGGAACCGAAGGCGATGGCTTGGCGCCTTCCACTATTGCCAATTGCAACTACACCGTGAAGATTCCTATGGCGCATCAGGTTGATTCGCTCAATGTGGCCGCTGCCAGCGCAGTTGCCTTCTGGGAAGTCCGCGGCCAGTATCTCTAAGCAGGAACGGTACCGGATCCCCCCCCTAAACATGACATGCCAGGATTGTAAGAGCAGGTACCGTTTTATCATTCAGCAAAAGGCAGAGCCTCGCTTGCGTGATTTGTCGCAAGCGAGGCTCTGCCTTTTAAACGAGAAAGCGACACCCGTCCCTATGTTCCCGGTCTCCGACTCCCAATGCGGGAATCTGGTACCTGCTCCTATTTTTCCACGTGGTTGCCGCGGTTTACGAATTCAGGCTTCAGCAGCACTACGCCGCCGCGTTCCTCGATTTCTTCGGTGGTCATGCGGGTATTGAGCTCGGCTGCAAATTCATCAAGGCCGATGCCGCAACGCTCCAGCAAAACCATGAGGTGATACACCACATCGGCTGCTTCATAGCGCAGGTGGTTAACCTGTGCGTCGTCGCCCTCGTTGTACACAACGTCCTTTGCCGCAAGCGTAGCCTCATGAGCCTCTTCGGCAACCTTCTTCAAAAGCGTATCGATATCTCCCGTAAGCAAACGATGCGTGTAGCTTTCATCGCCCGCATTGCGGCGCTCATGGATGGTGTGCGCCAATGATTCCAGCGAAGCACCGATTTGGCTTTGCGGAGGAGTACGGTCATCGGAAAGATACGTTTTGTTATTGGGCATCGTTTGCTCCCTTTCATCTTTTTGCGAGTATCAGAATAGCACTCTGAATGCAGATACCGCATGGCGCTTTAGTGCACTAAAGAAGCCTTCTCCAAAGAAACAAAAAGGCGCGTCCCACTCGGGGACGCGCCTTTGATGCGATTAGCTTTCGCTCGGATTATTCTTCGCCCGAAGAGGAGTCGGAATCAGCATCCGTGCTGTGGAAGCCAAGGTCGTTGGCACCCAGCAGAGCGTCGAGCTCTTCCAGGTTGCGCTGATAGGAGCGCGGAGGCAGAGCCTCGCCCAGCATGTCCTCGCCTTCAGTGCTGAAGGTTGCGGGCTGGTCGCCGCCGATAAGCACGGTGTCGTCAGGAGAGAACACCATGTCGAGCAGCTGGCTCATGTCATCGCGAGAAGCGTTCAGGTCGTCTTCGATCACATGAGACAAGCCATGCTTTTCGAGACCTTCCTTCAGCTCTTCGATAGCCTTGGTACCAATGCCCTCGATGCGAAGCAGGTCGTCTTCGGTGTGACCAACCAGGTCAGCCACGGTTTCGATGCCAGCCTCAGAGAACTTGTTGGCCCAACGCTGCGACACGCCCAGGTCGTCGTAGATATACAGACGAGCATCCTCATCGGAAAGGTTGTTGCCACGGTAGCCCGACGTGATGGAAGCAAAGTAGCTTGCATAGTCGGAGCCAGCGCCCAGGTAGCCATCGCCATCAAGCGACCAATCCTGCGGCTGAGGCAGCAGCTCTTCGATCTCGCGAAGCGCCTCAGGAGCGGAATCGGGCAGACGGTCGGAATCAACCTTGTCAACAGCCACACCACGATAGGTAAGGCCCACATCGTGATAACGCTTAAGGCCGGTACCAGCCGGGATAGGCTTACCGATAATAACGTTTTCCTTCAGGCCCTGCAGGGTATCAACCTTGCCCTCGATAGCGGCATCGGTAAGAACCTTGGTGGTTTCCTGGAACGATGCAGCAGACAGGAACGAATCGGTTGCCAGCGAAGCCTTGGTGATGCCGAGCAGCAAAGGCTGACCCACCGGAGGATTCTTGCCTTCCAGAACCAGAGCGTTAGCCGTATCTTCGAATTCGAAGCGGTTAACCTGGCGGCCCGGCAAGTAGTCGGAATCGCCCGGATCGAGAACAGCAACCTTACGCAGCATCTGGCGAGCAATAACCTCGATGTGCTTGTCGTTGATGTCTACGCCCTGGGACACGTACACGTCCTGAACCTGAGCAACGATGTAACGAAGCGTGGTGTTCGGGTCGGTAAGGCGAAGCAGGTCGTGGGGATTTACAGAACCCTTGGTGAGCTGCTGACCAACTTCGACCTCGCAACCATCAGTAACACCCGGCAAAAGCGTTGCGCGAGCAGATACCACGTATTCGCGGATGTTGCCCTCCTGGTCATGAACAGTAAGCGTCTTATTCACCTTGTCGGCAGTTACCTGCAAGGTACCAGCGATTTCAGCAAGTACAGCCTGGCCCTTAGGCTTGCGAGCCTCGAAAAGCTCGGTAACACGGGGCAGACCGTGCGTAATGTCTTCACCTGCAACACCGCCGGCGTGGAACGTACGCATCGTGAGCTGCGTGCCGGGCTCACCGATGGACTGTGCAGCAATAATACCAACAGCGGTACCGATGTTAACCGGACGTGCAGTAGCAAGATCCCAACCGTAGCACTTCTGGCAAACGCCGTGCTCTGCATGACAGGTCATGACCGTGCGGATGTTGATGGTAGAGATACCAGCAGCGTCCATAGCGGCAACCTGATCCATGGAGTTGATGAAGTCGCCCGCAGCAACAATAACATTGCCCTCGGCATCCTGGATATCTTCCAGAACGCAACGACCAACCAGGTTCTCGTCCAACTCGCCCTTATCGTTGTGAATCGGGTAAGGAACGCCGTCGGAAGTACCGCAGTCGATCTCGCGAACGATAACGTCCTGAGCAACGTCAACCAGACGACGGGTAAGGTAACCGGAGTCTGCGGTACGCAGCGCGGTGTCAGCCATACCCTTTCGAGTGCCGTGCGTGGAAATGAAGTATTCCAGAACGGAAAGGCCCTCACGGAAGTTCGACTTAACAGGAATGTCGATCGTGCCACCCTTGGTGTCCGCCATCAGGCCACGCATACCAGCAAGCTGACGAATCTGCTTGATGTTACCTCGAGCACCAGAGTCGGCCATCATGAAGATCGGGTTGAAGCTGTCAAAGTTGGCAGCCATTGCCTCGCCGACCTCTTCGTTAGCCTCGGTCCAGATGTCAACAACCTGCTTATGACGCTCTTCAGCGCTCATAAGACCCATCTCGTAGTCTTCCTCGATAGCGGCAACCTTGTTGTCGGCATCGGCAAGAATTGCGTCCTTGCTGGGAGGAACCGTTGCGTCGTAAACGGAAACGGTAATACCAGCGATGGTGGCGTAATGGAAGCCGGTGTCCTTCAAGCCGTCGAGGATAGGCTCAACTTCAGAAAGGGTGTAGCGGTTGCAAACATCCTCTACGATGCGGCCGATTTCCTTCTTGTTCATCTGGTAGTTCAGGAACGGATAATCGTCCGGGAACACACCGTTGAAGATAATGCGACCAATAGTGGTCTGCAGACGCGAACCAGCCTTGTGCTCGTCAAACTTGCCAAATGCGGTTGCAACCAAGGTGTCCTTCGGAAGGCGAACCCAGATCTTAGCCTGGAGGTCGACCTCAGCACGAGCATCGTAGGCGTTGCGAGCATCAGCGAAGTCGATGAATGCACGGCCTTCACCAGGGAAGCCATCACGGGCAGCGGTGAGGTAGTACATACCGATGATCATGTCCTGAGTGGGAACGGTTAGCGGACGACCATGTGCAGGCGACTTGATGTTGTTTGCGGAAAGCATCAGTACGCGAGCCTCAGCCTGAGCCTCGGCACCCAACGGTACATGAACAGCCATCTGGTCGCCGTCGAAGTCAGCGTTGAATGCCGTACATACCAACGGGTGCAGCTTGATGGCCTTGCCTTCTACCAATACGGGCTCGAACGCCTGAATGCCCAGACGATGCAGCGTAGGTGCGCGGTTCAGCAGTACCGGGTGCTCAACGATAACTTCTTCCAGAACATCCCAAACGTAGCTGGCGCCACGATCTACCGCACGCTTTGCAGCCTTGATGTTAGCAGCGTACTCAAGCTCTACCAGGCGCTTCATTACGAAGGGCTTGAACAGCTCGAGGGCCATCTGCTGAGGCAGACCGCACTGATGTAGTTTCAGGTTAGGACCAACAACGATTACGGAACGGCCGGAGTAGTCAACGCGCTTACCGAGCAGGTTCTGACGGAAACGACCCTGCTTGCCCTTCAGCATGTCGGAGAGAGACTTCAGCGGACGGTTGCCAGGACCCGTTACGGGACGGCCACGACGGCCGTTGTCGAACAGGGAGTCTACTGCTTCCTGAAGCATGCGCTTTTCGTTGTTAACGATGATCTCGGGGGCACCCAAGTCGAGCAGACGCTTCAAGCGGTTATTGCGGTTGATAACGCGACGGTACAGATCGTTCAGGTCGGACGTTGCAAAACGGCCGCCATCGAGCTGAACCATAGGACGCAGATCCGGCGGAATAACCGGGATTACGTCCAGGATCATATCGGAAGGCTTGTTTGCGGAATGCAGGAACGAGTCGACAACCTTCAGGCGCTTAATAGCCTTGGTGCGCTTCTGACCCTTGCCCGTGGCAACGGTTTCAGTAAGCTCTTCGGCAGTAGCAGCAAGGTCGATGCTGTCGAGCAGGTCGCGGATAGCCTCTGCGCCCATGCCGCCCTTGAAGTAGTCGGAATAGTTCAGGCGCATCTCGCGATACAGGGCTTCGTCGGATACGAGCTGCTTGGGCTCGATCTTCAGGAAAGCCTCCAGAGCCTCAGAACGCAGGGTCTTGCGCTCGTTGAACTCCTCGTAGATGTCAGCGATTTCCTCTTCGACTTCCTCGGGCGTCATACGCTCGTCTTCGTCGATGTCATCAACAAACTCGTCCTCTTCGGGAACGTAGTCGACGGACAGACGGCGCGTAGCCTCGATGAGACGATCGCGCTCTGCGTCCAATTCTTCCAAGTCTGCGGAAAGTTCGTCGCGCAGCTCTTCTACGTCCTCTTCGCGAGCTTCCTTGTCAACAAACGTGATGATGGAAGATGCAAAATAGAGAACCTTCTCGAGCTCCTTCGGCGGAATGTCGAGCAGATAGCCCAGACGCGAAGGAGAGCCCTTGAAGTACCAAATATGGCTTACCGGAGCAGCGAGCTCGATGTGGCCCATGCGCTCACGACGAACCTTGGAACGCGTAACCTCAACACCGCAGCGTTCGCAAACGATGCCCTTGAAGCGAATGCGCTTGTACTTACCGCAGGCGCACTCCCAGTCCTTCGTGGGGCCAAAGATCTTTTCGCAGAACAAGCCGTCCTTTTCGGGCTTGAGCGTACGATAGTTGATGGTTTCGGGCTTCTTAACTTCGCCACGAGACCAACCACGGATATCTTCAGCGCTTGCAAGAGAGATGCGGATGGCGTCGAAATTGTTAACGTCAAATTCGCTCATTTAGTTCTCCTCTCCCTTACCGATAAGGTCGTCAGTGTCGTTTTTCTCGCCCATCAGATTGCCAAGCTCGGCAGTGATGGAACCTAACAGGTCGTCGCTGTCCTTTTCGGACTTTTCTTCAACGGGAAGTGCGGCGCCCAAAAGCTCATCCTCATCGGGGTCGTGGGTGACATCGATGGTCTGATGCTGGTGGCCCTCAAGCTCAACGTTGAGGCACAGCGAGCGCATTTCCTTGATGAGAACCTTGAAGGACTCAGGTACCTCAGGAGCAGGAATGCTTTCGCCCTTAACGATAGCCTCGTAAGATTTAACACGGCCGGAGGTATCGTCGGATTTGATGGTCAGGATCTCCTGCAGAACGTTGGAAGCACCGTAGGAGTACAGTGCCCAAACTTCCATCTCGCCGAAGCGCTGGCCGCCGAACTGAGCCTTGCCGCCGAGAGGCTGCTGGGTGATCAAGCTGTAAGGACCGGTCGAGCGAGCATGGATCTTGTCGTCGACCATGTGGCCCAACTTAAGGATGTAGGTCTGACCGCAGGTAATGGGCTCACGGAAACGCTCGCCGGTACGGCCGTCGTACAGCCAAGCCTTACCAGTACGGGAAAGCTGCGGAACGAATTCGTCACGAGCCATATCGCCGTACTTGGCATGGTTGATGTTGATGAGGTTGCGGTTGGCAGCTTCGATGGCGTTGGAAATCTCTTCCTCAGTTGCACCGTCGAATACCGGTGTTGCAACGTACTGCGGACCAGCAACGGGTTCGGTGGACTCGGGATCGTCAGACCAACCCCACTTAGCAGCCCAACCAAGATGGTTCTCGAGCAGCTGACCAACGTTCATACGGGAAGGAACACCCAAGGGGTTCAGCATAACGTCGATCGGGGTGCCGTCGGCCAAGTAAGGCATATCCTCTACCGGCAGAACGCGGGAGATAACACCCTTGTTACCATGACGACCGGAGAGCTTGTCGCCCTGCTGGATCTTACGCTTCTGAGCAACGAATACGCGAACGAGTTCGTTTACACCAGGAGCAAGTTCGTCGCCGTTTGCGCGGGAAGAACGAACCACGTTGATTACGCGGCCGCCGGAGCCATGAGGGACCTTGAGGGACGTGTCACGAACTTCACGAGCCTTCTCACCGAAGATGGCACGGAGCAGACGCTCTTCAGCGGTGAGCTCGGTTTCGCCCTTCGGGGTAACCTTGCCAACCAGAACGTCGCCAGGGAATACCTCAGCGCCAACGCGGATGATGCCGTCGCTGTCGAGGTCGGAAACCATATCATCAGAGATATTGGGGACTTCGCGAGTGATTTCCTCGGGTCCAAGCTTGGTGTCACGAGCATCGATCTCGTACTCGGAGATGTGGATGGACGTAAGCAGGTCTTCAGCAACAACGCGCTCGGACACGATGATAGCGTCCTCGTAGTTGTAGCCTTCCCAAGGCATGTAAGCAACCATCAGGTTCTGACCAAGCGAAAGCTCAGCGCCGTCGCAAGAAGGACCATCGGCCAGAACATCGCCTGCATACACCTTGTCGCCCTTGCGAACGATAGGCTTGTGGTTCATGCAGCCAGACTGGTTGGAGCGCTGGAACTTAGGAATGAGGTACTCGTCGTATTCGCCGTCTTCGCGTTCGATGATGATGGTCTGACCGTCAACGTAGTCGACAACGCCAGCGTTCTGGGCTACAAGAACTTCACCGGAGTCAACCGCAATGCGGTGCTCGATACCGGTACCAACCAACGGAGCGCTAGGACGAAGCAGAGGCACTGCCTGACGCTGCATGTTGGAGCCCATCAGCGCGCGGTTAGCGTCATCGTGCTCGAGGAACGGAATCAGCGACGTTGCAACAGAAGTCATCTGACGAGGCGAAACGTCCATATAGTCTACGCGGTCGACGGTAACTTCTTCAGGCTCGCCAAATACGCCCTTGGAGTCGCGGGTACGGCACAGCAGACGCTCTGAAGGAACGAACGTTCCATTCTCGTCGGTGTGGCCGAATACGCGCGTTTCGGGATCGAACTGCTCGTTAGCCTGGGCGATGGTGTGCTTTTCTTCTTCATCGGCGGTGAGGTAATCAACGATGTCGGTTACCTTGCCGTCTTCAACGCGACGATACGGAGCCTCGATGAAGCCGTAGTCGTTCACGCGGGCATACGTTGCCAACGAGCCGATAAGACCGATGTTAGGACCTTCAGGGGTCTCAATCGGGCACATGCGGCTGTAGTGGGAGTTATGAACGTCTCGAACTTCGAAGCCCGCGCGCTCACGAGACAGACCGCCAGGGCCCAGTGCGGACAGACGGCGCTTGTGCGTAACGCCTGCAGCAATGTTGGACTGGTCCATGAACTGGGACAGCTGGGAAGAACCGAAGAACTCCTTAATGGCTGCCACGATGGGGCGGATGTTAACCAGGGACTGCGGCGTGATGTCGTCAGGCTCCTGCATGCTCATGCGCTCGCGTACAACACGCTCCATGCGGGAAAGGCCGATGCGGAACTGGTTCTGGATCAATTCGCCAACCGTGCGGATACGACGGTTGCCGAAGTGGTCGATGTCGTCTACCTGAACGCCTTCGGCGCCATCATGGAGACCCACGATGTAGCGCATGGTTGCGATGATGTCTTCCTGCGTAAGCGTGGAGGCGTCGTTTTCAGGATCGAACTCAAGCTTCTTATTGATCTTGTAACGGCCAACCTTTGCCAGGTCGTAGCGCTGGGGGTTGAAGAACAGGCCATCAAGCAGCGTACGAGCAGAGTCGATCGTAGGGGGCTCGCCCGGACGGAAACGACGATACAGCTCGATAAGAGACTCTTCCTTGGTAGTGGCAGGGTCGCGGTCGAGGGTGCGGATCACCATCTCGGAATCGCCGAGGATATCGATGATCTCTTCACGCGTTTCAGCGATACCGAGTGCACGCAGAAGAAGCGTAGCAGGCTGCTTACGCTTACGGTCGATGCGTACGGAAAGGATATCGCGCTTGTCGGTTTCGAACTCGAGCCATGCACCGCGAGAAGGAATGATCTTCGCGTTGTAGATGGTCTTGTCGGATGTTTTGTCGCGCTCGGCAGAGAAGTACACGCCAGGGCTGCGGACCAACTGAGATACAACAACACGCTCGGTGCCGTTGATGATGAAGGTGCCGCGGGGCGTCATCAACGGGAAGTCGCCCATGAAGACGTCCTGCTCTTTGATCTCGCCTGTTTCGCGATTGATGAAGCGGATTTCAGCAAAGAGCGGTGCCTGGTAGGACACGTCACGTTCCTTGCATTCATCTACGCTATACTTGGGCTCACCAAATTCATGCTTGCCGAATTCAACACACATATCTTTGGTGTTGGATTCGATGGGGCTGATGTCTGCGAAAGCATTCGTCAGACCATCATCCATGAACTTCTTGAAGCTTTCCGTTTGGATTGCGATCAGATTCGGCACATCCATGACGGCTGGGATCTTCGCGAAGCTCCGGCGAGTCCTATAACGGCTGGTGGAATCGGGGTTATTAGACTGAACCACGAGTCATTTCCTCCTTCGTTGCAACCGGTTGTTTTGCAAAAAGACACAATTTAATAAAATACTTCGCGGTACCTGCACCGTCAAGGAAAATTTTCTTCAAGTGTGTTTTACCTATGAAGTTTTGGAAACTTTTTGCAATTTGCCCATTCTGGCAGCCAAACCGAAAAACAGCCTCCACCGCACCCCGCACTTCCCTATGACGCCACAGCGGGCGCACCCCACAGCGCCGAATCCGCGCCATCCCATGGCGTAGCGCCGCGTTCGCTCCAAGCACCACACCTGCATCACCCCACAGTGCCGCGCCCGCGCTTTTCCACACCATTGCACCCGTGCGCTTCATGATGCCGGGTACGCATCGTCCCATCACGCCGTACCCGTGCCTATTCACAACACTGCACCTGTGCCGCTCCATGGCGCCGTGCGCGTATCGACCCACGGCGCCGTACCTGCGCCACACCATGCTGCCAAGTCCCACGCCGCTCACAGTACCGCGCCAGGTCCGCCTTACCCCCCCCTCGGCACTGCTCCAGAGCTGCTGGAAGTCTGGAAACAAAAAAGTGATCAAAATTGCAACTTTTTTGCGATTGGCAATTGCCGTCGATGTCCAAATCACGGATCGAGCCCCGAAAATGAAGCAAAATGACCGCTCAGTGCCTCATTTCCACTTTGCGGGAGACGAGAAAGAGCCGCTAATCGCAAAAAAGTTACAAAAGCGCCAGGATTTTTGTTTTCGTAAGGCGAATTACCGCAACAGGAGCAGATTCCGTAATCAGACAATCGCCAAACGGGGGGGCAAATCCCGCGATGAACTAATCACCGCGACGAGACGAACCCCCATGAATGATGCACGTACCTAGCGACGGCAGCCCAGGTTGCGGGGAGGGATATCGCAGTAAGAAAGCCAGGGGGCACAGCCCCCGCACCACAATAAAAAAGGATCGCTCGAAAGCGATCCTTTTTTATTAGCAGACTGAACCGAACTTACTGAAAGTCGTAAAGATCCTTGGTGGCAACCTTGAAGTCCTCGTATACCTCAGCAGCAATAGCGTCGTCCATTACAAGCTCGAATGCAGCGGGCTGACCATCTTCGTCAAACTCGGTAACCTCAAGAATGGTTACCTCGCCCGATCCACCAGCTTCCTCCCCATCGCCGACAGCGTAGAAGAAACCGTAGCGACGATCGTTGTGAATGATAAGGCCCAGGAATTCGAGATTGACCTTGTCACCCGACTCGTCTTCAAAGGTAAAAACGATGCCCTCTTCAACCGGGGGTGCGAAATTGGGTGCGCTTCCTTCTCTCATTATTTCTTCCTCCTGTAACGGATAGGCTCGGAATTGCCGGCCTTCTTGGCTTTCTTCTTAGAACTTTCGTTCTTGTTGGCTTCCTTATCTACCACAGTTTCCTCGACGGAATCAACCGTAGCAACAGGCTGCGCTACCTCCACCGCGCCAGCGGCAAGAAGCGGTGTGGAAGCGAACGAGAAGCGGGTGATGTCGGTGCCGTACTTCTTCACCAGCTTGGCATTCTTAGGCTCGCGGGACTTCCACATCGCAAAGAGCGGTGTCGCAACCGCGATAGAGGAATACGAACCTGCAATCAGACCAACCGACATGGCGAAGGCGAAGTCTTTCAGCGTTTCGCCACCGAACAGCAACATGCCCAGAACAGGAACGAACGAAGTGAGCGTGGTATTGATCGAGCGAATGAATACCTGGTTCAGCGAATGGTTTGCCATAGACATGAAGGTGCACTTTACATCGGACTCCTTCATGTTGTCGTTGATGCGGTGGAACACCACAACCGTGTCGTACAGCGAGTAACCCAAAATGGTAAGAAGGGCCGCTACCGTGTTAGGCGTAACCTCGCGGCCAACCAACGCGTAAACGCCAACCACGATAATCAAGTCGTGGAGCAACGCAACAACCGCCATCAGGCCCATCTTGTATTCGAAACGAACCGCGATGTAAGCGATGATCAAAAGCAGCGAAACAACGAATGCGATGAGGGACGACTGGATCACGCTCTGGCCCCAGTCGGGTCCAACCGTGTTTACCTCATAGCTATCGGTGCTCAAGTTGAGCGTGTCGACCACTTTCGCTGCCGTGCTTGCAGCAGATTCGGCAGACGTAGTGGTGGTGCGAACCAAGAAACCATCGGAGCCATCGGAATTGGTGGTCTGGACAACGGCGTCAGGCTCGCCCGCCTCGGCGAAGGCCGCACGCATATCTTCGATGGAAGTGTCGCCCGTATTGTGGAATGCAATAGACGTACCGCCTACAAACTCGATACCAAACTGAAGACCGCGAACACCTACAACCGCAAACGATAAGACAACAAGTGCAGCCGAAATGCAGAGGAGCACTTTGCGTGCGCCCATGAAGTTGATGTCGCGCTTAATAAAGCGACCCTTCAACTCATCGAGCGTCTTGTGGGCAATAGACTTCTTTTCCTCCATTGCCTCAGCGGAAGGATGGGCAACCGTGCCCGTCTGTTCGCCACGAAGCTCAGCATAAACCGGCGCTGCTTCCTGGCAGTCACGCACGCCCCAGAAACCAGGATGCTCGGTGATAACGTGTGGAGCAAGAAGGCGAATGAGCGGAGCCTTCAGCAGCAGCATCATAACGATGTCGCACGCAATGCCCAGCGCCAACGTAAGGCCGAAGCCCTTAACGCTTGCAGAAGCCAAGAAGAACAGGGTGAGGGCCGAAACCAGCGAAACCAGGTCGGCATCGATAGAGGTTTCGATGCCATGACGAACACCCGTGATGGAGGCCGCACGAACGCTTCTGCCCATTCGGATTTCCTCGCGGAAACGCTCAAGTACCAGAATCGAGGAGTCGGCAGCCATACCGATGGTAAGGACGATACCCGCAATGCCCGCCAGAGAAAGCGAGAACAGGCCGAACGCCGAAAGCGTAGCCAAAAGGCCAAGGTAGAGCACGGCGAACACGGCCATTGCAGCAGCAGTGAGCAAGCCCAAACCGTGATAGAAGAACAGCAGGTACAGCATAACCAAGGCAAGACCCAAAATGGCAACGATCAGACCACTGTTGAGGGCATCCTGACCAAGCGTAGGACCTACCACCTGGCTCTGCTCGTAGTGGAAGCTTACTGGCAACGAACCGCTTTCGAGAACCGTCTGGAGAGACTGCGCCTCTTCAAGCGTGTAATTACCCGTGATAGAAACCTGGCCACCCGTAATTTCCGACTGAACCGCAGGAGCGGACTGGATTTGACCGTCCAGGATAATGACGATCTGACCATTGGTAGGAGCAAGATCGCGCGTTGCATCGGCAAACGCCTGAGTGCCAGCAGAATCGAGCGAGATGTTGACCGCGTAGTACTGGCTGGTTTCAGATGCCTTGTCTACCGTAACGCGCGTGATGTTTTCGCCCGTGATGAGGGGCGTATAGGTACCCGGGTCAACGCTGCGATACGTTGTCTTGCCCGTCTTGAAGGAATTGCCGAAATCGTCGGTAACCGAACTCTGCTGCATGTAGGTGCCGTTCTTGATGGCAGCCTGATCGTCAGCTTCGGTGAAGGAATCAGCGCGAGCAAATTCCAACTTGCCCGTTTTGCCGATGGTAGCAAGGGCTGTTTCGGGATCGGAAAGACCCGGGATCTGGACCAGGATCTGATCGTTGCCCTGAACCTGAACCGTTGCCTCAGATGCGCCCAAGGCATTGACGCGCGATTCGATGATGGCGCGAGACTTCTCCATGTCTTCCTTGGTAACGTCTTCGCCATCGGTGCTCTGCGCAGAAAGGACCACGGAGAGACCGCCCTGGATGTCAAGACCCTGATTGATCTTTTCGTTCGGAGGCGTGAACATGAACACCGAGCCGATTACCAGAATGGTTGCCGCAATAAGAAGCCATACGTTACGGCGGTTCTTGTTGCCACCCGTACGCTTGTTGCGCTCCTTCTGACGCTGGGAATTCTTCTTCTGGGCTTCCTTCGCGCGAGCCTTGCGGCGCTTTTCGCGCTCCTTGGCACGCTGCTTTTCTTCAGCCGTAAGCTTCTTCGCTTCCTTGGAAGATGCCGTGGCTTCTTTTTCCTCGTCCAATTCGTTTTCCTTGGGTTGGTCGACCATAGTAGTCCTTCTGATTATCCTCTGAACAGCGCGCGAGCGCGCATGCGCATATCGGAAACATGATAGCGGCACTCACGTTAACCCGATGTTATTTCTTCAATTTCGTCACTTTACCGCACAAAAGCAGCCGTCGAAAGGGCAAGGCTGATCATTGCGCAATCTTTTGCGAGCGAACTAAAGCAGGCCCTCGGGCACACGTGCCCAAAACGTGAAAATGGGGGCACTCCCCCATTTTCAAACCAGCTGCGTAGCGTTAATAGTCTTTTGCGGCAGGCGAGTTCATCCAATCCTGATAGAACTCCTCATAAGCACCGGCAAGCACCGCTTCTCGAGCGCCGTCCATCAAATGCAGCAAGAAATAAAGATTGTGAATACTCAGCAGCACGCTACCCAGCATTTCATTCTGCTTAACCAGATGGCGAATATAAGAACGGCTATGCGTTTTGCAGGTGGGGCAGCTACATGCAGGGTCAAGAGGACCAAAATCGTGCTTGAACTTGGCATTGCGCATATTCATACGACCCTGAGAAGAAAACGCCGTACCCATGCGTGCCGTGCGCGTAGGCAGCACGCAATCGAACATGTCAACGCCTTCATGCACAGCGCGAACCAATGTAGTGGGATTGCCGACGCCCATAAGGTAACGCGGCTTGTTTTCCGGCAGCGCACGGGCAACGTCGCCCAGTGTTTCGAACATGGTTTCGTGATCTTCGCCCACCGAGTAGCCACCGATGCCGAAGCCCGCAAAATCCTTATGACCCGAAGCCACGCTTTCTCGGCCAATTTGCTTCAGACGAGCAATAGAATCGAGGCGCAGGTCCAAATGCATGCCGCCTTGGCAGATTGCAAAGAGGGCTTGATCTTCGCGCGTATGGGCAGCAAGGCAACGGCGGGCCCAGTTTGCAGACAGATCAACCGCACGCTGAACAAATTCGCGCGTAGCGGGATAAGGTGGGCACTGGTCGAGCTGCATGATGATGTCGGCGCCCAACTTCTGCTGAATGTCCATGTTGTCTTCCGGCGTCCAGCGGATTTTGTCTCCATCATAGATAGAGGTGAACGTCACGCCGTCGTCGTCGAGCTTGCGCGTGTCCTCAAGGGAGAAGATCTGGAATCCACCCGAATCGGTAAGCATTGGGCCATCATAGGCGCAGAACTTATGAAGGCCACCTGCCTCGGCAACCAGATCGGCGCCGGGGCGCATTGCCAGGTGGTAGGTGTTCGACAGCACAATCTGCGAACCGATCTCCTTCAACGTTTGAGGGCGAATGCCCTTCACCGTAGCGCTGGTTCCAACGGGCATGAACAGAGGGGTTTTAACCGTACCGTGTGCTGTTTCGAACGAACCCGCACGAGCGTGCCCCGATTGAGCCTCGACCGTATATTTAAACAAAGCCATTATTCACACTCCGGAAGTTCGTCGACAAAACGAGCAAAGTCGGCAAGGGTGCCGTGTTTCACCGATTCGATATCGAATCCGTCAGGGTCAAGAAGCCAATCGGTTACCAGATAGGCATCCAAGCCCAACTTCATCGCCGCTAAGTCTTCTCTGGTATTGTTTCCCACCATAAGGATGTCCTCGGGTGCCAAGCCGATTGCCTCCACGTTTTCCCGGAAATAAGCCGTATGAGGTTTGGTGCTCGTGGAATTGTCGTACGTGGTAATGCGATCGAATGCGCTTGCGGGGACATTCGCCCAAGAAAGACGCTTTTCAACCGCAATACGGGGGAACAAGGGCATGGTGGTGAGGTACAGCGGATAGCCCTTTTCCTTCAGCGTCTTCACCACATAAGCGGCGTTCGGGTCGACATTCGTGGCCATAGCGCTGAGGCCGTCAAAGTAGGTTGCGTAATACTCGTCCATCATCTTCTCGTATTCGACCGAGCTGTCGCCCCCCATACGGGAGGTGAACGTTTCCCAGAAGCGCTCAGAATTCAAGCCGCCCTGCTTCGTAAGCATACTTTTCACGCCAGCGCTCAAAGCATCGATGAATTGTTTCGGGTCATGGCCGCGAGCCTGCACGAAAGCGGCGATATCATTGAAATAGTTTTTCAGGAATGCATCCATGTCGATAGGCAGGAGCGTCCCGTCGAGATCGAAGAACACGGCTTTATAGCTGCGTTTGGGCATTGTGGGCAATCCTTTCTCAAAGGTGCTCGAAAGTAATCAGGTGCTAGTATAGGTGACGCTGGAAGGAGCGTACGACGAACCTATGAAATTACTACTTCACGCCTGTTGCGGGCCCTGCTCTTTGGAACCGGTTCGGATACTGGCTGAAGCGGGCCATGAGATAACCATCGCCTACCTCAATTCCAATATTGCGCCCGCATCCGAATACGAGCATCGACTTAAAACGTTGCTGGAGTGGGCAAAGAGCCAAAACATCCCCGTGATAGAAGGGCCCTACGAACCCACTACCTGGCAAAACTCCGTCAAGCAAACCTGGGACGGTACGCAAGAGAATCGAGCCGACCGCTGCCGCGCCTGCTACCGCATTCGCCTGGAAGAACTTGCACGCTACGCGCACGAGCATGGATTCGAAGGTATTGGCACCACCCTCACCGTAAGCCCCTACCAATATACAGACATCATCAACGAAGAACTTGAGCGCGCTGCTGCACCTTACGAGGGATTGTCGGCGGTATTCCAAGACTTCCGCGAATTCTATCCACAAGCAACCATACGCAGCCGCGAACTGGGCATGTATCGCCAGAATTATTGCGGTTGCGCTTATTCCGATGCCGAAGCTGCAGCTGAACGTGCCGAGCGCAAAGCCGCACGAAAAGCAGCCAAGGCAAAAGAGAAACGAGAGAAACTAATGAACATGCGTACCGACGATTTCGACTACGACCTGCCCGAAGGGCTTATTGCCCAGGAACCCGCCGCCGAGCGCGATGGCTGCCGCATGCTGGTCATGAAACGCCAGAACGGCGCTCTTCACGATGAGATCTTCCGCGACATCATCAACCATTTGAAGCCAGGCGACCTGATCGTAGCCAACGAAACCCGCGTCATGCCCGCTCGCCTTTTGGGAACCAAGCGCAACACCGGCGGCCAGGCAGAGGTGTTCTTGCTGCGTGAGCGTTTCGACGTTGAGCCCAAACACGACTCTTCGGCCATCTGGGAAGTGTTGGTGCGCCCCGGCAAGCGCCTTAAGCCCGGTACGGGTGCCATGGTCGATTTCTCCGACAAGGAAGGTACGGTAGTACTTTCCGCCGAGATCATCGACTGGGTTGAAAACGCCGAAAAAGGCGAACGCTTGGCGCGCCTCACCACCACCCTGCCCTCGCTCGACGAAGCGTTGCACCGTGCTGGCCATACGCCCCTGCCACCCTACATCAAAAATTACGCGGGCGATGAAGAGCTGTATCAGACAGTATTCTCACGAGAAGAGCGCAGCGCTGCCGCACCCACCGCAGGCCTCCATTTCACGCCCGAGCTCATCGAGCGCATCAAGGCGAAGGGCATCGATTGGGAAACCGTGCATCTGGAGGTTGGCCTGGACACCTTCCGCATCGTTGACGAGGAGTTCCCGAAAGATCACCAGATTCACACCGAGCGCTACACCGTTCCCGAAAAAACCGTTGAGGCCATCAAGCGCACTAAGGCCAACGGCGGTCGTGTAATCGCCATCGGTACCACCAGCGTTCGCAGCTTAGAGTCGGCATGGGACGCTGAAGCGGGTGAAGTCCTACCGCGCGACAGAGAGGCAACCAGCCTCTTCATCCTTCCTGGTTACGAATTCCATGTGGTCGACGCAATGGTAACCAACTTCCATGTGCCCCGCTCAACCCTGATGATGCTCGTAAGCGCATTCTCGAGCCGCGACAACATCATGAAGGCCTACCGTCACGCCATTAAGCACAAGTACCGCATGCTTTCCTTCGGCGACGCAATGTTCATTGAATAGCATTGAGGCCCCATCGTTTCTCTAAGCGATGGGGCCTATTAACAACACGGCATCGAACACGGTTCGCCTTCGCATCAAGTGCCGAACACGCCTGGTGCCACTCCGCCAAACGCCCTTGCAGCCCACGCCAAAGGCTCTCGTAGGGCACACGTATCCACTGCGAAAGGAGGCCGTTCGCAAAACGGACCCAAACAATGGAAGATATGAAAATAGCCGTTCTCATCGATGCCGAGAACATCTCAAGCAAATACGCAAGCATCATCCTTCAGGAAGCGTCCAGCATGGGCAACCTGATATACAAGCGCATTTACGGCAATTGGACCACGCCCGCGCTTAACACCTGGAAAAAAGAACTGCTCGACAACGCCATTCAACCGATCCAGCAATACAGCAACACCGTAGGCAAGAATTCGTCGGATTCCGCCCTCATCATCGATGCGATGGACCTTCTGTATCAAAAGCGACTCGACGCCTTCTGCATTGTCTCGTCCGACAGCGACTTCACGCGCCTTGCCTCGCGCCTGCGCGAATCGGAGATGTTCGTATTGGGCATGGGCGAGCAAAAAACGCCACGCGCCTTCATTAGCGCTTGCAATAAGTTTGTCTACCTCGACCTTCTGCACAAGGCAAGCGCCAACGCCGTAAAGGGCAAAAAGGCGAAGAACAGCAAAAAGAAACAGGGCGACCAAACTCCCCCTAAGCCCCCGAGGGGAGCAACCGAGGCAGCCGCTTCGAAAGTAGAGGAATCCGCCAAAGCCCAAAATCGCAACAGCGAAGAAAAGGCCTCGCAGCATCAGCCCCAAATTGAGCAGAAAATCGCAGTTAAGCAAGAACGTGATACCCGTGGTGAGCACGAACTCGCCGACGAGGACTTCAACGGGCTCGATATCATCACGGTGGAAACCGCTCTGCGCGAAATTGCCGAAGAGTTCAGCGGCGATGACGGCTGGATCCTTTCCTCAAGTTTGGGAGCACGCCTTGCCAGACGCCTGCCCGACTTCGACACACGCAACTTCGGCTTTAAGAAGTTTGTGCCCTTCATCGAATCGCTCAGCTTCTTCGAAAGCAAAAGCGTAAGGGAGTCGGAAAACTCAGGCGTGAAGACCGTCTATTTCCGCCTGATAGAGGAATAGGGCTACCGCGTTGCCTCGTCGGCAGCGCGGACCGCATATTCCAAGGCAGCCACCGCTGGCTCCACCGAATCCAATTCAATACCGCCATAGCTCACCAAAAAACGCCGCACAGGGCCCCGCTCTGTTGCGGCGCTTTTGCTATAGAACAGGGATAGCGGCACGATGCGCACTCCCCTGCCTTGGGCGGCATCAACAAATTCCCGTTCCCAGCGGCTCTCCGCGGCAGGACCGGCGGGTTGGTGGCAGTCGTTCGCGTTTTCAGCGGCAACATCATCGAACCGGTAACGCATGGCGTGTCCCTGCAGGGCGGAATTGCGCACCTCGAGTGTTTTTATGTCGGTGGATATGCCCATGATGAAATGGATGCCAGCATCCTGTTCTTCAATGCTTACCCTTTCCGAAAAGGAACTGGTCTGAAAAGCGGAGACCAAAGCATCACGCACTGAGCGATAGTGGGTGCGCAACCTGTTCACGTGGCGTTCATAGTCGCCGCTTTCGATAAAACGCGCCAGGGCCAGCTGATCGATAGCGCTGACGGTGCAGGAGTAAAATCCCAGTTCGCGCCTGAAACGGTCCGCCAATGAGGGCGGCAAAACCAAGTAGCCGATACGAAACGCCGGTCCCAGGCTTTTCGTAAAGGTGTTGGCGTAAATCACCTTCCCCGTTGCATCAATGCTTTGAAGCGAAGGGATGGGGCGTCCCGTAAGGCGGAACTCGCAATCGTAGTCATCTTCAACAAGGTACCGATTGCCCTTAGCAGAAGCCCAGCCCAAAAGCTCGTAGCGTCGACCGATCGAAGTCACAATGCCCGTAGGAAACTGATGCGACGGCATCAGATGTAAGACATCGGTACCCGATTCGACAACAGACACCATATCGATACCGTTTTCATCCAAGGGAATATGCGAAAGCTCAACGTTATTCGCCTCATAGATCCGAGAGAGACGCAAATACCCTGGGTCTTCAACACCATAATGGAGATTGCGCCCCAGCAACTGAACGAGCCAGTTGTAGAGCACCTGAGAACCAGCCCCCACCACAATGCAGTCGGGATCAACTTCCATGCCTCGAAACCCACGAAGATGATCAGCGATAGCCTTGCGCAAACGAAAGGCACCAGCGAACCCCGTTTCACCCACGAGCATACGTTCCGATTCGCGCGTCAGGGCATCTCTCAACGATTTTGCCCATGCCGCATAGGGGAACATGCCCAAGGGAACCGACGAACCTGTGAAATCAGCGAACACCGCTTCACCATTGAAGCTATTTTCGCCAGAAGGGTTCGCTGATGTCGAAGATTGCCCGCCTGCGTCAATGCGACCCCCGCGGGGCCGACCCGCCGCCGCCAGCGAAGCGTAGGCCTGCGCCAAGCCCTCTTCGGGAAGCAGATTCCCATCGGCCGGATGCGCCGTTTCCGGCGAAGATGACCCAACGCCGAAAAAAGACGGTTTGCAGCCAGGAACAACGCCAGAAGGGCTCAAATCGCATGCGAAATAGCCCCTTCGAGGTTCAGCTCTCAAATACCCTTCCGCGATCAACTGCGAATACGCACCTTCCACGGTGATCAGGCTCACGCCCAAATGACGCGCAAAGCTGCGCTTGGAAGGAAGCTTTTCCCCTGGCGCAATAGCGCCAGCTTCGATATCGGCGCGAATGCAGCGATACAGATATTCATACAGGCTCAGTTCGCCCTTATTTGAAAACGAATAGGTAAGCATACGAAGCTCTTTCCCGTTCCAACATCGATGCTGATCTTATTTCATCTGGTTATAGTCTGGTCATATCATTATTACCAGTATTGGGTATACCCGCAATACCACAACGCCTCTACTCTTTCATTCGTTATCAAAAGCGACCCAAACGCGCTAACAAAGCGCGTCCGCATCAAACGATTCAAGGAGAACGAACATGGCAGAAGCAAATACCCCCGAAGAGCAGGTTAAACTGAACCGTCAGCTAGCGCAGATGCTCAAGGGCGGCGTAATCATGGACGTAACCACGCCCGAACAGGCACGAATCGCCGAAGAGGCAGGCGCCTGCGCAGTTATGGCGCTTGAGCGCATCCCTGCCGACATCCGCGCAGCTGGTGGCGTCTCCCGCATGAGCGATCCCAAGATGATCAAGGGCATCCAGGAAGCCGTTTCCATCCCCGTTATGGCTAAATGCCGCATCGGCCATTTCGTCGAGGCTCAGCTGCTTGAAGCTATCGAAATTGACTACATCGACGAATCCGAGGTGCTCTCGCCTGCCGATGATACTTACCACATCGACAAGACCAAGTTCTCGGTTCCCTTCGTATGCGGCGCACGCGACTTAGGGGAGGCTCTTCGCCGCATCGCTGAGGGCGCAACTATGATCCGCACCAAGGGCGAGCCCGGTACGGGCGACGTTATTCAGGCAGTTCGCCATATGCGAAAGATGAACCAGCAGATTCGTCACGTGGTTTCGCTTCGCGAAGATGAGCTCTTCGAAGAGGCAAAGCAACTTGCCGTTCCCGTGGAGTTGGTTAAGTACGTGCATGAAAATGGCAAGCTGCCCGTTGTCAACTTTGCCGCTGGCGGCGTAGCAACTCCTGCCGATGCTGCCCTCATGATGCAGCTGGGTGCCGAGGGAGTATTCGTTGGCTCCGGCATCTTCAAGTCGGGCAACCCGGCAAAGCGCGCACAGGCCATTGTTAAGGCGGTAACCAATTACACCGATGCCAAGCTCATCGCAGAGCTCTCCGAAGACCTTGGCGAAGCCATGGTGGGCATTAACGCCGACGAGATCGAGCTGATCATGGAAGAGCGCGGTCGCTAATGGCTGTTGCTATCCTGGCTCTTCAAGGGGCCTTCATCGAGCACAAGAAAAAGCTTGAAGCGCTTGGAGCGGAATGCTTCGAAATCCGTCAGGCATCCGACTTGGAGCGCTCTTTCGACCGCGTGGTGCTTCCCGGCGGCGAGAGCACCACGCAGGCAAAGCTTTTGCATGAGCTTGGACTGATGGACCCTCTGCGCAAACGCATCGAAGAAGGCATGCCTGTGCTGGCCACCTGCGCCGGGCTTATCCTTTTGGCTGAAACGGTAGACGGAACGGGCGACTTGGATAACCTTAATCCCGCTGCCGCCCAAAACCGCCTACAGGTTAAGGGGCTTGGCACCATGCCCATCACCGTGCGCCGCAACGCCTACGGTCGCCAGCTGGGCAGCTTTCATGCCTATGGGCCATTTGGCGAAATGGACAACGTCCCTATGACGTTCATTCGCGCTCCGTTCATCACGGAAGTCCGCAGGGGATGCAACGTCTTGGCAACCTGCGAAGGGAACATCGTAGCCGTGCAGTACGGCAAGCAGCTGGGTATGGCGTTCCATCCCGAACTCGATGACGATAACCGCATCCACGAACTGTTCCTCTCTTTGTAGCCTCAAAGTCCAACGCAGTTCCACAAACGCAAAAGCCTCCCGCTTCGAGCGACTTAAGCTCAAAGCGGGAGGCTTTATTATTACCTGAGAATTTCGAGAATCAGCTAGGCTTGCGCTTTTCAGCTTCGCGCATCGCCTTGTCAATATCCTTTACCATTTCTTCGGCACAAGGGCACCGATCGGGGTTATGGGCACTGCACCCGCCGCACTCGTCGCATGCAATATGCCGACCTTGCTTATGGGCGCGCACCCAGCTGACAATAATTGCGCCAACAACAGCAATCAGGACAACAAGCACCACGAATGTTCCAAGGTTCATACCTCAAACTCCTTTCAAGGCTGCATCGCAAACCCATCAACACAATCAGGAAGCCGCAGATCCGCTCAAACGAGCAGACCTGCGGCAGATAAAGTACCTTCGGTTACGGTCTAGGCTTCATCAACCGCACGAACAGCAGCTTTGCCTTGCCACTTGTTCGGACGGAACAGCAGCCACAGGAAGGCGATGAATGTCGCGATCGCAAGAACGGTGAATACGTTGAAGGAAACCTCACCGACAGCCAAGCCGGCAAACTGGTAAATCCAGAGAGATACAACCCATGCGATTCCGCACTGATAGCCGATTGCTGCGAAGAACCACTTGGCGTTGTTCATCTCGCGCTTGATGGCGCCCATTGCCGCGAAGCACGGAGCGCACAGCAGGTTGAATGCCAGGAAGGCATAGCCCGACGCATAGGTGAAGGCTGCCTGAACGTTTGCATACCAACCGGCATCACCGTCGTACAGAATGCCAAAGGTAGATACAACGTTCTCCTTCGCGATAAGGCCCGTGATGGTGGCAGATGCTGCCTGCCAATCGCCGAAGCCCTGAGGTGCGAAGATCCAGCAGATTGCACCACCGATGATGGCCAGGATCGAATCGTTCTGATCCTCAACTGCCTGGAATACGCCATCCACGAAACCGTAGGAAGAAATGAACCAGATCAGGATACATGCTACCAAGATGATAGTACCGGCCTTCTTGATGAAGGACCATGCACGCTCCCACATGCTACGCAACACCGCACCAATGGTTGGCAGATGGTACGCAGGAAGCTCCATAACGAATGGGGCAGGATCGCCTGCAAAGAAGCGGGTCTTCTTCAGAATAACACCAGAGCAGAGAATGGCAACAATGCCCATGAAGTATGTGCTGGGCGCAACCCACCACTCGCCACCGAACACAGCACCCGCAAACAAAGCGATAATCGGGAGCTTTGCACCGCAAGGGATGAACGTCGTGGTCATAACGGTCATACGACGATCGTTCTGGTTTTCAATGGTTCGGGAGGACATGATGCCGGGCACGCCGCAGCCGGTACCAATAAGAATCGGCACAAACGACTTGCCGGAAAGGCCAAAGCGGCGGAACACGCGGTCGAGGATGAACGCGATACGAGCCATGTAACCGCAAGACTCAAGGAAGGCAAGCAGCAAGAACAGTACCAGCATCTGGGGAACGAAGCCGAGCACCGCACCAACGCCAGCGACAATACCATCGAGAATCAGAGCCTTCAGCCAGTCGGCGCATCCGATAGAATCCAGGCCCTGCTCAACAAGAACAGGAATACCGGGAACCCACATGCCGTATTCCGTAGGATCGGGCTCGGAGCCTTCAATCTCTTCTGCGTACGTATCGGCGTCTACCTCCTGGGTTTCGCCGTTTTCATCAACATAGGTTGCGATGATGCCTGCATCAGCGGCTTCGTCAGCGAAGTCTTCAGATTCAGGATCAAGGCCTTCCTCGATCGCTGCTGCCTCAAATGCGGCAATGGCATTCTGGTCGCCCTGATAGGGAGCCAGAACATCAAGAGCTTCCTGGTAGGCATCTACATCTACTTCAACCGTTTCGTTTTCGCCCGTTTCGTCGTCATACGACTCATAGGTCGCCGTCAAACCAGCGGCTTCAGCATCTTCGATGAATGTCTCGGAAGCAGGATCAAGATCCTCTTCTTCGGCTGCAGCTTCAAAGGCGTCAACGCTTTCCTGCGCGCCCTCGAACTCCTCAGACACCTCGTCGAATTGCTCTTGGCCAGAGCCTAGATACCAGCCATCACCGAATACGCCATCGTTTGCCCAGTCGGTAGCAATGCTGCCAACGGTAGAAACGGAGATGTAGTACACAAGGAACATAACCACAACGAAGATCGGCAATGCCAGAATGCGGTTGGTAACCACACGGTCGATCTTGTCGGACGTGGTCAGCTGGCTTGCCATATTCTTGCTACGGCAATGGTCGATGATCGTTGAAATGTAGGAGTAGCGGTCATTGATGATGACGCTCTCGGTGTCGTCGTCGCTTTCCTTTTCCACCTTGGCAACGACATCGCTCACATCGGGAGCTCCCTCGAGGGCAGCGGCAATCTTGCTGTCTTTTTCAAGAAGCTTGATTGCATAGAAGCGCTTGAGGTTGGTGGGGATACTGGAAGGAAGTCGACCTTCGATGGTTGAGATTGCTTCTTCCACTACAGCGGAAAACGTAATTGGAGTAGGCGCAGCCGCAGAACCAATGGTCTTAAGGCAGTTCACCACCTCGTCGATGCCCTCGTTCTTCAATGCGGAGATCTCAACCACATTGCAACCGAGTTCTTTTGCCAACTGGTCTGCATGGATTTCGTCACCGCGCTTGCGGACGACGTCCATCATGTTAACGGCAACGACAACCGGTACGCCCATCTCAAGAAGCTGCGTAGTGAGGTACAGATTGCGCTCAAGGTTGCTGCCGTCAACGATGTTCAGGATGGCATCGGGCTTTTCCTGAATAAGGAAATTTCGCGCGACAACTTCTTCCAAGGTATAGGGGGACAAGGAGTAAATACCTGGAAGGTCGGTAATCTCAATAGACTTGTCGGCCTTGAGCTTACCTCCCTTTTTCTCAACGGTAACGCCTGGCCAGTTGCCAACATACTGGTTGGAGCCGGTCAGCGCGTTGAACAGGGTGGTTTTACCGCTGTTCGGGTTGCCTGCTAGTGCAACTCTCATTCATTCCTCCATTCGGTGTTAGATTAGGCTAACTACAGGATCAAAAAAAAATCGCGATGCGATCGTGCGAGCGCACTATGCCTATCAGAGGATGCTCATGCTCAACCCTTTGATGGGCATAAATGCGCTTATTCGACTTCAACCATCTGTGCGTCTTCTTTTCTCACAGAAAGCTCGTAGCCGCGAACGGTAACTTCAACCGGATCGCCCAAAGGCGCGACCTTGCGAATGTAAACCGAACAACCTTTGGTGATGCCCATGTCCATGATGCGACGCTTTACTGCGCCTTCGCCATTGAGCTTCACAACGGTCACCGTTTCACCGCTCTTAACTTCTCGAAGAGTTTTCACTATGCCTCCCCTCTTCATCTTTTCGCTTTGTCAGAAATGGCAAACCGCTACACCGTAATGTGCTTTGCAAGCTCGGAAGAAAGCGCAACGCGAGAGCCTTTCACGTTCACGATGAGGTTGCCGCCAATACGCGACACAACAACGATCTGCTCGCCGGGAACAAAGCCCAGATTCTCAAGGTGACGATGGATGTCACCCGCGCCATCGTGAAGCTGCCTTACGTGGTAAATGCCATTGTTCCTAACTTCAGACAAAACCATGATGCTTCCTTCCACATGCCCTGCAGGGCGGTTTGCGGCTCTAGTAAACCAGAGCTAACTAACAGACTGATGTTAACCCCGTCATACTCTATCGTCAATGTTTACCAAAGGTTATTTTTTTGAATGCTTGTAGGGTTTTTCGAACAGCCTGGTGGATGGAGCTATTTCACGCAATTTAATTATTTATCCAATGACAAAAAGCATCTTGCGACCAGACATACCACCGCTCTCGCATATTGCATACAAATGCAGCGAGAACAGGCATAGAGGAGGCAAGATGCTTAAAGTGCAGGAACTGAAAGGTTAGGCAGATCGGCAATCCCGACAGATTATTGGGGAGCCGAGATGCCCAGGGCATTAGGGTCTATGCCGCTGCGCTCAAATAAGGCATCGAGCGCCTGTTGGCTGACGCTGCTTTCATCAAGATCGACTCCGAATGCTCGAGCTACTGCGTACGCTTGTTCCCGACGCAAAGCCGCGATAGAAGAATCCCCTGCTTCGCTAGAATAGCGAGACGAAAGGAGCAGCGAGCGAGATACGTACTCCATAAGCTGAGGATCAGGCTGCGAGAGCTGCAGCATTGCTGCCATTGATTCTGGCGCCATGCATAAAAGAAGGCCACCGTCCATCTCCGTCGCATCGGAAATTGCCGCATCGAGCATATCAGCCGCTACGCGGGGGTCGTTTTCACCTCGCGCACGAAGCAAGCTTTCCTTCATGGCAGCAGCAAGCTGCATGAACATGCGCATCAGATAATCTTGGGTTAACACGTTATCCCCTCTCTGGGTACCGTATTCCCAGATGCTCGTAAGCACGCTCCGTTGCCTGGCGGCCTTTCGGTGTGCGAATGAGCAAACCTTGTTGAAGCAAATACGGTTCGTACACATCTTCAAGCGTATCGGGCTCTTCCGAAAGCGCCGAAGCTAGCGTCGAAAGCCCCACAGGCCTGCCCGAGAATTGAACGCAGAGAAGTTCCAGTATCCTGTTGTCCACCGGGTCGAGACCCAAAGAATCCACCTCGAAAAACGCCAACGCCTGAGCTGCACAGTCTTCATCAATAGGTGAAATGCCCTTCACCTGAGCCCAATCGCGTACGCGCTTAAGGAGGCGATTGGCCAAGCGGGGAGTTCCACGGCTACGGCGGGCAATCTCCAGGGCGCCTTCCTCCAGGATACTCACACCCAAGATGAGCGCCGAGCGTCGGACAATAAGGGCCAGCTCCTCCGGCGCATAGTAATTCAGACGGAACGCTATACCAAAGCGATCACGCAGAGGACCTGTTAGCAAACCGGTTCGCGTAGTGGCTCCAATGAGAGTAAACTTCGGCAAATCGAGCCTGATTGAGCGGGCTGCAGGCCCCTTGCCAACAACGATATCAAGCGCAAAATCTTCCAGTGCTGGATACAGCACTTCCTCAACCATGCGATTCAGGCGATGAATCTCGTCGATAAAAAGAACGTCACCCTCTTCAAGATTGGTAAGGATAGCGGCTAAATCTCCCGTACGCTCAATTGCGGGACCACTTGTTGTTTTGATATGCACGCCAAGCTCATTGGCAACAACGGTAGCCAACGTGGTTTTTCCCAAGCCAGGAGGGCCCGAAAACAGAATATGATCAACCACATCCTTGCGGGCCCGTGCCGCCTCGATGAGGATAGAAAGGCTATCCTTCACTTTCTTTTGTCCCAAATACTCGTCAAGGCACGTTGGCCTCAGGCTACGATCAAGGACCAGGTCGTCTTCGATAAGGGAAACCGAACAAGCGCGCGAGGCGGCATCGCCATCGCGAGATGAACCAGTATCTTTTAAAGCTTCCAAAGGCGCTTCGAACAGTGCGCTTTCTATTTCAAAATCGTCAGACAAAGATGAGTCCACCTTTTATCGATTATTTTCCTAAACGCTTTAAGGCGTATTGCAATAGTATCGTTTCGTTTGCTTCCTCGGGAGCCCCCTTGAGTGCAAGATCGGTTTCTTCCGAAGTGAAACCCATGGAAAGAAGCGCTTCCACTGTACCCTTACGTGCATTTGCCGCTTGCGTTGAAATGCCGGGCAGAGCGATCTGAGCCTCGGAGCCGAACGATTCTTTCAATTCGAGCGCAATGCGCGATGCCATTTTCTTTCCCACACCGGGAATTTGCTGGATAGCCCCCACGTCTTGCGACACAATAGCGGACACCAACGCCTCTGGCTCGTAGGTAGAAAGAGCAGAAAGCGCAACCTTTGGCCCAACGCTTGAAACGGAAGTGAGCTTTGCAAACAGCTTTTCTTCGTCATGGTTCAAAAAGCCGTATAGCACCAACGCATCGTCACGAACTTGCAAGCGCGTTAGAACCTTGACCTCTTCGCCAACATGCCCCAATCGGGAAAGGCTCTTCCCCGACATGGAAACACGGTACCCGATACCACCCACTTCTATCACGACAGAATCAACGAACAGTGCCGCAATCGTTCCTCGCAAAAACGAAATCACCGCACAGCCCCCCTTTCCCAGGAAACCGAATGAGTGGTGTAGCAAATAGCAGCCGCCAAGGCATCGGCAGCATGATCGGGCGAAGGGATTTTTTCCAAGCCCAGCAACTGCTGAACCATATATTGGACTTGCCCCTTATCGGCAGACCCCGCCCCTACAACAGCCAACTTGATTTGGCTGGGCGAATACTCGGCAAGCGCCATGGATGCCTGACCGCAAGCGGTTAAAGCCGCACCACGAGCCTGACCCGTGGCAAAAGCACTTTGGGCATTCGAACCAAACCACACCGTTTCAACAGCAACGCATTCTGGCTTGTAACGTAAAACCACTGCGGAAATCTGCGTATAGATTTTTGCCAAACGCTCATGCAGGGGCATTGTGGATTGGGTTGCCACGCAGCCGTACGCTACACAGGAAAGCGATGCTCCTTTTTGGCGAACTACCCCCCAGCCTGTATGCGCCAGGCCTGGATCGATTCCCATTATGATGCGAGTTGCCGCCATGCCATCCTCTCAAACAAACATTTGTTCGTATAATAGCATAAAAGAAACGGGGGCATACAGCCCCCGTTCTATTCAGCCACTTATCGCAATCCCTACAGCCCTATGGCTTTAAAATACTCAAGCCATTTGCCAAAAGATTCGTCGCTGATAGCATGCTCCATCTGGCATGCTTCTTCTTCGGCAACCTCGAGACTAAGGCCAACTTTTTCGTGTAGGAAACGGGTGAGCATTTCATGGCGCTCCAATACCGATTTACCGTAGTTATACCCGTCTGCGGTGAGAGTGATATCGCCATAATAAGGCTGATCAAGCATGCCCGAGGCCTTCAGGCTGGCAGCAGCCTTCGAAACCGACGCCTTCGAAACGCCAAGCTTTGTGGCAACATCTACCGAACGCACAGACTGCGTATCGGAACCACCCAGCATAACGATGGCCTCAAGATAATCCTCGTGAGACATGGAGACTTTTTCCATACTATCCCTCCCCAGCAGAAGCTGACGTTGATGGTAAATGAAATGATTCGATCCCTTTTGAACAGAACGATCCCGCAATCCGTCTAAAGGGACCACGCGTCTTTCGATGAAATGCGCGTTTCAAATACAGCACGTACTAGTAGCTACATAGTATACTTATGAGACTAATATTACCCCACACGAAAGATGGATTCATGGCTACCAATCGCTATATCGACACGCGCGGACGGTGTGCGGCTCCGGTCACTTTTACCGAAGCTGTGGTTAAGGGACTTGCCGAGGGCGGCGGACTCTTCGTTCCCGAAACGCTCCCCAAGCTGAGTCTGGAAAGCATCCTTTCATTGGCAGAAATTCCCTATGCCAAGCGTGCAGCCTTTATCTATCGCTCGTTTGGCATCGACTTGCCTGACGCCAAGATCGATGAGCTCATGGATGCAACGTACGGCGACCGATTCGATGATGAGGCAATATGCCCTATTACGTCGCTCGACGGAAACACCCATGTTCTCGAGCTATGGCATGGTCCCACCAGCGCCTTTAAGGACATGGCGCTTCAGTGCTTGCCCCATTTCTTTAGCGCAAGCGCATCCCAGCTGCGCGAGCAGGGAAAACTGGAAAACACCTTCCTTATCCTGGTCGCCACTTCGGGCGACACCGGCAAAGCAGCTCTCGAAGGGTTCCGCGACAAGGAAGGCGTCCAGATTGCGGTAATGTACCCCGACGGCGGCGTTAGCGACATCCAGTACAAGCAAATGGCAACCCAGGCAGGCTCCAATGTTATGGTCTGGGCAGTAAAGGGCAATTTCGATGACTGCCAAACGGGAGCCAAGAACGTTTTCGGAGACGAAGCATTTGCCGAAAAGCTGATGGCCTCCAACCAGGTTGCCCTCTCTAGCGCCAACTCCATCAACTGGGGTCGCCTGCTTCCTCAGGTGGTTTACTACGTTTCCAGCTACGCTGAACTGGTTGCCCAGGGCAAGCTTGAAGCTGGCAAGCCGCTTGATGTCTGCGTTCCTACTGGCAATTTCGGCAACATCCTCGCTGCATGGTACGCAAAGCAGATCGGCACGCCTTTGGGTACCTTGTTCTGCGCAAGCAATGAAAATCGCGTTCTCACCGATTTCATCAATACCGGCAGCTACGACATTTCCGATCGTGAGTTCGTCCTGACCCCATCTCCTTCGATGGATATCTTGGTTTCGTCAAACGTTGAGCGTCAGCTCTTTGAGCTCACAGGTCGCAACGCCGAAGCCATTGCGACGTGGATGGAAGAGCTTAAGGCAAACAAATCTTTCACGGTCGACGCCGAAACCCTATCCAAGCTTCAGGCGGATTTCAAGTCGGATTCAGTCGATAGCGAAACATGCCTTAACACCATCAAAGAGGTACTCGATAAGTACAACTATCTTATCGACCCCCACACCGCTGTTGCCTACAAGGTCGCAGAACGACTGCATGGCGAAAACCCTGTGCTTATTGCCTCTACCGCACACTGGGCAAAGTTCGGTGAAAATGTATACCGCGCACTGCATGACATAGCGCCTGACCAGCCTCTGCCTGAATCTGTGGCTGAGCTTAGCGGATGCGCCCTGAACGATCTTATTGCTAGCGAGGCGAACAGCCATAACATTCCCAAGGGCCTCGCAGAGCTCGACTCGCTGCCTATTCGATTCAAAGATGTCATCGAAGGAAACACCTCTGCGATCGAAGAAGCCGTGCTCGATTTCCTGAAATAGACGAACACGTCAACCAGAACAAAAGCCCCTGCCCCACCGTATGAGCTGCGCCCTCTAAACCTGGATTGGAAAATACTAATCCAAGTTCAAAAAGCGTAACTCATCGGAAGAGGCAGGGGCTTTCTTTATCTTGTTTCTATCATTACAGTTGGGACCGTTTCTCCATTCTTGGAATAGGGGCTTTTAGCAAAGGAGATATTCACTATTACCTCCACCCCTTTCTCGAGACCCACGAGAGACGCCTTTGCGTTGCCCCCTAAACCCTCCTCGCATTCAGTGGGCTCAATTCCACTAATTTCGCTTGACAACGACTTCGATCCGTTTTCACAATTCCGCAATTCGGAAGCACTTTCCTCCCCTCTCGGGGGCTTAGAATCCAACGCGGGCCTGCGCTCCGTATCATATGCCGAAGTCGTAAACCGTCCATTTCGACACAGGGGAGCCCCCTCTGGCTTCGCCTCATCGTGCACAAAAGAATGGAGGCAGCTATAGCAAGTGTCCATATCGGAAAAACAGCGGGCACCGCAGACGGGGCACGTCTTCACTTCTAACCTCTGGTGTGCCCGAATTCCCTTAGAATTACTACCTTCTTGCTCATTGCTGCATGCACTCCTATTTGCCAATGGGATCTGCAAGACCTCTCCTTCATTTAAATAGCCCTTCTCCTTCGGCAACTCACCAAAACTCATTTTCTGACGCATAGCTCAATCTCATCTCCTTTTTCAAACCAGCCAACAACCCGATCCTCATCCGAGGACTCGCTCAAATCTTTCTCTAACGCCCTTCGCTCTAAAACCGCATAGGCACCAGGATGTTTTTTCAATCGCCAGGGCGGCACATTCTTGTACGATTCCAGCACCCTTCCCTCTCTTCCAACAAACGCAACGTCAATCGCGTATCCCATGCCAAACGTGTGAACAGAATGACAAGGGACAATCAAGAGAATCTCGTCGCTCGATCGACGAGAGAACAAACCCATCAACCTATCCCTGAACTTCGCCGCAAAGCAAAGCCGCTGCGCTCCTTTACCATCAACCATTCGCGCTCCTCGCATTCACAACCACAGAAGTACCTGCTCCTACCGTTTCGTAGCTAACCATCAACCAGCGATACTCTCCTTCTCCTTTAATAAAAGTCGAAATAGCTTCTTGCCCGCTCGGAACAGCCCGCCACCCCTTTTCCTCCAGCAAGGACTCAATTTCGCCAGCCGTAGAAATTCTGTTCCCCGAAAGCACGCAACCAGCAATCACCCCATCATCGGAAAGGGAATGCCAATCGCCCCATTCACCAAGAACCTCAGCGTTAAAAGAATCTGGCGCATCCTGGTCAAACCTAGCCAGCACCTTATCGGGATCAAGGCTCAAAATGCCCTCGCCGGGATTGATGACGTCCGCGAGAACAACAGTTGAACCGGTAGACCGCCCGATCGAGGTACCACCGAAGCCGGACCCCAACCACGCAAACAGCCAACCACTTACAACGGCAACAAAAACACCTAGGGCAATCAAGGCGATGGCGTAGAGGGCACGCGGATAGAATGCTTTTCGCATAAAAGGACAGGGCTTCGTCATCACATCAAAACACCAGCCCAGGTTTGTAGGCGGAAACCGATATCTGCTCTCCATGGCTAAGCGGAGGAAAGCTGAACCCAAAGACACCCGAAAGCCGCCCCTTTCCGAAAAGCGTGGGCTCGAAATACATTTGGGCAGAAAAGGTCACCATACCCCCTTCAACGCCTGACGACGAAACTTGAAAACGCAAATTATCGCGAGAAAGCGACTCTTCCAGTTGGCTTTGAATCAGCCCGCAACTCTCGCCTGCTCCCTGCTCGTAAGCTGGAGAAGCGGCATAGGTGCATACCGCATTCCTGAACACACGATCAAAGGAGGCGCAATCAGAGAAAAATAGGACAGCGTTTATTGCGACAAAAGCAACAGCAATCATTGCTGGAAAGGCAACAACAAACTCAATCGTCATCTGACCTGGGGTCTTATGAAACATCACTCCCATTGCCTCGCCCCTGTCACGCTCGAGGCAATTCCCCTCAAGGAATCGACACCATGCTGCACTGCTTGAGTCAAACCCCCAGTAATCGCCTGAGGCAGAGCCACAGTCACAGGAATCTCAACCACCCCATCGAATAAGACAATGGTGGCAATGGTGAATTCGCCGCCCAAACCGGCAATCGCGTCCATCGCGGCAGACTGAACGCAGGAAAGCGCGCCATCGATCCCGCCATTCCCCTGCGACATCAACGCCGCTTCCTTTGCAGACAAGAGCCTGGCGGAAAATGCCGAATCATCAGCCTTCAAAACATGCTGAGAATTGACCAAAACAGCCTTTCTTGCAGCAAGATCAACAGGAGCAAAACCAAAACCCTCAACGGTATCCTTCAGCGCACCCGAGGCCCAAGAGCCAAGACCGCTAGCCCCCATAAGAGGAATGCCACTCAAAACCGATTCGACGGTTTCCAACAATGCGTCATGCCCTTGCGTATATACTCCAAGAAAACCCGACCACATCCGAAGGGCAATCTTTGCAGCTCCAACCACCGCCGAACCCTCTCCCGAAAGCCCATCGAGAAACGAGGTAACCACGTTTTTCCCCTCGTCAGATGATTCCTTTACCAACGTTGCAGAAGAGAGTGCAACCCGGGCACCGAGACCCCCAACGCCCTCGGAAGAAACAAGAGACGAAGGAAAACGGGTTTGCGCAGTACCCGTATCGGAAACAAGCGATATCACGCCATAATGGCCAGGAGGCGTAATGTCGATTCGCTGGCTGCAAGCCTCGACAAAGGCCTTGCCTACCGAATCAAGCAAACCTCCAGCCATATCTTTCGCCTGCTGGTTTAATGGGTCGAGCTCTTCCCTTGCTTTCTGATACTCATCCGCCGCTTTGGCCACCTCGTTGTAATGGTATTCAAAACCGTTTTGGATCGACGAAGACGCCGCGGCGACCTTTCCCATGCTGCTTGGAACGAATTTGCAATAAGGGCAAGGTGCGTAGGATCCCACAGCATCCATTTCCTGTATTGAACCAACCCCATTCGAGCCCTGAGCAAGACCCGGGCACCCGCTCCAGGCATGCAAAACCGAAAGCCCCTGCGCGTCAATGGTTTTGGGGTATACCGCTTCGGTGTACAAGATCGTCGATCGCATTTCATCAGTGTTCTTGGGCAGGCGAGGAAAGAATGCCTCGAAAGATGACTCTGTCTCATGAACATAGCCCCGCCCAACAGTCTCTTGGGCATAAGCATAGAAGCGTTTTCTTAAAGCAGAGTTCGACAACTCATCCACCGATTGCCCGTTCGGAGCCTCGGTCTGATAACGAAGCCGATAGTACGTCTTCGCACGTTCCAAGGAAGCACCGAAGCTCCAGGTATCGACCGAAGAAAAGAATGGGTTATCGGAGCCCGCCATTCCTGCAAGCTTCGCCGCTCGTTCGTACATGCAATATGCATCAGGGCTGATGGAATCATGCTCGTACCCATGCCGCTTCCACTCATTTGCCCGCTTCGCCGCTTCTTCGGCCTGCGCGGCAACATCCTCCAGGCTATCCCGCGATTGTTCCACTTCACTCAAAGCCTCATCCGAATCGTGAAAAGAGAGCGAATCCCCCGTTTCCACTTCCCACGGAGAGAGAACAACAATTCCCTGATAATGAGCCCCATCGGATAGCGACGAATTCGCCGAATACACTTCTTGAGCCTTTACTGCGGCGATGAAGGGCAAGGCTTGGGCCAATCGCTCAAGTGACTCGTTCGCGGATTCCGAAAAAGAGTCTCGAGCTTTCTTGGTATTTTGAGCCATTTCCAAAAACGTTTTAGAAAAACCCGAAGCGGGGGGAACGCAAGCGCAAACAACACTCAAACCGAGACAACCCGCAGTGGTGAGGGATAGCGACAGGAGCACGGCATCGCAAATACCAACAACGAGATAAAACTCACCAACGGTATTCTCCGCCGCAAGAGCGGCAGCATCAGCAACCTCCTGCACCCTCGACGAACAGCTGTTGATCTCATAAACACGTGCAGCAGCAAAAATGAGCGAGATCGAAATAAGAAGAGCGAGGACCATTCCTACCGTCGAAAACCCCTCTTCGGCCCAAAATAGAGAGGACGAACGCATTTTTTTCACCGCTCGCTCCTTTCTGCGGTTGACCCATTCTGAGAAACCCACGCATCGGGATCCAGCCCTTGATCATTTCCAACCACCCAAGCGCTCTTGCTATGTGTCGAAACCGACACTTCCTGAACGAAGTTCCCCTCACCATTCACCAAGCCAAGAGAGCGAGCGCCAAAATCGAAAAATGGCAAAGGCTCGGCCTGGTTCCTGATCGTCACCGTAATGATGTCGCTTTCCTCACCACCGTCGAAACAAACCTCCCATGTACACGCTCCTTCATGAACATGAAAGTTCTTCTGCTGCGGAACCGATCCCAATCTTCTGATCACATACCCCTCATAGGCATCGGGCGAGTCGCCCGATGGGCGCGTGGAGATAAGACGGCAACCCTCCGAAGCGGCAGATTGCATAACCACGCGGTTATAAAGAAGAATCCCAGGCTGAATCAAAAGCATCATCATGAGAAGAATCACCGGTATCAGGAAGGCGCCCTCAACCGTCGACTGACCAGGGAAGAAACCGCAGGAAGAAGAGAGCCTTCCTCGCAAAACACCAGAGACGGACCCCTCCAAACGCAACGTCAGACGGCGGACGTATAAAGCCGAAGAAGAAAAGACCTCCCATACTTTGCCCATTTCGTCCTTCCTTAGTACAGAAAAATGTCAGCCCAGGCCGCAGTTGCAACATTGTTCAAATGATGAGATGCCGACTGAAGCGCATGCTCAAGCACCAAACCAGATTCGAGCAGATTCGCTACAGCCCCCAAGCCCACAACCATGGCAAGAAACGCCGCAAACACGATGGCGTATTCGACGCTCGATTGTCCTCTAAATCGTCTCATCAAGCGCTCCCTGCACCCAGACCGGACAAGTCTAGAGCCCGTTGATCCCAGAAGAGATCGCATCCCACAACTCTTGGATTTTGGGACGGAATACCGTAATGGCGATAATTGCTATAACAACCAGAACGCCGACCAGAATCGCATATTCTGTGGTCCCCTGACCTGGGAGCGCCGTACGGCTTCGCCTCGTATCCCAAAGAGCACGCACCAATGAAGCATATGATCGAGCTTCGCCTTTCACGCTGTTCAGTGCATTTTCGATACGTGTCATCGTCGATATACGCTTATCCGCCAATACTTCCCTATTCATGTCTTCCTCCTAAATTCCTTCCATCAAATCAAGCATGATCGGACCCATCACCAGCATGAGCATGGCGGGCAAGATCAGCGTCGCCACAGGGAGCATCATTTTCACTGGCGCCTTCGCCACCCTCTCCTCAAGCTTGCCCTTCCTTATCGATCGAGCCTCAACGGCAAGTAAGCTGAGGTTTTCCGCCATCGAAGTGCCGAACCGAATGGACCTGATAACGTTTTCGGCAAATCTGTCGAAGAGCAAAGAATCATACGATCGCGCGATCTGGCGTAATCCTTCGTTTCGATTGATGAGGCTATGGGCCCATTGCCTTTGCGCAGAGCCCGCCACTTCGCTCAGGGAGCCCCCAAACGATTCGCAGTAAAGGAGCAAGGCTTTGTCAAACGACATGCCACTATTCAGGCCAAGCACTATCACTTCAATCATCTGAGAAAACTGCTGCTCAGCAGATAAGGCACGGCAACGAGCCTCTTCTTTGATCGCTCTCGACAGCCTGCCCCAACCCCATATCGCTCCCACAATCGACCCAATAGCCGCAAGAAGCGACGAAAAACAGGCACCGAGCAAGCCGCCCACGAGCAATCCGCCTACCGAGAAATAAATACGTGCGCACGCATAGCCGTCCCCTGTTAGCACCCTATTAATTCCAGCCTTCTCAAATAAACAGGCTTTTTTTGAGAAGCCGTACGAGCCAACCTTCAGCAACGACGAAGGCAGATTGTACTCATCGACTGAAAATTGAATTGCCTTCTCTATAAGCCATGAACCAAATCCTCCTGATTCAAGAGAAACAGAAGATGCTTGTAGCACCGAATCGGTCCCTAGGGCTTCTTTAGCTCGTTTTTTCCTCCGGACTTCACGATGCCTTTCATAGAAAACAAGGCCAACGATCGCGCCGAAACAATAACCGGCACCTATCGAAACCGCAGATAACCAAGCCGCCATCATGCAACCTCAACCCTCAATAACCGTCGGACGATAGAAACCCCCAACACCTGCATCCCAATTGCAGTCATCAACATGACAATGCCAAGGGGACTTTCGAAAAACGGATCAAGAAACCCTGGGGAAAGAAGAGAGAACACCCCCACCAAGGCAAAGGGCATCGCAGTGACAATTTGCGCAGATAGCTTCGCTTGGGCAGTTTGCGTCCTGAGATTTCTTTTCAATTCCAACTCATCGCAGACCGACTGACGAGCCGCCTCCAATATCCGCTGCATACTGCCGCCGGTTTTATGCTGAATCTCCAACGATGTTGCCAGAAATGCCAATTCCGGCTCAGAATTTTCAGTCCGCATGACAGCCAAAGCTTGATGGACCCCACTACCAGTTTCGAGATTTCCCTCAACCTCCGAGAAAAGCTCGCTAAGCGGCCCCCTGGTATGCTCAGCAACCTCGTGGACCGTTTGAGGCAGCGAATAGCCCGTCTGAAAACAAGCTTTCATTGACTGCAGCGCTTCGGGAATTTGCTCCCGCATCTCTTCCCTTCGCTGCTCGTTCCTCTTATTAATCCAGGCATTGAGCATAAGGAAAACGCAAACCACAGAAGCAAGAGCGCCAATGACAGAAAGCGAAATCACGTAAACAAACAAGAATGCAAAACCAGAGGACGCAAGAAGCACCGTCCCCATGGGAACGAGATCGGTGCGATACCCCAACCTACGAACTTCCCCAACCATACCTTTGACGAACAAGTCAAAGGGGGTGAAGCGCAGCGTAACTTTGGACAACCCCTCTAGAAAGGGAATTCCCTCTGCGAAAATTCGACCGATAGGACTTCTTCCTCCGGTTCTGTCAACCGCTCTTTGCGATCGCCACCGATCTAGCCCTCTTTCAAATAACCAGGAAAGCCCCAAGAGCCCAAACGCGAGTGCAAAACAAGAAGCGAGAATTAATAGGATGCTTGACGTTTCCACTTCGCCACCTCTTCCCTCGTCGCTATCTCCAAGAAGGGAAGATCATCAAGCCAACCAGGATAGGCTAACCATTCCTTCTTCCCCGTTACCGCGTCACGCCTGAAATACGTCTCCACCTGGCAGCTTGATGAATTCTTATCCCAGGCATATCCCGCCAATTCGCATATCCCCCTATCGCCATTGGGGTAACGTGCAATCTGAACCACCAAATCGATCGCATTAGCTATCTGGCTCTCGATTGCCTCAATGGGAAGCTCAGCACCATAGCGAACCATTGTCGTTAAACGCGAAACCGCTTCACTGGGAGAATTCGCATGTAGGGTGGTGAGAGATCCATCGTGCCCGGTGCTCATTGCTTGAAGCATATCCAAGGCCTCCGCGCCCCTACATTCACCAACGACGATACGATCAGGGCGCATGCGCAAGGAGTTTATGACCAGGTCTCGAATCGGCACTTCGCCGATCCCTTCAGCATTCTTTTGACGGGCCTCCAAACGCACCACATGAGGATGTTCATCGAACCTAAGCTCGGCAGAATCCTCGATTGTCACGATTCGTTCGTTTGGAGGTATAAGGGCTGATAGCGCATTCAATAACGTTGTTTTTCCGCTGCCCGTGCCACCAGAAACCGCGATATTGCATCTTCTCCGCACTGCCCATCTCAATAAACAGTCCACTTCATGATCAAAAGAGCCGAGACTCCTCATCTCGTCAAGGGAAAACGCATGTGCTCGAAATTTCCGAATCGTGACAACCGGACCGTCAAGAGCAAGAGGTGGGATTATCGCATTAACACGATGCCCATGGGGAAGCCTCGCATTAACCATCGGGGAGCTTTCGTCAACGCGACGCCCAAGAGGTCCAACAATTTTGTCTATCAGATTAAAAACCTGCGCATCGTCCTCATAGCAATCGCGTGATTGATAAAGTCGACCGTTCCTCTCGTAATACAGCGACTTCGATCCATTTACCATGACCTCGGTAATGCTGTCGTCACTAAGCATCTCCTCAAGAGGTCCCAACCCAAACACCTCATCGAGATACCTCCCAACCACTTCTTCGGCTGAGTAACGCCCAGCAAGAAGCCAAGGCTCTCCAGCTATGACCTTTTCACAGGCAAGACTTATTTCACTGCGAGCCTGACGTGGATTACTTGCAATGAGACGAGCTGCGTCAGCAGGAGGAATAATTTGACCCACCTTCTCCCTCAAGCTGGTCAAGAGTGCATCATCGGCTGAAGCATCTAAGGGGGTTTTCGCCGATGCGCGCTCCATCAGGGTCATGCTGTTCTCCTTTTACGGATTCCAGGGAAAAACGTTCGCTTTTCACTTTCGACAGGAGCCTTTTGCAGCTCTGGGGACCTCAAGCGCTCAGGAACCAGTTGAGGAACAAGCTCCTTCAAACTCTCAATGAATGGATTCTTCGAAGAAACAAGCTCAAGGGGAAGGCCCGCCCCAAGCAGTTCGCCCACTTCTCTCCCTCCATCCTTTAACTCTCCAACCTGAATCCCGTGAAGAGCGCACGAAACATCCAGCGAGGTCAATAGCGCATGTTTTGAACAGAGGTTAAGAAGGAATCGGAATGGCTGGACCGCAATGCCGCAACGAGCGCAGAGATCAAGAGCACGCGAACAAGAGCGCACCGACGAGGGCCGCTGATCAAGAATGAATAAAACCTGGTCTGAGGCCTCAGACACCTGGATATGACAGTCGGACCAAAAAGACCCCGTATTAACAACCACAGCATCAAAACGACTCTTCAGAAGGGAAAGAACCTCTGACGTATATGAGACAAACGCCTCTGACTCCTCAAGCTTGTCGGGAATGCCGACAACAGCAGGCAATCCCCCTGCAGGTTTCACTTGATTGATTCGCTCAGGCTGACGAACAAGTTCATCGATTCCTACCACGTCATCAAGCCCAAGCAGGAATCCCGCATCCCCAAACTGGAGGTCCAAATCAACCAAAACCGTTTTCAAGCCCTTTTCCTGGAATAAGACAGCGAGGCAAGCGGCAACGGTGCTTTTACCCACGCCACCATTTCCACTCAGAACCGAAACAGCAAAACCAGACTGAGTTGATTTTTCGTTCCTTGAGGCGGCAGCACCCAAGATCTTTGCCGAAGCACTTTCAGGCTTCGGTTCAAACGAATTTCCGTACTCGCCCTGCGATACCTCTTCGAAATCCGAAACAGAAGGTTCAGCTGCCCTCAAAGAAGAAAGCTCTTTATCGCTACTCTCAACAGGAGACGATACCTTTTCCCTTACAGCAGAAAAAGCTTGCTCGTTTTTCTGCTCGGAATATCGCTTAACAAACTCCGCCTTACCACGAATTAAGTTAATACCCGCAGCTTGACATCGCCCAACCTCAGAACCGGTTCCGCCAAAAGAGACCAACTCGATACTCCTACTTGGATCATCGCGTTTAAGGGCAGCAGCAAGATTAATCCCCTCCATGTCATCACAAGAAACAACCCACACGTTATCTTTTTGGCCAGCCCCCGATAACGCTCGACGCGCTTCGTGAGCACTACTATACGTTTCGAGCCATTCCTGAGAATCGATGTCCTCATCATTCAGCCCTATCAATTCGGGATATCTTAATGACTCGGTATCGACACAAAGCATTGTTTTCTTGCCCATATTTCTCACCTTTTCCGTTTTTCTCCAAGGAGAATTCCATCTATATACCGATCACGATAAGATCGACCAGAGCGAGTCCCATCACCTTCCTTCATGCAGGCTAGAATTTGGAGAATCGTCTTGTTTCCCGATTTGGCCCTGCTCGGATAGTTGTCGATCGACTTCTGACGCCGGCAGGACAAAATAGATATCCATCGATTGCGACGCTGTTACAAATTCCTGAGACTGCTCGACCGGAACAGCCAGAGTAACCCAGCTCACTTTTGCTTTTGTTCCGCTCGAATGTTCAACATTGGTTGCCAGGACCATGATTTGCTTTCCGATACACGCTGTTTGCGATCCGGTTGCGTAAACATCGACAACATCACCTGCCGACAAAGCTCCGCCAACTGCTTGAACATCCTCAGCTGGGACCGATAACGCAACGCAGCCCTGAGGGACATCTATCCCCGAACCGCCAGAATCAAACCTTCGATGAGAGATAGCTTCGCCAGAAATAATCAACGAAGCAGCTTGCACACCCTTAACGTCATCAAAGGATGTCACGCAGCCACTTGGCAAAAGATCGCTCAACCACGTTTTAACCTCAGCGTTGGAAGCATCGACGGTCTCTCCTGGATAAATATCTTTAGTGGCAACGAGAACATCGACCTGTTCTCCTCCATAGCGTTGCATTGCCTCAATCCGAGCTTCATCTGCTTCTCCACGCACTTGAACCGAATAGGCAAATACGCAACCAGCGCAAAGAGCACCACTTATAAGACCAGCTATTAAAGCACCACGTTTCATTTCCCATCCTTTTCCCGATGAGCAAATGTTCTCAGGCGGATCTAACATTGATGAGAAAACCGTGAGAAAGAAAAGCGAAAGCGCCAAAAGGCCTAAAACAAAAAAGCCAGGGGACAAGCCCCTGGCTAAATAACTAAAAGCGAGATTAACTACGGCGCATTCCGCATTGCGAGCAGAAAACGCCTGCCTTGTTGCTTGCGCCACAAGCAGGGCATGACCAAGAAGAGTTCTGATCAAACCCACCTTGTTGCGGTGAAGCCTGAGCAACAGGAAGCGGGTTGGTTTTCGAAAAATCTACAGCTTCAGAAGCAGCAACTCGCTGATCTGCATTTGCGCTCTCGGGCGCAACGGAAGAACCCTGGGAATTTACAGAAGCCTGACGATATGGCTCTTGAACAGGCTCACAGTAAACTGGAGCAGACTCCAAAGCGTCATTGCCAACAAGAACCGAACGAATGTCCTGGGTGTTTCGCCACATCTTCACGATCAACATAAAGAACTCGTAGAAGAGTCGGTTAAACACTTCGCCGAGAACAAACAACACTACAACAGTGAGAATCGCAATGAAAACGCTGCCAGCATCATAAGTAAGCATCGAAAGAATGCTGATAACCGCTGCAGCGCTCCCGAAAGCAATAAAACACATGTTGTAAATAAACAGAACAATGAGGATCTTTTCGGACCAGAATTTCTCAAAACGGAGGAATGGGGCAAAATCATGTTTTGCATTCTTCAGCTGATTTTTATCAAATGAGGAAACATATTTCCTGTACAACAAAACAGTGCAAACAATTGCCGCAACAAATGCGATAAATGTCAGAGAGAGCCAAATCCCCCCTGCAAAACCAAGAAGGCTGAACAAATCAGACCCATAAGAGGAATATCCATACATTAAAAACTCCTAACAGTAATTGAACAAAGAAAAACAGGGTCGCTACCCCTCAAATAACCAGTAACAGGAGGGAATAGGCAAATTACGCTGTTGGCGATTGCGGTTTAGCCGAAGGATAAGTCTGCTTAAATTCGGTGTAATACTTGTTGTTGTCTCCGGATCGATCACGCGAAAGAGGAGCACAGATCTCATCTTCATGCCCAGTGGGATCTGAATACTGAAGGCTGATATCCCAAGACTCAGATATTGCACCAATCCTTTGAGTGCAGTCATAGTAGCAAGTAAGCATCGCAGAATAGCTGGAAGCATAGCGCGAAGTAGATGGAACAGATAAGTTCTTCAGGGCATAGTAGTCGTCTGCAATTTCCTCAGCCAACGCGTATGCACTGCTAGCGTCAGAAGAACGTATGCTCATGTTTTTAGAAACGTAATCAGCATTGAATGTTTTTGCAGCAGAGGAAATTCGCTGATCGTAATCCCCGAGTCGAGAATAGTATGCCGAGAGCGTTGAGTAGAGCTCCCTGTCTGCATCGGTAATTTTGGCAGAGGAATTATTGGAAGCAGACTGGCTGGGGTTGCTAGGCTGGGATTCTTCGGTTGGAGCCGATGAGACAGACGAGGAGTTCTGTTGGCCGGCAAACAAGTTAGACAGCAACACGCCGGCAAGAACCAGAACAGCAATTGCAAGAACAACAATCAGGATAATAAATACAGGTTTCTTCGAATCTGAATTGCGATTCGGAATTACAGGCGCAGAATCGCCAGAGGGCTGACGGTATTGCCTATTTTGAACGTCCTGCGAATTTAAAACCTGCGTATCGTCTGCATACGAAACTGTTCGAGGATCGACAACAGGCATCGGTGAAGTATCTCCAGGACCCGAAGAGTTTGAAAGGTTAGAAGATAAATCAGAAGAGTTTTCAGTGATTGCCGCACCGCATGTAGTGCAGAACTTCTGACCAGGATCAATCGGAGAACCACATGAGGTGCAAAACTTAGGGTATTGAGACATAACGAAAATCCGTTTCGGATCGCTTGATAATGCCTAATCATTATGACATTAAACGAGGAAAACGACTATTCGCCCGATGCAGAAAAGCCCCGCCCGCGCCGCACGCCCGAGGGGAGCGGCCCCGGCGGGGGGGCATGAGCCCAGAAAAGCGAAAAGGGCCCTCAAGGCCCTTGAGAGCGGAAACGCCCTGCATGAGCGGAACGGCCTATCCTCCCACGGACTGCACCGCAGTACTTTCGGCGATGGGGAGCTTAACTGCCGGGTTCGGCATGGGACCGGGTGATCCTCCCCTCCATGGTTCCGCTCATGCAGGGCGTTCGCCCGCACGAGATTCATATCCCGTTTTCAATCCAGGGGCCACCCTGGGGGTTGCATGGCGCTCAGCGAACCTTGTTCTCACTCATATCAGATCGAGAAGATGAATCGAGATGAAGAGCTCGGCCGATTAGTACCGCTCGCCTGAGCCCCTCGCGGGGCTTGCAGCTGCGGCCTATCGAACTTGTGGTCTACAAGTGGCCTTACCGAAGAGAGAACTCATCTCGAGGCCGGCTTCCCGCTTAGATGCTTTCAGCGGTTATCCGTTCCGCACGTAGCTAGGCAGCTGTGCCGTTGGTCGACAACTGCGGCACCAGAGGTGCGTCCATCCCGGTCCTCTCGTACTAGGGACAGATCCTCTCAATTCTCTTGCGCCCACGGAGGATAGGGACCGAACTGTCTCACGACGTTCTGAACCCAGCTCGCGTACCGCTTTAAACGGCGAACAGCCGTACCCTTGGGACCTGCTACAGCCCCAGGATGCGATGAGCCGACATCGAGGTGCCAAACCTTGCCGTCGATGTGGACTCTTGGGCAAGATCAGCCTGTTATCCCCGGAGTACCTTTTATCCGTTGAGCGACGGCCATTCCACGCTGGGCCGCCGGATCACTAGAACCGACTTTCGTCTCTGCTCGACTTGTTGGTCTCGCAGTCAGGCTCGCTTGTACTCTTGTGCTCTGCGGGCGATTGCCAACCGCCCTGAGCGAACCTTCGCACGCCTCCGTTACAGTTTAGGAGGCGACCGCCCCAGTCAAACTACCCACCTGGCACGGTCCGCGCCCCCGATGAGGGCGGCGCGTTAGGCTGCCGATGCGGTGAGGGCAGTATTCCAAGGGCGCCTCCCCGGGAACTGGCGTTCCCGGTTCGCAGGCTCCTGCCTATCCTCTACGCACCGCACCAACAGCCAATGCCAAGCTGCAGTAAAGGTTCACGGGGTCTTTCCGTCCTTCCGCAGGTAATTCGCATCTTCACGAATAATACAATTTCACCGGGTCCATGGTTGAGACAGCGCCCAAGTCGTTACGCCATTCGTGCAGGTCGGAACTTACCCGACAAGGAATTTCGCTACCTTAGGACCGTTATAGTTACGGCCGCCGTTTACTGGGGCTTGGCTTCAGGGCTTCGCTTGCGCTAACTCATCCGCGTAACCTTCCAGCACCGGGCAGGCGTCAGACCCTATACGTCGCCTTGCGGCTTTGCAGAGTCCTGTGTTTTTGGTAAACAGTCGCTTGGGCCGTTTCGCTGCGACCCCCTCCCGCTCCGTCCGCGTGGGACCTCACAGGCGGGGGCACTCCTTCTCCCGAAGTTACGGAGTCAGTATGCCGAGTTCCTTAACCATGGTTCTCCCGATCGCCTTGGTATGCTCTACCCGCCTACCTGTGTCGGTTTTGGTACGGGCACCGCCTCGCTCCTTAGAGGTTTTTCTCGGAAGCATGGGCTCGCCGGCTTCACATGAAGCTTCGTCTAACGTCTCGGCCTGCTGCAGGGCGGATTTGCCTGCCCTGCGGCCTACGCGCTTTCACGGGGACGTCCAGAACCCCGCCCGGCTACCCTTCTCCGTCACCCCGTCGTGCAAACGCTCCGCGGTGGTACAGGAATGTCCGCCTGTTGTGCATCGGCTACGCCTGTCGGCCTCGCCTTAGCTCCCGACTGACCCTGGGGGGATTAGCCTTGCCCAGGAACCCTTAGGCTTACGGCGGAGGGGTTTCTCGCCCCTCTCTCGTTACTCATGCCAGCATTCTCACTTCCATGCAGTCCACCGACGGTCGCCCGTCGGCTTCGCCCCGGCATGGAAAGCTCCCCTACCACTGATAAAACAGTCCGCTGCTTCGGTACAACGCTTAGCCCCGTGTATTGTCGGCGCATGTCCACTTGACCAGTGAGCTGTTACGCACTCTTTAAATGCATGGCTGCTTCTAAGCCAACATC
>OLPN01000184.1_pt1 | contig 65614 bp, 49 predicted proteins | sample 1672601 | NCBI WGS metagenome assembly OLPN01 (sample SAMEA3136704, study PRJEB25190) | human gut metagenome | reverse complement strand
CAAGGCTCCTCCCACCACCTAAAGGTAGTGGGAGGAGCCTATGGCAAACGAAAGGATTTTATTTATGAAAATACTTGTAATTTCAGACATTCATGCAAATATTCGGGCGTTGGATACGATTTTGCGGGAGGAAGCAGACTATGATCTGTTATGCTGTGCAGGGGATTTTACGGACTACGGGATCTCACCTCGGGAGGTCCTGGAGCGGTTTCGCCAGTTGGAAAATACAGTCCTCGTATATGGAAACCATGATCGCCATGTCATAAATATTTATGAGAGCGGAGAATGGACAAATGTAGCGGATGGAAAATACAAATGGGTGCATTATAACTGTGAAAGATTGAGTGAAAAAGATATCGATTGGATGAAGCAGCTCCCGGAAAAGGCATATTTTGAGGCAGATGGATGGAGCTATGGAATCGCGCATCAATACGACAATGGCTATGGGACGGTCGAAAGCCGCTATGCCTTTGATCAGTATTGGAATGCCAGCTATGGAGCAGAGTGTGACGGAAAGCGACGATTGATTTTCGGGCATACCCACAGACAATGCATTCATACCCTTGGGGAGGGAATGGAATGGATAAATCCGGGAAGCATTTCCTACAGAAGACCAGATGATCCCGACAAGACTGCGCACTACGCGGTGATCTTGGATGGAAAAATACAGCTCAAAAGCATTGCCTATGACAGAACGCTGCAGCTTGCAGAGGCGAAGAGACTTTTGAAAAATGACCGGATGATGCGAACAGAGCTGCAGGATTTTATGTTCTTTTTTGGTGATGCAAAAACCTCAAGGGATCCGCTGTAAAATTTCATATCAGGAGACTGCCGTTTCTTCCGCAAAAGGCGGATCCGGCAGTCTCTTTTTCTCCCATTGCGTTGACTTCCCCTCTTACATCCTTTATACTAAAAAGTACGACTATTTTACTTTTTGGAAAAATATTATAGAGGAAAACAAAAGAAAAAGGAGGGGAAAGTCGTGATTTTCGGCAAGTATATCAATCGTTACTATCTGAAAAATGCACCGGCGCTGCTGCTTGGACTGCTCTCACTTTTGATCGTCGATATTGCCCAGCTGATGATTCCGGAGCTGTATCGTCTGGTCATTAATGGTGTGAACTTAGGAAAAGTGGTGGTGGATGGTCAGACGCTGACCTTTACCAGGGAGGTACTGTTTCAGAATATCTGTCTGCCCATGATCTGGATTGTTTTGATGATGGTGATCGGGCGCTTTTTATGGCGGGTATGCTTTTTCGGTTCCGCAGTGTGTGTACAGGCAGATCTGCGGGAGCGAATGTTTGATCACAGCCGTCGTTTGTCGCAGCAGTATTATCAGGTCAACAAGGTAGGAAGCCTGATGAGCCTGTATACAAATGACCTGGATACGATTCAGGAGTGCTTCGGCGACGGCATTCTGATGTTTTTCGACGCTCTGGTGCTTGGTCTGCTGGCGCTGTACAAAATGTGGCGGATGGATTTCAAGCTTACGCTGCTGGCCCTGATTCCTGCGGCGATCATGTTTGGCATCGGCACTATTATGGGTACGACGATGACAAAACGCTGGGAGGAACGGCAGAAGGCTTTCTCTGATCTTTCGGATTTTGCACAGGAGAACTTTTCCGGCATCGCGGTGATCAAGGCATTTGTCAAGGAATTTAAGGAGCTGACAGCATTCCGTAAGCTAAACCGTGAAAATGAAGAGATCAACGTTACCTATACAAAGATCGCAACCCTGCTGGAGGTGCTGGTGACGCTGTTTGTGGAATCTGTCATCTGCGTCATCTTAGGCTACGGCGGCTGGCTGGTGTTTAGTGGAAAATTCAACGCCGGACAGCTGGTGGAATACATCGGCTACTTTGAATCCATCGTCTGGCCGATCATGGCGATTTCGATGCTGATTGAAAAGACTTCCCGTGGTAAGGCTTCCCTGAATCGTATTACGGAGCTGATGGATGCGCCTGTAGATGTGACGGACCGGGATGGTGTAGGAAATCTTGAAAATCCAAAAGGCAGTATTGAATTCCGGCATTTGACGTTCCGCTATCCGGACGGCGATTATAATGTACTGCAGGACGTCAGCTTTCAGGTAGCTGCCGGTGAAAGTGTCGGTATTGTAGGCAAAACCGGCGCAGGTAAGACTACGGTAGTAGATCTGCTGCTTCGTACCTATAATGTGCCGGATGGTACGTTGTTTGTGGACGGAAAGGATGTGAACAGCGTGTCCATTCATTCTGTGCGGAATGCCTGTGCCTATGTGCCCCAGGATAATTTCCTGTTTTCAGATACCATTGCACACAATATCGGCTTTGGCGTGGACGATGCAACTTTCGATCAGATCAACGGTGCGGCGTCGCTGGCGGACGTGCGGGACAATATTGTAGATTTCAAGGAGGGCTATGAAACCATCCTGGGAGAACGGGGTGTGACTGTTTCCGGCGGACAGAAGCAGCGGATTTCCATTGCTCGTGCGCTGTTAAAAAATGCGCCGATTCTGATTTTGGATGATTCGGTTTCTGCAGTGGATACCCGTACTGAAAAAATTATTCTCGATAACTTAAAGACCACCCGTGCAGGCAAGACCACCCTGTTGATCGCACATCGCATCTCGACAGTGGAGGGGATGGATAAGATCGTATTTCTGGAGGATGGCAGAGTAGAAGCGGTCGGTACGCATGATGCGCTGTATCACAGCTGTCCCGAGTATCGGCGGATGGTAGATTTACAGCGTCTGGAGGACGAAACGGCAGATTCGTCCGATGCGGTAGAGACGTCTGACATAGCGGATTCCGTTGATGCCCCAGAGCATGCGCCGGAGTCTGTAGAAAAGTGCGAAGGAGGTGCCAGCCATGATTGAAGTAAATCCGTTGCTTTTGACCGGAGCGGTCATCGGTACGATCACGGCGCTTCTGATCGCCGCTTATGTGCTGGTAAAGGACAAAAAGTCCCAGATGGGATTTGAACGCACGATGAAGGACGGTGAAATTATGCACCGTCTGGTAGCCTATGCAAAGCCGTACTGGAAGCAGTTTGTACTGGTATTGTTCCTGATGATGTTTTCAATCGCCTATGACATTATTTCGCCGCTGATCATCGGTAATATCGAAGAGCTGGTTGCAGGTGATTTTGTTCTGCCTGCTCTGTATGCCCGGGTAGGCGGTTATGTGGTGGTGCTGCTGTTTTCAATGGGAAGTACCTATCTGCAGGCGGTGATTTTGCAGCGGGTTGGACAGCGGATTGTGTCCGATCTGCGTGAGGATCTGTTTACCCATATCGAATCCCTTTCCCATGAGCAGCTCAATGAGATTCCGGTGGGCAAGCTGGTGACCCGTGTGACCAACGATACCAACGCGATTTCGATGATGTTTACGAACCTGCTGGTCAGCCTGACAAAGAATGCTTTTGTTATTGTAGGCATATTAGTTGCAATGATCTGCTTAAACTATGAGCTGACGCTGATGGTGCTGTGTTTTGTTCCCTTCATTGTAATCTTTACAGTGATCTTCCGGAAGTTTTCCCGCCGGGCATACCGCAGGGTAAAGGATGCGACGACGGATATCAATACTTATCTTTCGGAAAACCTTTCCGGCATCAAGGTTACGCAGATTTTCGGGCGCGAAGAGGAAAAGATGGCGGAATTTCGTGAGAAAAGCCAGACGCAGGCAAAGGCAAACCTGAGTCAGATTTTCGTGTTCAGTGTATTTCGTCCGTTGGTGTATATGCTTTACATCTGTTCCATCCTATGTCTGTTTTATCTGGGCGGCATGGGACATTTAAACGGCGTGGCGTTTTTAGGACAGACGATCACAGGCGGAACGATCGTTACCTTTTATATGTATATTTCGAAATTTTTCACCCCGATCCAGAACCTGGCGGAGCAGTTCAACTGGCTGCAGTCGGCTTTGGCGTCTGCGGAAAAGGTGTTCTCGATCATGGATCTGGAGCCGAAGCTGGTAGATGCGCCCGATGCCATAGAGCTGGAAGAGGTGCACGGCGAAATCGAGTTTCGCAATGTGTGGTTTTCCTATATTCCCGGGGAATGGGTGCTGCAGGGTGTGTCTTTCCATGTAAATCCGCGAGAAACGGTGGCGTTTGTCGGATCGACCGGTTCCGGAAAGAGCACAATCTTGTCCCTGATCTGCCGCAACTACGAGTTCCAGAAGGGCGAGATTTTGATCGACGGTATCGACATTCGCAAGATCAAGATCGCTTCCCTGCGCAGGCATTTTGGTCAGATGCTGCAGGATGTATTTCTGTTCTCCGGCACGATCCGCAGCAACATCGTTCTGCGGGAAGAGGGCATTTCGGATGAAGAAATCCGTCGCGTCTGCCAGTATGTGAATGCCGATCATTTTATTGACAAGCTGGAGCATGGTCTGGATGAGGAGGTGCGGGAGCGAGGAAATAACTTCTCTGCCGGACAGCGTCAGCTGCTGAGCTTTGCGCGAACCATCATCCACAAACCAAGTGTTATGATCCTGGATGAGGCGACTGCTAATATTGACACCGAGACGGAGCTTTTGATTCAGGATTCCCTGGAAAAAATGCGCAGCGTCGGCACGATGCTGATGGTAGCCCACAGACTTTCCACGATTCAGCATGCGGACAACATCATTGTGCTATCCCACGGCAAGATTCTGGAGCAGGGCACGCATCAGGAGCTGCTTGCAAAGCATGGACGATATTATCAGCTGTATACGCTGCAATATCATAAGGAACAGATGGAAGAGTGACGGCGGAGAGCCATCGCGGATGTAGAAAAGGTTGAAAAGAAAAGCCCGGAGCACAGCAAAGGAATAGCTGCTGTGCTCCGAGCTTTTTTCATCGTATAGGAAACTTTGTTTCCATACGATAAAAACGCTCCCTTTACTTTTGCAGCGTGCAGATATCGACCAGCTCTGCCGTATCCGGCGTAAAGCCGCTCTTTAAGATATCCGCCAGGGCAACTGCCGTATCCAGGCTGGTCAGGCAGGGAATGCCAAGCTCCACAGATTTGCGGCGAACCTTTACGCTGTCCCGGGCAGGGGTACGCCCCTTTTTGGAGGTCGAAATGATGTAATTGACCTTTCCGCTTTCCAGAAGTGCGATGGTGTTGTGCTCGGATTCGCTGATCTTATGGACAAGGGTAACCGACATACCATGGTCACGCAGTACAGCTGCCGTACCTGCGGTTGCATACAGGTGGAAGCCAAGATCTGCAAACCGCTGTGCAATATCAGGGATTTCATCCTTATCGGTGTCGCGCACGGTGATGAAGATGCCGCCCTTGTCGGTCAGCTGGTAGCCTGCGCCGACCAATCCTTTGTAGAGCGCTTCCCGCATGGTGGGTGCGATGCCGAGCACTTCACCGGTAGATTTCATTTCAGGTCCGAGCTGTGTGTCCAGTCCAGACAGCTTTTCAAAGGAGAAGACAGGCACTTTGATCGCGGTGTAGGAGGAAACCGGGGCAAGACCGGTGCCGTAAGGCATATCCTTTAATTTTTCCCCGAGCATGACGCGGGTGGCGATATCGACCATTGGGATGCCGGTGACTTTGCTCAGATAAGGCACGGTTCTGGAGGAACGGGGGTTTACCTCAATGACATAAACCTGATCCTGGCAGATGACGTACTGGATGTTGATCAAGCCCTTCGTGTTTAAGGCGAGGGCAAGGCGAGTGGAGTAGTCCACGAGCTTTGCGGTTTTGGCGGGGCTTAAATTCCAGGCAGGGTAAACTGCGATGGAGTCGCCGGAGTGGATGCCTGCACGGTCGATGTGCTCCATAATGCCGGGCAGCAGGACATCCTCGCCATCGCAGATTGCGTCGACTTCAAGCTCCGTGCCCATCATATATTTATCGATCAGGACGAGGTTCCCTTCCATATGGGAAAGAATAATATCCATATATTCTTTTACGTCCGCATCGGAAAAGGCGATAATCATGTTCTGGCCGCCAAGGACATAACTGGGGCGCAGCAGAACCGGATAGCCGAGGCGGTTCGCTGTTTCGATCGCTTCCTCTGCAGTGTGGACGGTATCTCCGACGGGTTGCTTGATATGGAGCTGTTTTAAGAGAGCTTCAAACCGACCTCGGTCTTCGGCAGCGTCAATACTGTCTGCAGGTGTGCCCAGAATCGGAACATTGTTTTCTGAAAGCCATTTGGTCAAGCGAATTGCGGTCTGTCCGCCGAAGGCAACAACGGCACCGACCGGATTTTCCACACGGATGATGTCTCCGACATCTTCCGGAGTCAGGGGTTCAAAGTACAGGCGGTCTGCTGTATTGAAATCGGTGGAAACGGTTTCGGGGTTGTTATTGACGATAACAACCTCATACCCGGCATTCTTTAATGCCCAGACACAGTGAACGGAGGCGTAGTCGAATTCGATTCCCTGACCGATCCGGATCGGACCGGAGCCAAAGACGATGACGACAGGCTTTTTGGAGCTGTGTTCCGCGATAAAAGCGGAAGCCTCGTCCTCCTCGTCGGTGGTGGAGTAGAAGTAGGGGGTTTCTGCCGCAAACTCCGCGCCGCAGGTATCGACCATCTTATAGGAATACGGAAGGTGGGGGAAAGTAGAGTTGCCGGACAGGCGTGCAATCGTTTTATCCGGAAAACCGTTTCTCTTTAATTCCCGCAGAAAATCATGCGTGAGCGGCTCTGTCTTCAGCCGTTTTTCGAGGTCGCACAGATGCAAAAGCTTTGCTAAAAACCATTCGTCGATCAAAGTCAGCTGATGGATTTTTTCGATGGAAAAACCGCGGAAGAGCGCTTCGTAAACCGCGAAGATGCGTTCGTCGTCCTGCGCCAGGATTTTGGCGGTTAGGGCTTCGTCGTCGAGTGCGCGCATATGCACGTCTGCCAGGCAGTCATGGGAGATTTCTGCTCCGCGAACGGCTTTCATCAGCGCCTGCTCGAAGTTTCTGCCAATGGCCATGACTTCACCGGTGGCTTTCATCTGGGTTCCGAGCTTTCTTGTCGCATACACAAATTTGTCAAAGGGCCATTTCGGAAATTTAACGACAACATAGTCCAATGCCGGTTCGAAGCATGCTTTCGTCTTGCCGGTGATTTCGTTTTTGATTTCGTCCATCCGGTAGCCGATGGCGATTTTGGCAGCGACTCTGGCGATCGGATAGCCGGTCGCCTTGCTGGCGAGGGCGGAGGAACGGGAAACCCTGGGGTTTACCTCAATAACAGCGTACTCGAAGCTCTCGGGATTTAGAGCAAACTGTACGTTGCAGCCGCCCTCAATGCCCATAGCTTCGATGATGTGGAGTGCAGCACTTCGAAGCATCTGGTATTCTTTATCCGCTAGGGTGACCGCAGGGGCGATAACGATGGAGTCGCCGGTGTGGACACCCACCGGATCAAGATTTTCCATAGAGCAGATCGTGATGACGTTTCCATCGCCGTCGCGCATGACCTCAAATTCGATCTCTTTCCAGCCGGAGATACATTTTTCCACCAGAATCTGCGTGATCGGGGAAAGACGGAGCCCTGCGGAAGCAATTTGGCGCAGCTGTGCTTCGTCAACAGCGATGCCGCCGCCGGTGCCGCCGAGGGTAAAGGCGGGGCGCACGATAACCGGATAGCCTGCAGAGTGCGCGAAGGAGAGGGCACCCTCAAGCGTCGTCGTAACGACAGAGGGGATGATAGGCTCCCGGATCGCTTCCATGGTGCTTTTAAAAACCTGACGGTCTTCGGCTTTGGCAATGGTTTCCGGGTTTGCGCCAAGAAGTGTAACGCCCTCCTGTGCCAGAAAGCCTTCCTTTGCCAGCTGCATCGAAAGCGTCAGACCGGTCTGACCGCCGAGGGTGGAAAGAATGCTGTCGGGGTGTTCTTTTTTGATGATTTTTTTTAGAAAATCCAGAGTCAGAGGCTCCACGTAGACATGATCTGCCATGGCGGCATCTGTCATGATTGTTGCAGGGTTAGAATTAACTAACACAACCTCCAGACCTTCCTCTTTTAAAGCGCGGCACGCCTGGGTACCTGCATAGTCAAATTCGGCAGCCTGACCGATGACGATGGGACCGGAGCCGATTACCATTACTTTTTTCAGATTGGGATTTAACGGCATGCTTTATGCCCTCCTTTCCATCAGTGCGACAAATTCGCGGAACAAAAACTCGGAGTCATGAGGACCGCCGCAGGCTTCCGGATGGAACTGTACTGAGAAGCCGGGAAAATCCTGATAAGAAACGCCCTCACAGGTTCCGTCGTTTAGGTTGATAAAACGAAGTACTGCATTATCCGGGAGGGAATCGTTTTTGACGGCATAGCCGTGATTCTGACTGGTGATATAATCCCTGCCGGTGAGCAGATCCTTCACCGGCTGGTTTGCACCGCGGTGTCCGTATTTCAATTTTTCGGTGTCCGCACCGTTTGCAAGGGCGAGAAGCTGATGCCCCAGGCAGATGCCGAAAATCGGAATGCCGGATTTGCAGAGGTGAGACAGCTCGGAAATGATAGCCGGGTTATCCTTCGGGTTGCCGGGACCATTGCTCAACATGATACCGTCCGGCGAATAGGAGAGGATGCGTGCTGCTGTCGTGGAAGCGGGAACGATGGTCAAGTCGCAGTTTAATGCGTGCAGCTTTCGGATGATATTCTGTTTTGCACCGAAGTCCCACAAAACGACATGATGGCGGGGAAGCGGGGACGGAATCTGGTAAGGCTCCCTGCAGGTAACGTGTGCTACCGCGTCCGTGATTGCCCAGCTCTTTAAGTCTTCAACAGCTGCAGAGTCCGGGCGGAGGGATGTGAGCCGTCCGTTCATGACGCCGCGCTCGCGGATGAGCTTGGTCAGGTAGCGGGTATCCAGATCATAGATGCCAGGGATATTTTGCTGCTTTAAAAAAGCGTCAAGATCCATCTGACATCTGAAATTGGAAGGACATGGGCACCATTCTCTGGTGATGTATGCGCTCATGTGAATTCCTTTGCTTTCAAAGTCTTTTGGATTGACGCCGTAGTTGCCGATCAGGGGAAATGTCTGAACGACCATCTGTCCGTAATAACTGGGGTCGGTCAGTGTTTCTGTATATCCGGTCATAGCCGTCGTAAAAACGACTTCCGCGATGACGTCCTCTTTCAAAGGAGCGCCGAAATGTTTTCCGGTCAGACAGGTTCCGTCCTCCAGTTGTAAGTACACAGTTTGTTCCATAAGTACACCTCGCTCATTCTCTCGTGTTTGCTGTACAAATACTGAAAGGCGTCCATGAATCAAACACTTTTCTAAATAGGAAAGTGTTTCACTCATGAACGCCTTTGTTCATCTGATGCATTATAGCATTGGGAAAGGGGGCGGTCAAGAATAAATTTTATTTTGTTTACCAGTTCCCCCGTGACTTCGTGGGTACAGATTCCATGCTCGCATGAGAATCTGTGCACATGAAGTCACGGAGGAAGCGCCACTTCATGAGCAAAAGAAGCGGTGGCGCAGCCACTGCGGAAAGCGCCGCAGGCGCGATTTTGCGAATGGCGCGGGGGAACGTCCGTGTTGCCGCGCGGCGAGAAGGGCGCGATTCATGACAATAGAATGTTCGCGGAGCGTGCATTCTATTGTATTGCGAATGGCGCGTAGGAACGTCCGGGAGAAGGCCACTGTGGAACTAATTATAAACATATCTACCAACTATGTTGGTGTTGACAAATAGGAAGCATCCAATTAGAATGATAGAAAATATCCGAAAAATAACTGCAAAGGAGAGCAGAAAAATGAGCAATCATATAGAAACAAAGTGTATTCACGGAAATCTGGATTTTTCCTGGGACGAGCCGACAAAGGCGGTGAGCTTTCCAATCTATCAGACGGCGACGTTCGGACATATCGGTCTGGGACATTCGACCGGCTTTGACTACACGAGAGAGAAAAATCCGACCAGACAGCACCTGGAGGAAATCCTTACCGCGCTGGAGGGCGCTTATGACACGACGGCATTTTCTTCCGGCATGGCGGCGGTGACAGCAGTATTTGATCTGTTTGCACCCGGCGACCATGTGATCTGTTCTGAAGACCTTTACGGCGGCGTAACCCGTCTGGTCAATACCATCGGTAAAAAGAACGGACTGATGGTTGATTTTGTCAATACCGGTGATTTGGATGAGATCAAACGGGTGCTGCGTCCGGAAACAAAGGCACTTTATATCGAGACACCCAGCAACCCGATGATGGAGATCACTGACCTTTCGGCATGCGCAGAGCTTGCAAAAGAACACAACCTTCTGATGATCACAGACAATACCTTTTTATCTCCATATTTGCAGAACCCGATTGCGCTCGGTGCAGATATCGTCATTCACAGCGCGAGCAAGTTCCTGTGCGGACATAACGACACGATCGCCGGTTTTGTCTGCTCTGCAAAGGAAGAGCTCGCAGCAAAAATCCGCCTGATTGCAAAGACGACCGGCGGCTGTTTGTCCCCCTTCGACAGCTGGCTGGTAATGCGCGGTATCAAGACACTGGCGGTGCGCATGGAGCGGCAGCAGGAAAATGCGGGCAACATCGCGCGCTGGCTGACGGAGCAGAAGAAAGTCAGAAAAGTATATTATGCCGGACTGGAAACGCATCCTGGTTATGAGATCAATGCAAAGCAGGCGAGAGGTGCGGGTGCGATGATTTCCTTCGACGTCGACAGCGTGGAAACGGCACAGCGCGTGCTGGAAAAGGTGCGCGTCATCACCTTTGCGGAGAGCCTTGGGGGTACAGAATCTTTGATCACCTATCCGATGAAGCAGACCCATCCGGATGTTCCGAAGGAGTGGAGAGAAAAGCTCGGCATCACCGACACTCTGCTGCGCCTGTCTGTTGGACTGGAGCATGTGGACGAGCTGATTGCGGATCTGGAGCAGGCGTTTGTTTCCTGAGAAGAAATCCACGCTGTAGGGACTGCATTGCGGCGGAGCAGAAAAATGTCGCGTTTGCGACCCGTTGCAGGCATAAGAATCCTGCAGGGCAGGATTTTTGTTGAGAGGGAGATTAGAAATGACAACCTATAATTTTGACCGGGAAATTGACCGGAAAAATACAAACAGCCTGAAATATGATTTCGCCGTGGAACGCGGACGTGACGCAGATGTGTTGCCATTGTGGGTGGCGGATATGGATTTTCAGGCGCCGAAGCCTGTGTTGGATGCACTGCAGAATGCGGTTTCCCATGGGATTTTCGGTTATAGCGAGGTAAAAGGAGAATATTTTGACGCACTGTATCGCTGGTTTGACAGTCGGTTTGACTGGCAGCCAAAGTCTGAATGGCTTGTAAAAACCCCCGGTGTGGTATTCGCCCTTGCGATGGCGGTACGCGCTCTGACAAAAGAGGGCGACAGTGTACTGATTCAGCCGCCGGTTTATTACCCGTTCTTTGAGGTGATTCGCGATAACAATAGAAAGATCGTAGAAAGCCCGCTCCTTTTAACAGACGGACATTATGAAATTGACTTCGACGATCTGGAAGAAAAGATCGCATCCCAGAATGTAAAGCTGTTTTTGCTGTGCAGTCCCCACAATCCTGTCGGCAGAGTCTGGACAAAAGAAGAGCTTCAAAAACTGGGAGAGCTTTGCGACCGCTACCATGTGTTCGTTGTGGCAGACGAGATTCATTGTGATTTTGCATTTCCGGAGCATCCGCATACGATATTTGCAAAGGCATGTCTGCAGCTGGAAGAAAAGATGATTCTTTGCACTGCGCCGAGTAAAACCTTTAATCTGGCGGGGCTGCAGGTTTCCAATATCTGGGTTCCCGGAAAAGAGGTCCGGGACAGATTCAAAGCCGAGATCAACGCAGCGGGATATTCCCAGTTGAACGCCCTCGGTTTAATCGCGTGCCAGGCAGCTTATGAAAATGGCGGCGAGTGGCTTGAGCAGTGCCAGGCATATTTGCGGGAAAATTTGAAGGTCCTGCGCAGCTTCTTAAAAGAAAGACTGCCTAAGATCCGTCTGATCGAACCGGAAGGCACTTACTTTGCATGGTTGGACTGCTCGGGACTGGGACTGTCGGACACAGCGTTGGAAAATCTCATTGCACATCAGGCAAAGCTCTGGCTGGATGGCGGCTCTGTCTTTGACAAAAAGTCGGGACGGTTTGAACGCATCGTACTGGCGTGCACGAAAAAAACGCTTTTGCAGGCGCTCACACAGCTGGAAGCAGCCTGCCGGGGAAGAAATTCATAACGCAAAAACAACTGCCGGGAGGCGGTGCTTTTATTCAATGAAAAGTCTGTGCTGATGCCGGAAAAACCATGGAATATTTTATTCATGACAATAGAATGCTCGCAGAGCGTGCATTCTATTGTTTAAAAAGGGTTGACAGATCCGAAAAGACAGAATATAATCACATTAACATATAAAGTAAGTAGGTTTAAGGAGGAAGAGCAAATGAGCAACGTTTATACATCCGCAGATCAGTTAATCGGCAGAACTCCCCTGCTGGAGCTGACACATATTGAAAAGGCAGAGGGCTTAAAGGCACACATCTATGGCAAGCTGGAATACTTTAATCCTGCAGGCTCTGTAAAGGACAGAATTGCAAAAGCGATGATCGATGATGCAGAGGCAAAGGGCGCATTAAAGGCAGGCTCTGTAATTATTGAACCTACCTCCGGCAACACCGGCATCGGCCTTGCGTCTGTTGCAGCGGCGAGAGGCTACCGTATCATTATCGTAATGCCGGAAACCATGAGCGTAGAGCGCAGACAGCTGATGAAGGCATACGGCGCAGAGCTTGTCCTGACAGAAGGTGCAAAGGGCATGAAGGGTGCAATCGCAAAGGCAGACGAGCTGGCAAAGGAAATTCCCAACAGCTTCATTCCCGGACAGTTTGTAAACCCTGCAAACCCGGAGGTACACAAAAAGACAACCGGTCCTGAGATCTGGGAAGATTTGGATGGCAAGGTTGATATCCTGGTGGCAGGCGTTGGTACGGGCGGAACCGTGACCGGTACAGGCCAGTACTTAAAGAGCAAAAAGGCTGATGTAAAGGTTGTTGCGGTAGAGCCTGCAGGTTCTCCGGTTTTGAGCAAAGGCACAGCCGGCGCACACAAGATCCAGGGAATCGGCGCAGGCTTCGTACCGGACGTCCTGGACACCGGGGTTTATGACGAAATTATTACCGTAGAGAATCAGGATGCGTTTGCAACCGGCAGAAAGATCGGTCATCAGGAAGGCGTGCTGGTAGGCATTTCCTCCGGTGCAGCAGTATGGGCAGCGATCGAGCTTGCAAAGCGTCCCGAAAATGAAGGAAAGAACATTGTTGTGATCCTGCCGGATACCGGTGATCGTTATCTGTCTACCCCTCTGTTTGCAGAAGAGTAAGAGGCAGTGTTTAAGCTCTGTTACAGTTCACCCGTGCCATTCGTGAAAATTTTCTTGACAGAGCGAAACGGGTATGCTATCTTGTAAAAAACAAAAAGCGATGACGAAGAAAAGTAGTACAGACAGACGGCACAGAGAGCAGGCGGCGGTGGGAGTCCTGCGCGGATATCTGTAGGAAAGAACACTTCCGAGCTGCAAGCTGAACGCAGGATCTGTAAGTAGGCGAGCCGGAGTCCCACGTTACAGGGATAGCGTTTCATGGGAACGCGAAAAAGGGGCCGTACAAGGAAGTGCGGCAAGTTAGGTGGCACCGCGGATATAGCAGCAGCTATTCGTCCTATCTCCAATAGGACAAATGGCTGCTGTTTTTGCGTTCTTACAGTTCCCTTCGCAGCTTTCCGTGCGCAGCTTCTCATGCGAGCATGGAATCTGCACCCGGAAAGCGAAAGAAAAACTGCAACGCAGCAAAAGAAAAGGAGGAAAAGCTTATGTGTTCCATTCTCTGCTACGCGGGAAAAGATGTCACCAAAGAAACGATGGAAGGATATCTGTTAAAGACAAAGATGAGAGGACCGGATGCCCAGCAGGTCGTTGAGACCGAATTCGGGTATCTCGGCTTTGCAAGACTTGCGATCATGGGGTTGACCCCGGACGGCATGCAGCCGTTTCAACGGGACGGCAGCTGGGTGATCTGCAATGGTGAAATTTACGGCTTTCGCAAAATCAAAAAGGAGCTGGAAGAGCGCGGTTATCAGTTCCAGAGCGGTTCCGACTGTGAGGTTTTGCTTCCGCTATATGAAGAATATGGACTGGAAATGTTTTCCCATCTGGATGCGGAATATGCCTGCGTATTGTACGATCACAAAAGCGGCAAGCTGATCGCAGCCCGTGACCAGATCGGAATTCGTCCGTTGTTTTATGGTTATTCCAAGAGCGGAAAGATTGCATTTGCCAGTGAGGCAAAGAACCTGATCGGCTGGGTGGACGAGGTGCGTGCATTTCCGCCCGGAAGCTATTATTACGATGGAAAATTTGTCAAATATGAGGATATCGCAGCTGTCCATGGTTATGTGCACGAGGATATTGATGTGATTACAAAAAACATCCATGATAAGCTGACGGAGGGGGTAAAGAAACGTCTGGATGCAGACGCTCCGCTGGGCTTTTTGTTATCCGGCGGTCTGGACTCAAGCCTTGTATGTGCAATTGCAGCAGATATTTTGAAAAAACCGATCAGGACCTTTGCAATCGGCATGGACACAGATGCGATTGATTTAAAATATGCAAAAGAAGTTGCTGATTTTATCGGCGCAGAGCATACCGAAGTCATCATGACAAAGGAAGAAGTGCTGGAAAGCCTGGAAACCGTTATCGAAGCGCTTGCAACCTATGACATCACGACGATCCGCGCGAGCATGGGCATGTACCTTGTCTGCAAGGCAATCCATGAAAAAACAGACTTAAAGGTGCTGCTGACCGGTGAAATTTCCGACGAACTGTTCGGCTATAAATATACGGACTTTGCACCGAGCGCGGCAGCCTTTCAGGAAGAGGCAGCAAAGAGAATCCGTGAGCTGTACTGCTATGATGTCCTGCGTGCCGACCGGTGTCTTGCGGCAAACAGCCTGGAAGCCCGTGTACCCTTCGGCGATCTCGACTTTGTCCGTTATGTGATGTCTATTGACCCGGCGAAGAAGTTAAACACCTACGGAAAAGGAAAATATCTGCTGCGCAAGGCATTTGAAGCAGATCATATTTTGCCGGAAAACATCCTGTGGAGAGAAAAAGCTGCATTCAGCGATGCAGTAGGACACAGCATGGTGGATGATTTAAAAGAATACGCAGAGAAGTATTACACCGACGAGGAATACGAAACGCTCCGCCAGAAATATGATTTTGCACAGCCCTTCACAAAAGAAAGCCTGCTGTATCGGGAAATCTTTGAAAAGTATTATCCCGGACAGGCAAGGATGGTGCCGGACTTCTGGATGCCCAACAAGAGCTGGGAGGGCTGTAATGTCAATGACCCCAGTGCCCGTGTGCTGGCAAACTACGGTGACAGCGGAAAATAAAAACAATAGAATGCACGCTCTGCGAGCATTCTATTGTCATGAATAACGGGTGGGGCTTATAAGCCCCACCCGTTTACGCATTCCATTCGCATTCGCCGGACGTGCGGAACATCAGCAGCGCCTCGCGGCAGGAAAATTCACCCAGCTCATAGTATCCGTGGGAAAGTCGGTTGATGCGTTCCAGAGAAACTGCGCGGTTGGCACATTTGGGTTGGTCATAAATAAACCGGATGCCCTTGGCGTAATATTCAGCGTCGAATTCGGGAGTCCCTTCTTCCTCATAATAAGGGTCGAAGAAAAACACCTCGTCCCTGGAAATGCCGGTTAAAAGCACATAGTGCGGAACTTCAAGAAAAAGACGCAGCACGACAGCTGCACCGTGCAAAAGCGCCTGACTGATTTCGCTGTCCGGGGACAGTGTAACATCGTTACCGAAAAGAAACTGCGTCTGGATCGGAAAAGAGCGGACAGCTGCCAGTTGATTTAACCAACTGCCGACAAAACGCATTGCGGCGGCGGAAGTGCCGTGACGGCATGGTTGTCCCTGTTCATTATAAGTGTCCATTGTATAGAGCATAATACATTTGAGGATGTCAGGACTGATTTCTTCCCGATCAAACAGGTAGCGGATTCCGTTGGTAATAGAAACAGAACCGCAGTCATATTCTGAGGACTGATAATTTAAGTAATTTTTCATTGAAAAATCCTCCGGTAAAGCATATTATATAAGGTCAGTGGATTGTTCCGTACTGCGCACTCCCACAATCCTACCCACCTATGAGCAAGCTCATGTGGGCTTAGACCTTTTGATCCTGGCATCCTTATAGGATAGAAAGAATCGTGCGCTCTGCTGTCGAATATAACGCGAACCCCGTATTTTGTCAAGAATATGGGAATAGAGTCTTGACAGATCGAAAAAAATAGAATACAATTCTCACTAACATACCGGATAGATAGGTATTGAGCGGCGGATGATTCGCCTAAAAGGAGGAGCAGTTATGAAAAAACGAAACAGGATCTTAAGCCTGCTTCTGGCAGGAGTGATGGCGCTGGGACTGACTGCGTGCGGCGCATCGAATGCAGGTGCTGCAGCAGATGAAACCGGAAGCGCAGCGGTGAGCACAGAGAGTGCATCCTCAGACACAGCAGCTTCGGGGGAGAAGATTATCAACGTCGGTGTGACCAATACCATCGGCAGTATCAATCCCCTTTTGTTAAACGGCGGCGAGATTAACAAATATGCGACCGGACTGATGTTTTTGCCGTTGATGGAGCTGGATGCTGACTTGAACTTCGAGGGCATGCTGGCAGATTCCATCACAACAGAAGATAACAAAAACTTTATCGTTCACATCGATGATGCTGCAACCTGGTCGGACGGAACGCCTGTTACAGCAGATGATGTGGTTTATACCGCGCTTCGCCTGGCGAGTCCGGTCATCGGCAATACTGCAATGATGTATTATGTATTTGAAGGTGTTGGCGACGACGGCTTTGTAGAGGAAGGTGCAGAGAGCATCGACGGCATTCAGAAGGTAGACGATAAAACGGTACAGTTTACGACCAAAGAAGAAATGCCGATTACTACCTTTGAAAACAGCTATGCGAGATATCTGCTGACTCTGCCCAAGCATGTGATCGAGCAGTATTCCGAGGAAGAGCTTTCCACAGCGGATTGGTTCAACCATCCCGATGTTGTCAGCGGACCGTTCATCGTAACGGATTTCGATGTGGATCATTATATTTCCTATGAAGCGAACAAGGATTATTGGAAGGGCGCGCCCAAGATCGACAAGCTAAACATCAAAATCGTAGACGGCAGTCAGCTGTATGCAGGTCTGCAATCCGGCGAAATCGATATCACCCAGCAGACGATGAGTGATATCCCGCAGGAGGACTATGAGAGCGTAGAAGCCCTGGACAACGTAGACGTTGTATACGGTTCCCCGGTTACCAACCAGTCCGTATTTATCCAGACAAAGAACGTTCCGGATGTAAAAGTTCGTCAGGCGATGCTGTATGCGATTGATCGTCAGCAGATTCTGGAGGAACTGTTAAACGGACATGGCGAAATTGTAGATGGATTTCTGTCCAGTGCAAGCCCGTTCTATGATGATTCCCTTACACCGGTTTCCTATGACCCGGAAAAGGCAAAAGCACTTCTGGAAGAAGCTGGATGGGACGGCTCCCAGACAATCCGTTTCTATGTAAATTCCGGCGATTCGACCTTTGTAAACGCAGCCTCCATCATCGCTGCAGAGTGGGCTGCAGTCGGCATCAAGGCGGAAATCCAGACCGTTGACTTCGCAACGCTGATGAGCGTTGCAGGCACAGAGGACTATGATGTACTGGCAGTACAGTACACCTATGCGCCGGTGGATCCCTATCCGGATGTAGCATGGCTGCTTGGCGGTGAAGGAAGCTGGACCGGCTACAGCGACGATACGTTAAACGACGCGTTGACCAAATCCCAGCTGACAAGTGATCCGGAGGAAACAAAAGAACTGTTCTCCGTTGTGGATAAAAAGGTACAGGAAGATGTTCCGATGTTCTCCGCCTATGTTATCAGCGCACAGGGGGCAGTCAGCAAGCGGATTACAGGCGCAGCTCCCAGCGTATACGGCTTCTTCAACGATGTCCAGAACTGGGACGTAGTGGAATAAAGAAGAATCCTGTTTCACAGAATTCCATTCTGCCGCAGTGGGATCTTTGCGGAGCATTTTTATCAGAGAAAAAAGAAGTTTTCTTCCGATAAAAAGTTTGTATTTCATATATTTTATGCTATGATAATAACTGCCGCACATCTCTTTTTTGGGAGGTGTGCGGCAGAATCTGATATATGAGTAAAGTGAGGAAAAGCAAATGCCGCATTTACTGGAAGTAGAGGGGCTGACAACCGTTTTTGACAGTGACTACGGACGCACTGTCAGCGTGGACCATGTAAATTTTCATGTAGATAAGGGAGAAGTTGTCTGTATCGTCGGCGAATCCGGCTGTGGCAAGAGTGTGACCTCACTTTCTATTATGGGGCTGCTTGGAAGAGGCGGAACCGTGACGGAGGGAAGCGTCGTATTCGAGGACAAGAACCTTCTGACGATGACGGAAAAAGAGCTGGATAAAATCCGGGGCGACCGTCTGACGATGATTTTTCAGGATCCGCTGACCTCTCTCGATCCGGTCTTTACAGTCGGCAACCAGCTGATGGAGAGCATCCGAAAGCATATGAGATTGTCAAAAGAAGAGGCGCGAAAGCGGGCAGAGCAGATTTTAGGAAAAGTTGGTATGCCCGATCCTCACGGTGTCATGAAAAAATATCCCCATACGCTTTCCGGCGGCATGCGCCAGCGTGTGATGATCGCGATGGCTCTGTGCTGCAATCCGGGCCTGCTGATCGCAGATGAACCGACGACGGCACTGGATGTGACGATTCAGGCACAGATTATGGCGCTGTTGCGCAATCTGCAAAAAGAGAGCGGGATGTCGATGATCCTGATCACCCATGACATCGGGCTGGTAGCGAGCATGGCGGACCGTGTGATCGTTATGTACGCCGGACAGATGATCGAGGAAGCACCGGTAAAGGAGCTGTTTGCTGCACCGGCACATCCGTATACAAAGGCACTTTTGCAGACGGTTCCCGGAATTTATGACGAAAAGGACAGGGAGCTTGTCGCGATTCCCGGCATGGTCCCGGAGAATTATGATTCGATCCCCGGCTGTCGGTTTGCAGACCGCTGCGCCTTCCGGACAAAAGGCTGCGATCAGCCTCAGAGCTACAGACAGATCGGGGAAGGACATTTTGTCAGATGTATGCTCGCCAAAGAAGGAGAAACGTGAAGATGAGCATAAATATGGAAGAAAAAAATACGGAGAAGGAGCCGCTGATCCGGGTAGAAAACCTGAAAAAGTATTATCCCATCCGGGGCGGCGTTATTACCCATACGACAGGCTATGTGCATTCGGTGGACGGCGTTTCCTTTTCGATTGCAGAGGGAGAAACCCTCGGTCTGGTGGGCGAATCCGGCTGTGGCAAATCGACGGTGGGCAGACAGCTGGTCGGCCTGGAAAAGCCGACGGGCGGCAGGCTGTTTTATCATGGAAAGGATATGGAGAAGCTTTCCGGAAAAGAGAAAAAGAGCGTGCGCACGCAGCTGCAGATGGTGTTCCAGGACCCATATTCTTCCCTGAATCCGAGAAAGCATATTTATGAAATTTTATCCCAGCCGATGCTCTATCATGGGATTTCCAATAAAGAAACTGTCCACAGGGATGTTGATCGACTGCTGGATATGGTAGGACTTCCCAAACACGTCCTCGGGCGCTACCCGCATGAGTTCTCCGGCGGACAGCGGCAGAGAATCGGGATTGCGCGGGCGTTGTCTTTAAATCCCAGGTTTTTGGTCTGCGATGAGCCGGTCAGCGCGCTGGACGTTTCGATTCAGGCACAGATTCTGAATCTGCTGCGCAGCCTGCAAAAGGACCTGGGGCTGACGTGCATGTTCGTTGGACATGGACTCGGCGCGGTCAATTATGTCAGCGACCGGATCGCAGTCATGTACCTTGGTAAAATTGTGGAGATCGGACCGGCGCAGGAGGTGTTCCATCATCCGGTACACCCTTACACCCGTGCCCTGATCGATGCAGTGCCGATTGCAGATCCCAAAAAGCGGGAACAAAAACCGCTTCTGACCGGAGAAATCGGCTCCAGCACGAACCCGCCCTCCGGCTGTCGCTTCCATCCGAGATGTCCGTATGCGACGGAAAGCTGCAGACAGGAAGTGCCGGAGCTTTGCAGTATTTTCCCAGGCAGCAGTCATCTGGTGGCGTGCCCATATGCAGTTGCGCAGCTGACTGGCGGCGCACCCGCATACGATGCGAAGATGCAGCAGGTTGTCGTAGAGCAGAAATGGAGATAAAAGTGACATGGGAAAATATATGATCAAGCGCATCCTGATCGCCATCCCGGTTCTGATCGGGATCACGATCATCGACTATGCGATTATGTGTCTTGCGGGCAGCCCGCTGCAGATGCTGCAGGGACCCCGAATTTCCCAGGCTGCGGTTGCGGTAAAGAAAATCGCCCTCGGTCTGGATAAACCGTTTTATGTGCAGTATTTTGTCTGGTTAAAACAGCTTTTACATGGAAATATGGGCTATTCGATCAAGTCCTATCAGGCAGTCAGCGAGATGATCGCAAGCCATTTGGGACCGACGCTTTTGCTGATGGGCGTATCGCTTCTGGTCAGCTTGCTGATGGCGGTGCCCGCCGGAATTTACAGTGCGATCAAGCAGTATTCCGCAGGAGATTATACGGTTGTTACACTTTCCTTCCTGGGAAGCAGCGTGCCCGGATTTTTCCTTTCTTTGCTGTTGATCTATCTGTTTACGGTAAAGCTTGGCTGGCTTCCGTCCAGCGGAATGGCGACGCTCGGAACTGCAGGCGGCGCGGGTGATGTGGCAAAGCATATGGTGATGCCGGTGTTAGTCCTGGCTACCTCCATGGCGGGTACAAATATCCGTTATATTCGAAGCGCGATGCTGGAAATTTTGCAGCAGGATTACCTGCGCACGGCAAAGGCAAAGGGAATCGGAAGATTTCTTGTCATCAATAAGCATGCGCTGCGCAACGCACTGATCCCGATTATTACGGTAATCGGAATGGAGATTCCAGTGCTGTTCGGCGGTCAGGTTATCATTGAGCAGGTCTTTTCCTGGCCGGGACTCGGACTGATGACGATGAGCGCAATCACGAACCGGGATTATCCGGTTATTATGGGTGTCTGCCTGCTGTCTGCAATCGTTGTGCTGGCGGCAAACCTGATTACGGATATTTTATATGCGCTGGCAGACCCGACAATCCAGCTGAAATAGGAGCGGCGAAGATGGAGAAAAAAGATCGTATCAAAAAAGATATTTCAAGAGAAAGCTATTTGCAGACCGTCATCCGTCGTTTTAAGCAGCATCATCTGGCAACGGTCAGCCTTGTGATTTTAGCGGTTTTGGTGGTGGCAGCGCTTTTGGCACCGATCATCGCACCGTACAATCCGGATGAAATCGTCGGAGGCTTTTCCAAAGCGCCAACAGCAGAGCATTGGCTGGGAACGGATCAGATCGGTCGTGACGTCTTGAGCCGGCTTTTGTATGCGACACGGATTTCCCTGTTGGTCGGTGTGCTGGCGACGGCGATCTCTACTGTGATCGGGGTGATTCTAGGACTGATCGCCGGGTATTTTGGCGGCGCTGCGGATATGATTATCATGCGCTTTACGGATATGGTCATGTCGTTTCCCTATATTTTGCTGGTGCTGGTTGCGGCGTCGATTTTTAAGCCGGGGCTCTGGAGCATCATCCTGATTCTGGGCTTTGTAGACTGGCCGGGAATTGCCCGTCTGGTTCGCGGCAATGTGCTGAGCCTGCGGGAGAGTAATTTTATTAAAAGTGATCTCGTGGCAGGAATGCCGCTTCCGTATATTCTGTTTTCCGAGATTCTGCCGAATACCGCTGCGCCGATTCTGGTGTATGCAACGTCGGTTCTGGCGTTGTCGATGTTGGATGAGGCGGCACTTTCGTTCCTCGGAATGGGTGTGCAGCCGCCGACCGCGAGCCTTGGAAACATGTTAAACGGCGCGCAGTCGCTGACTGTACTGACGAAACAGCCGTGGCTCTGGATTCCGTCCGGGCTGATGATCGTGGTGCTGGTCATTGCGATTAACTTTATCGGTGACGCGCTGCGGGATGCGCTGGATCCCAATAGCGGAAAGTAAGACTGGAACACGCAAAAGCAGAAAGAACTGCAGCAGGAACACTGCAGGAGGACATCGGAGGGATTTGCGATGATACAGGAAATGGATTTAATGGAAATTTTTTACTGGTTTCACAGACATCCGGAGCTGTCTTATGAGGAATACGATACAACTGCGCAGATTAAAAAGCTGTTGAAAGCAGCGGATGTAAAGATCCTGCCGATTCCGATGGAAACCGGTCTGATTGCGGAGGTAAAGGGAGAAAAGGATGGTCCGCTGCAGGCGCTTCGCTGCGATATTGACGCGCTGCCGATTACTGAGCTGACGGATTTACCTTATGCGTCGAAATGTCCGGGAAAGATGCACGCCTGCGGACACGATTTTCACATCACGGCGGGAATCGGGACTGCGATCTGGCTGCAGGAACATAAGGACGAGCTCTGTGGGACAGTGCGGTTTTTCTTCCAGCCAGGAGAAGAGTCCTCCTTGGGGGCATGGAAAGTGTTGGAAACGACGGCACTCGATTCGGTTACGCGCGTCTGGGGCTTTCATTCTGATCCGACCAATTTGGTCAATGCCATCGGCATCCGGGAGGGCGCAGTTGCGGCGGCAGTAGATCGGTTTGTGATTACGATAACGGGCGTCGGCTGCCACGGCGCACACCCGGATGATGGAGTTGATCCAATTCCGGCGGCTGCAGCCATGGTTCAGGCATTTCAGACGATCGTGACCCGCAATATCAATCCGTTCCATCCTACACTCATCAGCGTTACGCGATTGGAAGCGGGCAATACCTGGAATGTGATTCCGCAGACAGCACAGCTGGAGGGAACTGTTCGGACCATGGATCGGCAGGATCGCTGCCTGTTTGAAAAACGCTTAAAAGCAATTGCAGAGCAGACCGCATCTGCCTATGAAGCGACCGCAGAGGTAGAGTGGATTCCCGGTCCTCCGGCTGTTTGCAACGATGCAGAAATGGCGGCTTTTGCAAAGGAAACGGCAGAAGCGGAGGGCTTTTGGACTGTTCCGGAAGAACAGTCGCTCGGCGGAGATGATTTTTCTTTCTACATGGAGAAAGTGCCAGGCTGCTATATTAAAATCGGCATCGGAAAGGGGGCGACAATTCATCAGCCGACCTTTCAGGTGGACCCGGCGGCATTGATGCCTGCGGTACGGTATTTGAGTCGTCTGCTGCTGCGCTGGGGCGAGGAAAATGCCTGAGTGACGCAGCCGAGGAATATGTACAGCAATACGCAGCTTTTGCGTAAGAACACAATATAAGAAAAGGGGTAAAAAACATGAGCACATTTCGATTTGCCATTATGGGAGCAGGTAACATCGCACATCAGTTTTGCGATGCAGTGACGCTGGTGGAGGACTGTGAGGTGAGCGCGATCGCCAGTAAGGATCTGGGACGCGCACAAAAATTTGCGGAGGAATGCAGCGTAGCCCATGCGTATGACAACTATGAGCAGATGCTGATAGAGGAAAAGCCGGACTGTGTTTATATTGCAGTGACGCCAAACGACCATTTCCGTCTGACGATGCTTTGTCTGGAGCATCGCGTTCCGGTGTTGTGCGAAAAAGCGATGTTTACAAACAGTGCAGAGGCAAAAGCGGTTTTTGAAAAAGCAGAAAAAGACCAAACCTTTGTAATGGAAGCGATGTGGAGCCGGTTTTTGCCCGCGGTCAACCAGGCAAAAAAATGGGCGGCAGAAGGAAAAATCGGCAGACTGGAAGCCTTGCAGGGAAGAATCGGTTTTCTCGCGCCGGAGGGAGCAGACAATCGGTATCACAGCCCTCTGCTGTGCGGCGGAGCTGCGACGGATATCACGGTTTATGCCTATGAAATCGCGACCTGGCTGGTCAATGAGCCTGTCCGCAAAACTTATGCGGCTGCAAACCTTGATCAGACCGGTGTGGACTTAACCGATCAGGTTACGGTGAAGTTCGAACATGTGCTGGCAGATCTTGTGACGAGCTTTGCAGCGCCCATGGGCAACAACATGGTGATTTACGGTCGGGAAGGGCGCATTGAGCTGCCCGATCCCCATTATGCATCCAAATGCTTTTTATATGGGGCGGATGGAATGCTGAAGGAAGAATTCACAGATACGACGACGCAGAAGGGCTTTACCTACGAGATCGAAGAGACGATCCGCTGCGTGCGCGCAAAGAAGACGGAAAGTCCGGTTGTTCCGCATGCGACGACAATCGCCTGTGCGGAGCTGTTTGATCAGATTCAGGCGGCAAAGAAAGAGTGAACTATCGGAAACAACGTGCAGAAAAAGGCGGTACAGATTTTGAGCTCTGTACCGCTTTTGTGTTGGTGTACCCGGTCCGCATTCCTGCAGGGCAGGGTTCTGTGTGTGAAGTTTAGAAATAATCCGAAAAATACGGTTTTTTGACCGGAATCAGCCGCTCCAGCCAGGTCAGCATATAGTATTCCATCGAGATTTTTTCATGGTCGTAAAGATAAGTCGGGCGCTTGTAGCCCATCATCAAGGCAGTGAGCGTGTTAATGTCGAGTTCTACGACGTTAATGGACTGATTGTCCTCGACACGCTCACAGGTTGTTTCCCCCTCGTGCCAGGAAACGAGAAAATCTCCCTGATTCCAGGAAGCAAGGCCGTCAGTAACCCGGAAATGGATTTTGAAATCCTCCGGCTGGATCTGCCAGGGATACTCCTGCAAAAAGCTTTCAACATCTACGATTCGTGCCATAATATAGGGAGCTATCGTTTCTTCAATCTCACTGTCTTCAAACAGATATGCCATGGGTTCGCCGGAATAATTATCCCCCCGTACCTGTGTGATCATAGAAAAATGCGCGCTGATGTAGTTCCATAGACCGTGTCTGGCCTCGCTGGTTAAATAAACCATTTCCTTAATATGAAAAATTTCATTTGCAATGTAATAAACCAGATAACCAAGGGGCTTGTGCTCTTCATTATAATAAAGGGCTACGATCATATCATCATTTTCCCAGCGCCAGTATTCATCCCAGGCCAGCTTGTCGCGAATGAGTGCACCGTGGTGCTGCATGGCGAAATAGGAATACACGTTATGAAAATCCTCGGAATCCAGGCTGACACGTTCGACCATGCCCCGGACGGGGAAGGCCTTTGGAAGCTGCGTATCCTTGACAGTGAAGGTGAGTTTGTCGGACACGATCTCCCAGCCCATTTTCCGATAAAATGGAATGGAATATGGATATAGAAAGGAAATGGGAAGCTTCTTTTTGTGCATATAGTCGATGACATAGCGCATCAGGGAATGAATCAGTCCGCGTCCGGTGTATTCCGGATAAGTAGTGACTCCGGTGATGCCGCCCATCGCCATAATGTTATCCTGAATGTTGATCTGCATGGAATAAACAACGATCATGGATGCCAGCTTTTCTTTATAAAACCAACCGAGTACATAAGCGTCCTCGAGAATCGGACGTTTGGCATATTTGATTTCCTCCTGCTCCCAGCCGGTCTGGAAGAGCTCGTAGGAGGTTACCTGAAAAGCATACTGTAAAAGTGCGTTGAACTGCTCCAGATCGTTGTGATCGAGCTCACGCATGCGGAAATCACCGTTGATTTCAAGGTAAGTGTGCGTGTCCTTGTCTGACATAGAAGATGCCTCTTTTCTGAATGATGCGGTCTTTAGATTTCAAAGACATCATACAACCAAATGAAAGGCTCGTAAAGAGGAAAACTTTTCGCATGACAGCTTTTGGAATTTAGAGTATACTGTGATATCAGAGAGTCGTATGGATGAAACGACTGCAGAAAGGGACAGGAGGCAAATTGATGAATCAGATTCCCCAGGCAGGAGAAATTTATCAGCATTTTAAAGGAAAGCTTTATCGGATTGTAGCACTGGCAACCCACACGGAGACCGGTGAGCAGCTCGTGATCTATCAGGCACTTTATGGAGAGTTCCAGGTTTTTGCAAGACCGCTTTCCATGTTTTTGGAAAAGGTGGATGCAAAAAAATATCCTGATGCAGCGGGAAAAGACCGTTTTATGCGGATCCCGATGGCAGAAGCAGCGGCAGTGTCACGGCCTGTTGCAGCACCGTCTGAGAACCCTGTTGAGCTCCGACCCGATGCAATGTCGTCAGAGAACCCTGTTGAGCCCCGGCCCGCTGCAATGCCGTCAGAGAGCAATGTTGAGTCCCGGGCCGTTGCAGCATCCTCTGAGAACTCTGTTGAGCCCCAGCCCGATCCCGGTCTGCTCGCTTTTTTAGATGCGGACAGCTACGAAGAAAAGCTGGAAGTATTTGCATCGCTGGAGGGCAAAGTCGATCTTCATATGTTGAATGCCATTGCTGCTTCCCTGGATCTGGAGCTTTCGGAGGGCAGCTTGGAGGAGCAGTACGACACGCTGAAAAGCTGCCTGATGACACTGGAGCGTTATGAGTGCAATCGCCTGCGGTGAGCAAAAAAGAAAAAAACGGAGAACTGGATTGAAGCAACAAACCCCAAGAAATATTGAAGTACAGAGAAAACAGGAACTGTTAAACCGGATTGCGCCGGGGCTATTAACATGGTATGATAAAAGCAGACGGAGCTTACCCTGGCGGGAAGAACCGACGCCGTATCGGGTCTGGGTATCGGAGATCATGCTGCAGCAGACGCGGGTCGAGGCGGTAAAACCGTATTTTGCGCGCTTTATGGAACGACTGCCGGATATCGAAGCGCTCGCCGAAGTGGATGATGATGAATTATTAAAACTTTGGGAAGGGCTCGGCTATTACAGCAGGGCACGGAATTTAAAGGCTGCGGCACAGCAGATTGTGACAGAATACGGCGGAGAGATGCCGTCGGATTACAGGGAGCTTTTAAAGCTAAAAGGAATCGGAAGCTACACAGCTGGCGCGGTTTCTTCGATTGCCTTTAAACAGCCCAATCCCGCAGTGGACGGAAACGTGCTGCGCGTCATTGCCCGGCTTTTGGAGGATAACAGCGATATTTCCGATCAGTCGGTAAAAAAAAGAGTAGAGGATGATCTGCGTCCTGTCATGCCAAAGGATCGCCCCGGTGACTTTAATCAGGCGTTGATGGAGCTTGGCGCAACCGTCTGTCTGCCAAACGGTGCACCGAAGTGCAGCAACTGTCCGTGGCAGGAATTCTGCCTGGTTGGATTGCACGGCACCTGGCAGCAGTATCCGCAAAAGGCAGCCAAAAAGGCAAGGACGATCGAAGATAAGACGATTCTAGTGATTCGAACGAGTAGACAGGTTGTTTTGCGTAAGCGCCCGAAAAGGGGACTGCTGGCAGGACTGTATGAATTTCCGGCGATGGACAAAAAGGCATCGTTGGAAGAGGTCAGGGAATGGCTGAAAAAACAGGGTGTGGAAGCTGTCCGGATAGAGAAGCTTCCGGAATCAAAACATATTTTCACCCATAAGGAGTGGCACATGACCGGCTATCAGGTTCTGGTGGATGAACTGGAGCCCATGGGTCAGGATGAATCCCTCCTTTTTGTTGAGACACAGGAAATCGAAAGAAATTACCCGATTCCGTCCGCATTTGCAGCCTACAGCGCCTATCTGAAAATTCAGACAGGTATCCAGAAGATGAAAGGAACAACACTATGAAACTGCTTTCTATTGCAATTCCCTGCTATAATTCGCAGGATTATATGGCACATTGCATCGAATCTCTGCTTCCGGGGGGAGAGGATGTTGAAATTTTGATTGTCAACGACGGTTCGAAGGATGACACCGCCAAAATCGCAGACGAATATGCGGCAAAATATCCTACGATCGTAAAGGCGATCCATAAGGAAAACGGCGGACACGGCTCTGCGGTCAACACCGGAATTGAAAATGCGACCGGAATTTATTTTAAAGTGGTAGACAGTGACGACTGGGTAAAAGAAGATGCCTATCTCGCCATTCTGGAAAAGCTGAGAGAGCTGACCGGCGGTGTGGATACACTTGATCTTCTGATCAGCAACTTTGTTTACGAAAAAGAGGGTGAACGCCGCAAAAAGGTGATGCGTTATAAACATGTTCTGCCGGAATACCGTATGTTTGGCTGGGAAGATGTCGGACGTTTCCATGTCGGTCAGTATATCCTGATGCATTCCGTTATTTACCGGACGAAGCTTTTGCGGGAATGCGGTTTAAAGCTTCCGGAGCATACGTTTTATGTGGACAATATTTATGTCTTTGAGCCTCTGCCGTATGTCCGCAACATGTACTATCTGGATGTGAATTTCTACCGCTATTTTATCGGCAGGTCAGATCAGTCCGTCAACGAAAAGGTCATGACCGGACGAATCGACCAGCAGATCAAGGTCAACCAGATCATGACAGACTACTTTGTGGAAAAGAAGAGCGAGATCATGGGCAATAAGCCCCTTGCAAAGTATATGCTAAGCTATCTGGACATCATTACGACGATCTCTTCCATCCTGTTGATCCGCATCAACACACCGGAATCTCTCGAGAAAAAGCGTGAGCTGTTAAACTACATCAGCCAAAAGGACAAGAAGGTTTACAGAAAGCTGCGTTACGGTCTTTTAGGAAACTGTATGAATCTGCCTGGAAAAACCGGAAGATGGATTTCTGTGGAAGGCTACAAAATTTGCCAGAAGTTTTTTGGCTTCAACTAATCGAAAAAAATCTTGTTGTCCTTTGCAAATTGTGCTAGAATATACAATGGGTTTTTAGGGAATACGTTTACAGAAAGGATAATATGGGTGGATTTATGAAAAGACAAGACATTCATAAGGTACTGATTATTGGCTCAGGACCGATCATTATCGGACAGGCATGTGAGTTCGATTACTCCGGCACACAGGCTTGTAAGGCACTGAAAAAGCTGGGCTACGAAATCGTACTGGTAAACTCGAATCCGGCAACGATCATGACAGATCCGGACACAGCGGATATCACATATATTGAACCGCTGAATGTGGAACGTCTCGAGCAGATTATTGAAAAGGAACGCCCGGATGCACTGCTTCCGAATCTGGGCGGACAGTCCGGACTGAATCTTTGCTCCGAGCTGCAGGCAGCAGGCGTGCTGGACAAATACAATGTAAAGGTAATCGGCGTTCAGGTAGATGCAATTGAGCGCGGCGAAGATCGTATTGAGTTTAAGAATACCATGAATGCGCTTGGTGTTGAGATGGCAAGAAGCGACGTCGCCTACTCCGTAGACGAGGCACTTGCGATTGCGGACAAGCTGGGATATCCGGTTGTTCTGCGTCCTGCATACACCATGGGCGGCGCCGGAGGCGGTCTTGTTTATAATAAAGAAGAATTAAAGACAGTCTGCGCAAGAGGTCTGCAGGCGAGCCTCGTGGGTCAGGTTCTGGTAGAAGAGTCCATTCTTGGATGGGAAGAACTGGAGCTGGAAGTTGTCCGCGATGCAAAAGGAAATATGATTACCGTATGCTTTATTGAAAACATTGATCCCGTTGGCGTGCATACCGGTGATTCCTTCTGTTCCGCTCCAATGCTGACGATTTCCGAGGAGGTACAGAAGAAGCTGCAGGATCAGGCATATCGTATCGTAGACGCAATTGAGGTGATCGGCGGTACGAATGTACAGTTTGCACATGATCCGATTTCCGGTCGTGTTGTTGTTATTGAAATCAACCCCAGAACTTCCAGATCTTCTGCACTTGCAAGTAAGGCAACCGGTTTCCCGATCGCTCTTGTTTCTGCAATGCTGGCAAGCGGTCTGACTCTGGATGAAATTCCTTGCGGTAAATATGGCACACTGGATAAATACGTTCCGGACGGCGATTATATCGTTCTGAAATTCGCGCGCTGGGCATTTGAAAAGTTCAAGGGCGTAGAGGATAAGCTCGGAACTCAGATGAGAGCAGTCGGCGAAGTCATGAGCATCGGCAAGACTTATAAGGAAGCATTCCAGAAAGCAATCCGTTCTCTGGAAAAGAGCCGTTATGGTCTTGGTCATGTAAAGGATTTTGATCAGAAGTCCAAAAAGGAGCTTCTGACCATGCTTGCAACTCCCAGCAGCGAGCGCTATTTCATCATGTATGAAGCACTGCGTAAGGGTGCATCTGTAGAAGAAATCAACAAACTGACCAAAGTTAAGGATTACTTTATCGAGCAGATGAAGGAGCTGGTTGAGGAAGAAGAGAAGCTCGTTGCTGCTTATCACGGACAGGTTCCTGCAGATGCTGATTTGAAACAGGCGAAGCTGGATGGCTTCTCTGATAAATATTTAAGCCAGATCCTGGGTGTATCCGAGGAAGCAATTCGGACACGCAGAACAGAGCTTGGCGTTGTGGAAGGCTGGGAAGGTGTTCATGTAAGTGGTACTGAGGATTCCGCATACTATTACTCCAGCTATCATATCAAGGACGAAAGCCCGGTAGACAACAGCAAACAGAAGGTAATGATCCTCGGCGGCGGTCCTAACAGAATCGGTCAGGGTATCGAATTCGATTACTGCTGTGTACATGCTGCAAAAGCACTGCGTAAGCTCGGATTCTCCACGATCATTGTAAACTGTAACCCTGAGACGGTATCCACAGACTACGACACTTCCGACAAGCTGTATTTCGAGCCTCTGACTCTGGAAGATGTCCTTGCAATTTATGAAAAAGAACAGCCGGTTGGCGTTATCGCACAGTTCGGTGGACAGACTCCGCTGAATCTGGCAGCAGACCTGAAGAAATACGGTGTCAATATTCTCGGAACCACTCCGGAAGCCATCGACCTTGCAGAAGACCGTGACCAGTTCCGTGAAATGATGGAGAAGCTGGAGATTCCGATGCCGGAAGCAGGCATGGCTGTCAATGTGGAAGAAGCATTGGAAACTGCTCACAGAATCGGCTATCCGGTTATGGTACGTCCTTCCTACGTCCTTGGTGGACGCGGCATGGAGGTCGTTTATGACGATGAAGCGCTGACCTTCTACATGCAGCAGGCAGTGGGTGTAACACCGGACAGACCGATCCTGATTGACCGATTCCTGCATCATGCAACCGAGTGTGAAGCGGACGCAATCAGCGATGGCGAGCATGTATTCGTTCCTTCTGTTATGGAGCATATCGAGCTGGCTGGTATTCACTCCGGTGACTCTGCTTGTATCATTCCCCCGAGAGGACTGACAGAAGAGCAGATCGAAACTCTGAAAGACTACACCAGAAAGATCGCAAAGGAGCTGCATGTTGTTGGCCTGATGAATATGCAGTATGCGATTGAGGACGGCAAGGTATTTGTCATCGAGGCAAATCCCCGTGCATCCAGAACCGTTCCGCTTGTATCCAAGGTCTGCGGCATCAACATGGTTCAGATTGCAACGGATATCGTTACCCTGCCTTATACCGGACGCAAGAGCCCGGTACCGGAGTTGAAAGAAAAGAAATTCGCTCACTACGGTGTAAAAGAAGCGGTATTCCCCTTCAATATGTTCCCGGAGGTTGACCCGGTACTCGGACCTGAAATGCGTTCCACCGGTGAGGTTCTTGGACTGTCTACAGACTTTGGTGATGCATTCTTCAAGGCAGAAGAAGCGACAAAGACCAAGCTGCCCACTTCCGGCTGCGTGCTGATTTCTGTTAATGACAGAGATAAGGCAGAGGTAGTTGACGTTGCAAGAGGCTTCTATCAGCTTGGCTTTGAAATTATGGCAACCGGCAGAACCTGTGACCTGATCGAACAGGCCGGTATTCCTGCCCTGAAGGTATGCAAGCTCAACGAGGGACGTCCGAACATCCTGGATAAGATCACGAATGACCAGATCCAGCTGATTGTCAATACTCCCCGCGGCAAGAAGGGTACAACCGACGACAGTTACATTCGTAAGGCTGCCATTAAGAACCGTATTCCGTATATTACAACCATGGCTGCTGCAAAGGCAACTGTAGAAGGCATCCGTTCCGCAAAACGTGACGGCAAGCTTCCGGTGCAGTCTCTGCAGGAGTTCCATGCAAGCATTATCGATAAATAAAATATCAGATAGCGATAACAAAAACAGCTGCCGTGTTTGTACGGCGGCTGTTTTTGTTACGATGCGCCCGGTAGCATACATCGCGAATGGAAAATGAGGCTTCTTATATAAAAAAGAATGTGCTTTGGCACATTCTCGCGCCAAGGCGCGGTTGCTTTAGCAACCATCTACCCTTGCGCCGAGTGCGCATCCTCGCGGAGCGTTTATTATCGTATGAAAACGAAGTTTTCTATACGATAATAAGAAAAAAGGACATGCAGCTCATCCGGAGATGAAAAGCATGTCCTTCTTTTTATTCAAAGAAATTTATTTCAAAGAAATTTATTTCTTTGCGCCCTGTTTTGCAACTGCGTTCATCTTAGCTTCGATAGCAGCCTGGTCGCCAAGGTAATGATGACCGGTTACGTTGAAGTTATCGTCAAACTCGTAAACAAGCGGAACGCCGGTAGGGATGTTCAGCTCTGTGATTTCATTCTCAGAGATGTTGTCCAGATATTTAACCAGAGCACGCAGAGAGTTGCCGTGAGCTGCGATCAGAACCTGCTTGCCAGCCAGCATGTCCTTCTTGATGTTCTCTTCATAGAAAGGAATTACTCTTGCGATGGTGTCCTTTAAGCTCTCTGTCAGAGGCAGCTCCTTCGGATCTACGTTCTTGTAAGGAGCCTGCAGAGCAGGATTACGCTCGTCGGTAGGCTCAAGAGCGGGGGGCTGAACGTCGAAAGAACGACGCCATACCTTAACCTGAGCTTCGCCGTATTTTTCAGCAGTTTCGGATTTGTTGAGACCCTGCAGAGCACCGTAATGACGCTCGTTTAATTTCCAGGTTTTGATAACAGGAATCCATTCTTCATTTAACTCCTGCAGAACATGGTTAGCGGTGTGGATTGCACGCTGCAGATAAGAAGTATAGCAAACATCAAAGGAGAAGCCTGCTTCCTTTAACAGAACGCCGCCCTGTGTAGCCTCCTTGTGTCCGGTTTCGGACAGATCTACGTCAGTCCAGCCGGTGAACAGGTTTTTCTGATTCCATACGCTTTCGCCATGGCGGATCATAACTAACTGATAACCCATAGTGATTGTTCCTCCTGATTGTGATTTAAGGCATTTAAGCCTGCTTGATTCCAAACAAGCATACACGATTTGAACGGAAAAATCAAGACTTTAGCTTGCCTTTTTAGACAGGATATGGTAATATCCTAACAGTTTGGTCATAGGGTTTGTCTGATACAGGGCTATAGATTTTGCAGTTTCTGAGATTAAAACTGCAGGGTTTATAGCTCTTTTTTATCGTATAGGAAACTTTGTTTCCATACGATAAAAATGCTCCGCGAGGATGCGCACTCGGCGCAAGGGTAGATGGTTGCCGAGGCAACCGCGCCTCGGCGCGAGAATGTGCCAAGGCACAATCTTTTTTATTCATGACAATAGAATGCTTGCAGAGCGTGCATTCTATTGTTGCCGTAGAGGAAAGGAAGGAGTCAAAATGGATCAGAATTTTATGAAAGAAAAGAAGGTGCTGCCGCTGGTATTGTCAATGTCTTTGCCGATGATGCTGTCGATGCTGATAAATTCACTTTACAATATTATTGACAGTATGTTTGTGGCACGGGTCGGAGAGAAGGCGCTGACGGCAATTTCCCTTGTCTATCCGCTGCAGACACTGGTCACGAGCATCAGCGTAGGCTTTGGGGTCGGAATCAGTGCAGCAGTCGCATTTTTCCTGGGAATGGGAGAACATAAAAAAGCGGATCAGAGCGCCTCTGAGGGGTTGTTTTTGAGCATTGTGCACGGTGTACTGATGTCGGTGCTTTTGACAGCAATTCTTCCGTCTTTTCTGAGACTTTTTACGACAGACGAAGAAATCTATCAGATGGGTATTACCTATGGAACCTGGGTACTGAGCTTTTCCCTTGTGATCTCCGTCTATATTGCTTATGAAAAAATTTATCAGTCACTGGGAAATATGATCGTTCCGACCTTATGTCTGGCAGCGGGCTGTCTGACGAATATTGTGTTGGATCCGATCCTCATTTTTGGAATTGGTCCCATTCCGCGGATGGAAGTAAAGGGTGCTGCGATCGCTACCGTGATCGGACAGATCGTGCCGCTTGTCATGTATCTTGTATGGCATAAGAAAAAAGGACTGGGCGTCTCCATCCATATAAAAGATATGAAGCCGGATCCTGCGATCTGCGGCAGGCTCTATGCGGTTGGAATCCCGTCTTCCCTGACTCTGGGCATGCCGTCCCTTTTGATTACTTTGCTGAACAAAATCGCAGGCGCGTTTTCTTCGGTTTATGTGTTGGTGCTGGGTGTTTATTTCAAGCTGCAGACCTTCCTTTATCTGCCTGCCAGCGGTATTGTGCAGGGCATGCGTCCGATATTGAGCTTTAATTACGGGGCAGGAGAAAAAAAGCGGATGAAGCAGATTCTATCCGTGTGTACCGGACTGATCTTTGGAATCCTGATGGTCGGTACGGCGCTGTTTTTGCTGCTTCCGGAACCGATCATGGGTATGTTTTCCAAGGACGGTGTAACGATCCGGGAAGGGGCAGCTGCACTTCGGATCATCAGCCTCGGATTTGTGGTTTCCGGAATCAGCGTTGTGGCTTCCGGTGCACTGGAGGCACTTGGGGAGGGAATCCCATCCTTTATCATTTCCTTGCTGCGCTATCTGGTGCTTATCGTTCCGGTTGCTTCCATTGGAAGCAGGATATTCGGTATTACAGGTGTCTGGGGTGCGTTCCCGGTGGCAGAAGTGCTGACTGCAGCTGTCTCAGCCGGAATTTTTACAGCAAGATACCGGACGTGCTTGAAGAAACTGTAAAATCTTTTACATACCTGACCTCCTGAAATGAAAGAAACTATACAGGATTACTGTAAAAATCTTAAAAAAACTATGAAATAGCTAAAAATTTCAATAACTAATCAAAAAATATTCTATTTTTAATAAATCCTCTTGTGATTATAATAGGTTTATCAGCTGAGAACGAAAGAAATTTAGCAAAACAACCAAATGGGAGGAAAAAATGAAAAGAAAAGCATTAGCAACAATGATGGCAGCAGCTATGGTATTATCCATGGTTGGCTGCGGCGGAGCCAAAACAGATTCTACAGCATCTACAACCACAACAGAAAAAACAGAAGCAGCGGCAACAGAAGCTGCAGATTCTGCTGCATCAGCAGATGCAACTGTAGAAAATAAAGACAAGCCTCTGTGCTGGTTTAACCGTCAGCCCTCCAGCAGTGCTACCGGCGAGCTGGACAAAGAAGCTCTGAACTTCAACGGCAATACTTACTATGTAGGTTTTGATGCTAATCAGGGTGCTGAACTGCAGGGACAGATGGTTCTGGATTACATCAAAAAGAATGCAGAAACCATTGATAGAAATGGTGATGGCGTGATCGGATATGTTCTGGCAATCGGTGATATCGGACACAACGATTCTATCGCTCGTACCCGTGGTGTTCGTTCTACACTGGGAACCGGCGTAGAAGCAGATGGCACAGTAGATTCCACACCGGCTGGAACAAACGTAGATGGAAAAGCAAAGGTTGTACAGGATGCAACTTTGGAAGTAGATGGAAAAACATATACGATCCGTGAGCTGGCTTCTCAGGAAATGAAAAACTCAGCAGGTGCAACATGGGATGCTGCAACAGCTGGTAACGCGATCGGAACATGGACAGCTTCCTTCGGTGATCAGATCGATGTTGTAGTTTCCAATAACGATGGTATGGGAATGTCAATGTTCAATGCATGGGCAAAAGACAACAAAGTTCCTACCTTCGGTTACGATGCAAACAGCGATGCTGTAGCAGCAATCGGTGAAGGCTACGGCGGAACAATTTCCCAGCATGCAGACGTACAGGCTTACCTGACACTGAGAGTACTTCGTAATGCACTGGATGGTGTAGATGTTGATACAGGTATCGGAACTCCTGATGATGCAGGAAACTGCCTGACAGAGGGTGAAGATTACAGATACAGTGAGGAAGAGAGATCCTACTACGCATTGAACGTAGCTGTAACAGCAGATAACTATCAGGACTTCACAGATTCCACAAAGGTTTACGACAAAGTTTCTAACCAGTTGGATGAGAGCAAGAGTCCATCTAAGAAAGTATGGCTTGATATCTACAATGCTTCAGATAACTTCTTAAGTTCTACATATCAGCCACTGCTGCAGAACTATGATGACCTCCTGAACCTGAAAGTAGATTACATCGGTGGTGATGGACAGACAGAGTCCAACATTACAAATCGTCTTGGAAACCCAGGAGAGTATGATGCATTTGCAATCAACATGGTTAAGACAGATAACGCATCATCTTACACATCAATTCTCTCAAAGTAAACTAATTGTTTTAAAGTAAAATGATTTAACTCAGAGGGGTGTCAGATAAAAATGATACCCTTCTTTTACTAAGAAAAGGAAGTAGAGATATGGCAGAGGATAAGAACAAATATATCTTATCGATCAATGGCATGAGCAAATCCTTCGGTAGAAATAAGGTGCTGAAGCATATCGACCTGAATGTGAAGCCCGGAACGATCATGGGACTGATGGGTGAGAATGGTGCCGGAAAATCGACGATGATGAAATGTCTCTTCGGAACGTATCAGAAAGACGAAGGGGTTATAATATTAGACGGCAAAGAGGTAAATTTCTCTGGCCCTAAGGAAGCACTTGAAAATGGTGTTGCAATGGTTCATCAGGAGCTGAACCAGTGTCTGGAAAGAAGTGTTATAGACAATTTGTTCCTTGGTCGTTACCCGAAAAATTCACTGGGGGTTGTCGATGAAGGAAGAATGAAAAAGGAAGCATCTGACTTATTCAGAAAGCTTGGAATTACTGTCAACCTGACGCAGCCAATGAAGAGAATGTCGGTATCAAAGCGTCAGATGTGTGAGATCGCAAAAGCAATCTCTTATAATTCCAAGATCATTGTACTGGATGAGCCAACCTCATCACTGACAGCACCGGAAGTTGCCAAGCTTTTCAAGATGATGAGACAACTGAAGGCACAGGGTATTTCCCTGATCTATATCTCACATAAGATGGACGAGATTTTTGAGATCTGTGATGAGATCTCAGTTCTCCGTGATGGTAGTCTGGTTATGACGAAGGAAAGTAAAGACACCAATATGAATGAGTTGATTTCAGCCATGGTTGGTCGTTCTCTTGATAACCGGTTCCCTCCGGTAGACAATACACCTGGAGAGACGGTTCTTTCCGTACAGAACCTTTCTACAAAATATGCACCGAAATTACAGAATATTTCCTTTGATATCAGAAAAGGTGAAATTTTCGGACTGTATGGTCTGGTTGGTGCAGGACGTACCGAGCTGCTTGAGACGATCTTCGGAATGCGTACAAGAGCGGCAGGAAATGTAATCTATAATGGAAAGACGATGAATTTCTCGTCACCAAAAGATGCCATGGATCATGGATTTGCATTGATCACTGAGGAACGAAAAGCGAATGGACTGTTCCTCAAGGCAGATATTACATTTAATACGACAATCGCAAATATGAATCATTATAAAAGTGGAATTGCTCTGTCTCATGACAGTATGGTTCGTGCAACTGCTGAGGAGATCAAGGTCATGCATACAAAATGTATGGGACCGGATGATATGATCTCGAGCCTGTCAGGTGGTAACCAGCAGAAAGCAATTTTTGGAAAATGGCTGGAACGTTCTCCAAATATCTTCATGATGGATGATCCTACCCGAGGTATCGACGTAGGTGCAAAATATGAGATTTACGAACTGATCATCAATATGGCAAAGCAGGGAAAGACGATCATCGTAGTTTCATCTGAGATGCCTGAGATCCTTGGAATTACAAACCGTATCGGTGTTATGTCGAATGGACACCTTGCGGGAATTGTAAATACAAAAGAAACGAATCAGGAAGAATTATTGAGACTTAGTGCGAAATATTTGTAAGAGAGAGGAGCATTGGATATGGCAGACAGAAGTACTATCCTTTCGGCTGATGCAGAAGAAAAGCTTTTACAGCCGATTGAAGAATATGTTGGAAAGATACAGGCACAGATTGATGAACTTCGTGTAGAAGGATCTGACAAAGTCCGCAGCCTGAAAAATCATATTGCCATCGCAAAAGAAGACAAAAATCTGTCAAAAGACGAAAGAGACAGAATGATTGCAAAGGATAAGGCAGACCTTGAAAAGGCAAAAGCCGTAGAAGCATCAAATAAAGATAAAGTTGCCAAATTAGTAAAAGAGGCAGAAGATTATCTCGCACAGCATTATGATAAAGATTACTATGACAAAGTAGCTGCAAGCTGTGCGGCAGAAAAAGCGATTGAAAATGAAGAGTACGAAAAGGTACGTGCCACGATCAAGACAGAGCATGAGCAGAACCTGAAAAAGCTTTCTGCTGCTGAAGATATCAAAGATGAAAAGTATGTATATAAGAACAAGCTTTTCGATGCTGAGATGGCTCACGAGTCAAAACTGCAGGAGATCAAGGACAGAAGACATGATGCATTTGCTCATAAATATCACCTGATCGATCTGCTCCGTATGTCAAAATATACATTCGGACAGAAAATGGCACAGAGATTTGAGAACTACAAATACACATTCAATACAGCACAGTTCCTGTATAAGAATGGTCTGTATATTGTAATTATCCTGATCTTTATTGCATTATGTATCATTACACCAATCGTTAAGAATACGCAGCTGTTCACATACACGAATATCCTGAACATCCTGCAGCAGGCTTCACCTCGAATGTTCCTGGCACTTGGTGTTGCAGGTCTGATCCTCTTAACTGGTACTGACCTTTCCGTAGGACGTATGGTTGGTATGGGTATGGTTACAGCAACGATTATCATGCACAATGGAATTAATACAGGTAGTGTGTTCGGACATATTTTTGATTTCTCTAATATGCCGGCAGCAACCAGAGCAATTCTTGCTTTGCTTGTATGTATTTTATTTACGACTGTATTCTCCTGTATCGCAGGATTTTTCATGGCAAGATTTAAGATGCATCCGTTCATCTCCACAATGGCGAACATGCTGATCATCTTCGGTCTTGTAACTTATGCAACAAAGGGTGTATCTTTCGGTGCGATCGATGCAGCGATCCCGAATATGTTTATTCCACAGATTGGTAGTTTCCCGACGATCATTCTTTGGGCAGTTGTAGCAATTGTAGTTGTATGGTTTATCTGGAACAAGACAACATTTGGTAAGAATCTGTACGCTGTAGGTGGAAACCCGGAGGCAGCAGCAGTTTCAGGTATTTCAGTATTTAAAGTAACTCTTGGAGCATTTATCCTTGCTGGTATCCTTTATGGATTTGGTTCATGGCTTGAGTGTAACAGAATGGTTGGTTCTGGTAGTGCTGCTTATGGACAGGGCTGGGATATGGATGCCATTGCAGCCTGCGTAGTTGGTGGTGTATCATTTACAGGTGGTATTGGTAAGATCTCAGGTGTTGTAACCGGTGTATTGATCTTTACATCCCTTACATACTCTCTTACAATTCTTGGTATTGATACAAACCTTCAGTTCATCTTTGAAGGTATCATCATTCTTGCCGCTGTAACTCTTGACTGTCTGAAATATGTACAGAAGAAATAAGCAACGGTAGCAGAGAGGACGATCATGTAAAAATGAAACTGGCAGAGAATATCTGACCAGTGAGCCGTTCCGGTCAGATGAAAATTGACCGGGGCGGCTTTTTTAATCCCGGAACGGGCAGGGATACATTCTTTTTAATCAGGGGATTCAGTATGGAACGGTTCTTTGCTATAATAAGAGGCAGTTAGGGAAAGGAAGAAAGGAACTGAAAATGGATAAGTATAAAGTACTTCTTGTTGATGATGAAGAAGAAGCAATAGAGGCGATCAGACTCAAACTGGAATGGGAAACGCTTGGATTTGAAGTGATCGGCAGTGCGAATAACGGGGTAAAAGCACTGGAACTTGTGGAGCGGCTACAGCCGGATGTAGTGATCACAGATATAAAAATGCCTTATATGGACGGACTGGAACTGGCGAGAGCCCTGAATGAGGACTATCAGAATATTCATATTATTATTTTTACCGGATTTGATGAATTTGAATATGCCAAAGAAGCCGTTCATCTGGAGATTGAAGAGTATATGCTCAAGCCGATCAATTCCCAGGAATTGTCGGAGTGCCTGAAAAGGCTGAAAAAGACGCTGGATAATGAACGGGAAGAAAAGTTGAATGTAAAAAAGCTGGAGCATTATTTTAATGCATCACTGCCGATGTTTCAGACAAATTTATTTATCTCATTGATCGAAGGACGGATTACGGAGGCAGATTGTGAAAAATTTCTTGCAGCATATCAGATCCATATGACCGGGCCACTTTTTGGATGTGCCGTCTTTCATACTTCCGAACATCATGTGCCGGAAGGGATGAATGCATTGCTGTTATCCATGTCGGTAGAGCAGGAGATCCGGGAAAGGATCGCAGAGAAATGGAAAAGCCAGATGTTTACTTATCTTGGAAATACAGTGCTTGTGATGGAATTAAATTCAGAAGAGGAAGCGGTTGCGTTTACGGATGATTGCGACAGATTTTGCAGATGGGCGTACAGAGTGATGGGAGCGGTTGTGACAGCCGGGATCGGAAGAGCCTGCGACAGTTTGTTTACGATCAACCAGTCGTATGCAGGAGCGAGAGAAGCGGTGTCTTACCGGGTGCTGTACGGGACACAGAGGGCGATCAACATTGGTGAGATCGCTCCGACAGAGCAGGAGATCTCGGTTCAGTCCGAGGATACCAAGATGCATGCTTTATTCAAGACGATCAACCTTGGAAGCAGGGAAGAGATCGAGAAGGCAGCTCAGAGTGAGATCGAAAAGCTGCACCGGAATGCGAAGACAGTGAGCCAGTACAAGCTGGCAACGATGGAGATGGTTGGGGCATTTTATCGTTTCTGTGCAAATAATTTTATTGACTTTAAAGATTATTGTGCAGAGGTAGAAAATCCTTATGAAAAAGTGCCGGAGATGGATGAAAGTACCCTGAAGGGCTGGCTTGTAAATTCAGCAGTGGCGATCAGTGAAGAACTGAAAAATGCAAGAAATACGACTTCAAGACGTATCGTGGAAAAGGCAAAAGGAATTGTGAGAGACCGGTATATGCAGCCAGATCTTTCCCTGGATACAGTATGTTCGGAGCTGGGAGTATCAAATTCGTATTTTTCATCACTTTTTAAAAAGGAAACGGGAAAGACATTTATTTCCTGGCTGACAGATTACAGAATGGATCATGCAGCAGATCTTATGCTTGAAACCAATGAGAAGAGCTATAAAATTGCGGAACGTGTGGGATATCAGGATGCAAACTATTTCAGTTATGTCTTTAAGAAACGGTTTGGGATGTCACCATCCAAGTATCGGACGGAGCATTAAAGTCGGGGGCTTTTGACCCAGACATCACATAAGAAATGAGATAAGAAAAAGCAGAATGAAGTGGTAAAAGGGGATCGAAGTGAAGAGAAACGATACGAAGAGAAAGGAAAATTATGGATATTCAATAAAATTGCGGATGCAGAGATGGTTTTGTCGGGGAAGGTTTATCAGTTGGGATATTCAGTCAATTATTATGGCTGTACTTACTGCACTGACAATCGTAACCACGGTTCTGATGGGATTCCTGATCTACAGCAGATTTAAAATGGCAATCCGGCAGACAGCGGTTGCGAACACGGAAAGTGTTGTGGAGAGTGCGGTAGACAGGCTGGAGGCAGATTTATTGAACGTCAGACAGATTTCCAATGCAGTCAATTATAATATCATTCAGGAATATGATATATCCAGTCAGGAATTTGAACGACAGTTTAGTCTGCTTTATGAGATTAATACAGACAAGATCCAGAGCATGGCACTGTATGATAATGAAGGCAATCTGGTGGCGGCAGAACCACTTGTCAACGAGAAAGCGGATGCCGGGGCAGCACAGCAGGACTGGTATCGGAATGCAGCGGATGAGATCGAAAATATTCATTTTTCCTCCCCACATATCCAGAATCTGTTCGAGGATGGAACGTATCGGTATTACTGGGTCATTTCTCTGAGCAGATCGGTGGATATTAACGATGGGGAGAAGCCGGTAAGCGGTGTGTTACTGGTGGATATGAAATATTCCATGATCCGTGAAATTCTGGAACGTATCAACCAGTCTTCGGATGAAGTCTATTATTATCTCTGCAACCGGGATGGCGAAATGATTTATCATCCAAGACAGGCAGAAATTGACAGAGGACTTCTGACAGAGGAAAGTGGACAGATCAAAGAATATGAGGATGGGACGTATGAACTGCCGGTCAATGGGCAGAAGGGCTCGGTTGTAGTTGGAAGTATTTCTTATACGGGCTGGCGACTGGTAGGAGTAGTTCCTGACAGTGTTCAGACATCCAAAATTCAGCAGTTCCGGTATTATATTGTCGTGACGACTCTCATTTTCTTCATGATGCTTCTGGGAGTGAACCGCATTGTAGCAAGGAAAATATCAAATCCGATTTTTAAACTGAATGAATCTGTAAAAGCTTACGAGACGGGAAAGACAAAAGATATTTATATCGGAGGATTCTCTGAGATCAGACACCTTGGGTATTCTGTGAAAAAATCCTATGAGCAGATAGAAGTCCTGATGGAAGAAATCATCCGGCAGCAGAATGAAAAGCGGAAAAGTGAGATGGATGCCCTGCAGAGTCAGATCAATCCACATTTCCTGTATAATACGCTGGAATCAATCACATGGATGGTAGAGGCTAACAAAAATGAAGAAGCAGTCTTTATGATATCAGAGCTTGCGAAGCTGCTCAGGATTAGTCTGTCGAAGGGAAGAACCGTCATCAGAATCGCAGATGAGCTGCAACATAGCACAAGTTACATGAATATTCAGAAAGTTCGTTACAAAGACCGTTTTGAGACAGAGTTCCTTATAGAGGAAGAGATAAAAGAATATTGTACGATTAAGCTGATCATCCAGCCAATTCTGGAAAATGCCATTTATTACGGAGTAGGAAATATGGACGAAGATGACGGCGGAAAGATCACAGTCAAAGGAAAAAAGGACGGAAATGATATTTATATTTCTGTTATTGATAATGGAATGGGAATGAGTGAGGAGATTGTAGAGAATCTTCTTTTGGATAATGGAAAGGTACCAAAGCATGGTTCGGGCGTGGGACTGATCAATGTACATACAAGAATCCAGCTTATGTATGGAAAAGAATATGGTTTGAAAATATACAGTGAGCCAGACGAGGGAACGGAAGTTGTAATCCATATTCCTGCAATCCCATTTTCAGAAGAGAACAGAAAAAAACTGGAGGAACAGACTTACAGGAAAGGAGAAGCATATGACGAAAAGAAATAAAATAACTTTCCTGATAGCAGAAGCGTTGCTTGCGGTTCTTGCAGCCTATTTTTTCTACAGTATCTTTCATGGAGATGTGCCACCTAAAAAAGTGGCGGTGATCGTAGAAAATTCAGGAGACAAGAGATGGGACAGCCTGCTTAACGGAATGAAGCAGGCGGCCAAAGTCCAGAATCTGTCGCTGATTATCTGTAATACGGACGAACAGGAAAGCTCTGAGGATGAGCAGGAGATGATCCGGGAGCAGTTGGAGAATGACGTAGATGCATTTATTATCAACCCTGCTCCGGGACAGGATACGAAGCAGGTTTTAGAGCAGTTGCAGGGAACGAAACCGTTTGTGCTGATCATGCAGGATATTTACAGTTATGAAGCGGATGCCGCCTCTTCATTTGTAACAGTCAAGCCGGATAACTATAAAATGGGGCAGGAACTGGCAGAGCAGATGTTGAAAAATACATCCGGTCTTATGAATGGAAAGCGAATCGGAGTTGTAGCAGGAAATGCAAGGACTGAAGAAAGCAGGAACCGTGTCAGAGGATTCTGTGAGGTGATGGAAGCCGGAGGTGGAAGGATCATATGGAAGTATAATCAGGAGAGCAAGGAAGATGCCGGTGAAATATTGAAAGCGAAAGAAAAAGTAGATTATCTGGCAGTCCTCGATCCATATATTCTGGATGAAGTAGGAGAAAAGGCAGAAAATGGGTTCTATAGCGGAGCAGAAATTTACGGGATTGGGACAAGTATCAAAGCCTTTTCGCTGTTGGATGCAGGAAAGATACAATGCCTGATCGTGCCGGATCTGTATGAGGTCGGATATGAAAGCATGAATGAGATTGCCAGTAAGTTAAAAAATTCCTGGTATCAGATGGAAAGTCATGAAACAGAAATACAGGTAGTTTACAAAAAAGATTTATTTTCGGAAGATATAGAAAGGTTTTTGTATTCTTATGAGTAGAAAAAAGAGAAGAAAAGCAATGATATTTCTGACGGTGTCCGTTCTTGCTCTGTCATTTCCGGGGTGTGGAAAAAAAGAAAATACCTCAGACCGGACACTGAGGGTAGGCATTGTGACGTATACACAGGACGATCCTTTTATCAATACCATGACAGAGCAGATCCGGGAGGATCTCAAATTAAAAGAGTCAAAAGATATGAAGATTCTTGTTTCTGTAAAGAATGGTGATAATGATCAGAGAGACCAAGATGAACTGGTGGAAGAAATGATTGCAGCAGGGTGTGATGTGCTGTGCGTGAATCTGGTTGACAGAACCGCACCGTCAGATATCATCAAAGCAGCAAGACAGGAAAAGATTCCGGTGATCTTTTTTAACAGAGAACCTGTAAAAGAAGATCTGATGCAGTGGGATCAACTGTACTATGTAGGGTGCGATGCAAAGCAGTCGGGAGAAATGCAGGGAGAAATTGCAGCAGATTATCTGAAAGCTCATCCGGGAGCAGATAAGAATCAGGATGGCAAGATCCAGTATGTACTCTTAGAGGGAGAAGCGGGACACCAGGATGCTATCAGCCGGACGGACTGCTCGGTAAAAACGCTGATTGAGAATGGCATAGAGCTTGAAAAATTAAGTTATCAGTTCGCAGACTGGAACAGGGGGCAGGCAGAGAATCGTATGAGCCAGTTGATCGACCATTATGGGACCGAGATCGAATTGGTTATATCCAATAACGATGAGATGGCACTTGGTGCAGTAGAGGCATATAAAAATGCAGGATACAGTCAGGAACAAAGACCGGTTATTTTCGGAATAGACGGACTGGAGGATGCACTGGAGGCAGTAAAAGAAGGAACAATGCAGGGAACAGTATACAACGATAATGTAGACCAGGCAGGAGAGATAGCCCGGCTTGCTGTTGATCTTTTTAAAGGAAATGATATCAGTAAGCATAAACTGAAAGATGGAAGATACTATATGTCTTTATATCAGAAAGTAGAAACCGGGAATGTAGATGAATTTTTAGAGAAATAGATCTTTTTAGGAAAACAGAAATATAAGTAGAAGACGGAGAAGAAAATGCAGGACAGAGAAAAGAAAGAAGAACACAGAGAAAAGAATATCGGGCAGGAAGGAAGAAATGGGCAGGAAGGAAGAAATGGTCTGGAAAGAAGAACCGGACTGGAAACTGACAGACAGGAAGACCGAGAAGAGAAATTGTGGAGAGAGGCATTTTATCAGGAGCTGGATGCAGTAAAAAGGCAGCAGATGCTCAAAGAGAGGGAAGAAGTAAGAAACATTGGTGAAAATGCAGATAGAACTACCGCGGAAATCCGGTTTATGGAAAAGCTGTGGATTGCAAGATACGGGAAGAGAAGACCAAAAAAAGATGCATTTGTAGGAAGTCTTATGGAATTAAAATATATTGCAGAAGGAGGCTCTGTAGATCTTGGCGGGCAAAAGAGAAAGCTTGCAATAGAAATTATTACGAAGCTTTGCTTATTTGATGCAGAGAAGAGAAATGTATGGGAACAGGAACTGTTACTGCAGGAACTGAAAAATGCTTTTCTAAAGCTGATTGATGTAAGCCGGAAAGGAAGAGGATTCACTTCAATCGTATTTGGAATGGGACAGTTATCAGAAGAAAGTGTGGCAAAGAAAATTGCCGATCAGATCAGTATGATCGCATTTGCCGCTCCACATATGCTGCATATGGATAAGGAGTTTGAACTGCTTCAAAAAGCAGCTCTTGCTGCCTTCAGACAGGAATATCCCCAGAGAGAACATTTTCTGAAAAAATAATCCGTCATGGAAATGAGTTTCTTGCGAAATAAAGTTATTTATGAACCCAAGTCCATTATGAAACCGTTTTTCTCGTGAAAATGAATTGCTCCGGGGAAATAGGAAAGAGGTATCTGGTATTGTTAATTAATATAAGCTGTTTACATCATCAGTGGCGTACCATGACTCACCTTGCGGATTATCTTAAAGATGATGGTCGCAGGTAAAGAAACCAGGATGTAAAGTGTAGAGAAGACACCGACAGCCCCACCGATAATCATAAGTAAAATTAAGCCGATATTCATAATGTTGCACACTCCTTTTTGTATTCTGAACAGTGTCTATTTTAGAAAAAAAGAATGTGAAAAGGAATAAAAAGAAAGTCTTTTTAGCATAATTTTAGCAGGCCTGATATCAGACCTGCCCGTCATCTTCTGCCATGCGGTAGCCGACACCGACTTCTGTAAAGATATAATGTGGCTGGGCAGGATCAAGCTCAATTTTGCGACGGATATTCGCCATATTTACACGCAGGATTTTATTGTCATCATCTGCATAAGGTCCCCAGACATTGGAAAGGATCGAGGCATAAGTAACAACCTTTCCAGAATTTTGTGCCAGATAGGCAACAATCTTATACTCAACAGGTGTCAGATGAACGGGTTCATCCTCCAGGGTGAGCAGCCTTTTGGAAAAATCCAGTGTCATTTTGTCATGTCTGTAGGCTTTGATATATAACTCCTGATCAGTATGCATCCGGTTGCTGTGCCGCAGGGAGGTACGGATCCTGGCAAGCAGTTCGGAAGTGCCGAAAGGTTTGGTTATGTAATCATCAGCACCAAGGTCAAGAGCCTGCACCTTTTCGCGTTCCGCACTTCTGGCGGAGATCACGATGATGGGGATACTCGACCATGTCCGCACATCCTGGATGATCTGATTTCCGTTCATATCGGGAAGTCCGAGATCAAGAAGGACAAGATCAGGACATTGAGAACGGATGAGACTTAACCCTTCCGTACCGGCATCGGCACAAAGAACCCGGTAGTCATGACGGATCAGGATTTTACGCATAAAAGTCTGGATATTTTTTTCATCTTCAATAATCAGTATCGAAAATTTAGGCATTGTCAGCTCTCCTTTTCTTTTGGAAGTGTAAAAGTAAATTCAGCTCCCTTTGTACGATCACCGGTATGGTTGACAGCGGTAATCTGCCCGCCGTGTGCCTGTATGATCGTCTGGCAGATGGAAAGTCCGATTCCCATCCCTCTGTGGCTGTCACTGGAGCCGGACGAAACTTGTCCGCCTTCAAAAATATGAGGCAGAAGATCCTCGGAAAGTCCACGGCCGTAATCCCGGACTGAAAATGAAATGGCATCATCCAGTTCTCGGATGATCAGATCCACTGGTTCTGTGCTTCCTGAATGAATCAGGGCATTTTCCATCAGATTGATCAGCACTTGTTCGATCAGGGTAGGATCCATAGGGATCATGAGAAAATTATTTGGCATTGATACATGGATCACAGCATCAGGGATTCGTTTCTGAAGCCTCAGGATCGCCTCAGAGACCACTTCTTCTACAACCTCGGCAGATTTCTTTACCTTGTCAGCAGAACTGCTGTTAATACGGGTAACGGTCAACAGATTTTCCACCATATTTAAAAGCCATTCTGAATCCTCCCGGATATTGGAAACCAGCTCTGTACATTCGGTTTCGGAAAGCTCTTCCCGGTTCTCAAGGTAGGAGTCGGCGGAACCGATAATGCTGGTAAGAGGTGTCCTGAGGTCATGGGAGACGGCTCGGAGGAGGTTGGCACGCAGTTTTTCCTTATCTGCTTCAGCAAGCTGCTTTTCACGTTCGGAGATAGCCTGCTGCTGTTGCTTGAGTGAGGTGGTTACTGCACCGGTGATCAGTGCAATCGTAAGCATTCCGGCAAAAGTGACAGGATATCCGTCCAATGTAAAATTTAATCGGAAATAAGGGTATGAAAAAAAGTAATTTACTGCGAATACACAGAAAATCGAAGCGATGATCCCATAAATATAACCACTTGTCTTTAATGCGATCAGGATCAGTGCCAGTGTATAGAGGACTGTGATATTGGCAGTATATTTATTTCCAAAATGAAAGAAGCAAAAAGAAATAATGGTCGTTACAGCCAGAAGCAGGACCGTGATTGCCAGGTTCCATCGTATTTTTTTCATAAAGAATCACTCCTCTTAAAAATGAATCATCCTGATTGAAAAATTAGCACAGCCATAGGCTGTGCTAAAATAATCTTTCAGAGATCCTGCGGGAATCAGAAGATCAGATCAATCAGAAGATCAGATCAATCAGAAGATCAGATCTTCTCTCCATTTTTGTATTTGCGAAGAACATTCTGGATTCTTTCATTCGGACTTAAAATCTGACTCAAAGAACCGTCATGGTTCAGAGTGTCGATAATCAGTGCAATATACTTGCTCATATCGCAGTTGATATAATATGGTTTGGAGAGCAGCTCCGGTGTCTGATAGATCAGGTTTGTAGTCAGAACACCTGTCAGAACACCCTCTTCATAAGCCTTATCAAACTTCTCAAGTCCATTTGTGAAGAGTCCGAATGTAGCAGCGGCAAAAATGCGGTTCGCTTTTCGGCGTTTCAGTTCGGTTGCAACTTCAATGATACTTTCTCCTGAAGAAATCATATCATCAATAATGATCACATCTTTTCCTTCTACGGAAGAACCGAGAAATTCATGAGCAACAATTGGATTACGTCCGTCTACAACCTGTGTATAATCACGGCGTTTATAGAACATACCCATGTCAAGACCGAGGACATTTGCAAGGTATACGGCACGGTTTGTTCCGCCCTCATCCGGGCTGATTGCCATCATATGGTCACTGTCGATCTGAAGATCTTTATAAGTACGAAGCAGTCCCTTGATAAACTGATAAGTAGGGGAAACTGTCTCAAATCCGCTCAGCGGAATCGCATTCTGTACACGAGGGTCATGAGCATCAAATGTAATAATATTGTCAACACCCATCCGCACAAGCTCCTGAAGTGCAAGGGCACAGTCCAGAGACTCACGGGAAGTTCTCTTATGCTGGCGGCTCTCATAGAGGAACGGCATGATTACGTTGATACGGCGTCCTTTTCCTCCGATTGCAGCAATGATACGCTTCAGGTTCTGATAATGATCGTCCGGTGACATATGGTTTGTATTGCCGGTAAGAGAATACGTGACGTTGTAGTTGCAGACATCCACCATCAGGTACAGATCCTTACCACGTACAGATTCTTCGATGATGCCCTTAGCTTCACCGGATCCAAAACGCGGAACACTGGCTCCGACAAGGAAAGTATCTTTCTCATAGCCGGAAAAGGCAGCATCACCTTTAAACTGATGAGCACTTTCATGACGCCATTTTACGAGATAATCATCCACTTTCTGTCCCAGCTCTTCACAGCCTCTAAGGGAAATAATTCCAAGACTTCCAACAGGGATATTTTCTAAGGTTCTTTCTGATCGAGTTAACATGAGTATCCTCCTAATGTTCTAACTTCTTTTTGATTCGTATATCATCACCGATGATCTTCAACAGACTGTAACTGCTTGTAATCCTGGAAAAAGAGCGTTCTGTATACAGATCCGCAAGAGATTCCAGAGAAAGGTTTGTTGAGATGATCGTTGATTTCCTGTGTAACAGTCTTTCATTGATACAGGTAAAAAACTGGGATGCAATGAAAGAATTTGTATATTCTGTGCCCAGATCGTCGATGATCAGCAGATCACACTCAAAGATGTATTCACTCATATTGCGGGCATCCACATCTTTTTTATCGAAGGTATTCTGAGCCAGCGTATTGAACAACTGCGGAGCAGAAAAATAGATCACTGAAAATTCACGGTTGATGATCTCTTTGGCAATACAGGTGGAAAGATAAGTCTTTCCGACACCTACATCCCCATAAAGGAAGAGATTGTGAAATTCTGTTCCAAAGCTGTCAACAAAATGACGACAGATCTCTAAAGTATTTTCCATCGCCTCCCGGGCAGAACGTCCGGTTTTTTTATCGTAATGTGAACGAGAGTAATAGTCAAGCCTGAAATTTGAAAAATCTGCATCTTCAGGGATTTTTTTTATGTTCGACTGCTCATAAAGCAGTTCTATGATGGCTTTTTTAAAGCAATGACATTTTTCATTACCGATATAACCGGTATCCTTGCAGTCGGGACATTCATAAACCGGTTCAAGGTAATTTTCCGGATAGCCGGCAGATGTCAGAAGCTTTTTTTTACTTGCACGAAGAAGGGCAAGTTCTTCTTTCAGGGAAGAAAGGGCAGTGGGATCTCCGTTGAGGAGCTTCTTTCCGTACTGGACAGAAAGAATGGAAATAGAGTCATCCAGTGACTTGAACTCAGGAAGCTTTGTATAGACTTCCTCATAGCGTGCAGTCTGGATGTCGTGGCTCTTCAACTGTCTTTTTTCATATTCACGCATGATGGCATGATACTGTGCATTTCTTAATCCCATGGGATGTCTCCTTTTAAATTGCTTTTGGTTCCTGGTACCGGGTTGAAGGTTTCAAAACCAGGTGGTATTTCCAATCTTTAATTACTTTTCAGCAACTGGGCTTCTAAAGAGTCCATATCATAACTCCGGCGTTCAAAGTTATTCAGGTTCTTTGTATTTGGCTGCCTTGGGGCAGCAGCTCTGCGGCTGCTGCGTTCCTTCTGATACTGCTCGTCCAAAGCGGCAATATCCTGAAGATGGCGGACACCCTGCTCATACCAGCGGGTCAGGATACGGTCTGCATATTCAAAACTTGGCTGATGCGTTGCAGAAATCGTCCGGCGGCAGGCCTCCTGGATGATGTCGGCTTCAAAGCAGTACTGCTCTGCCCATTTATTAATGAAAGCAAGCTCAGAAGTTGCCGGTCCGCGGTTCTTGATTCCGAAGGCATTCAGGACAGTATAGCAGTTGCGGTTATAAACGGCAGACTGTTCCTTTGCCTGTGAGACCGTGCTGATCCCGTCCTTTGCCCATGCAATGGCAACCTTCTGTATATAGTGCATACTTTTATGCCCGCTTTCCACGCACGTCTCAAGCAGATATTCAATCAGGGAAGAGGACATATGAAGTTCATTGTAAAAATATGTAATCATATCGACATCCGTATGCGAAAGCGTCTTTCCGAGGTATTGCTCTGCAATAAAGAACAGAGATTTTAATTCTTTCTGTGAACGGAACGCATCCATGGCGATCGGTTCAGAGGAAGTACCGGAGAAAGAAGAATCCGGGGAAGACTCGAAAGTTCCGGAAGATTCATCAGGTACTGTTCCGAAAACGTTCATAACAGAAGCAGGCTCTTCCATACTGTCTGTCAGTTCCTGTGAAGAGGAACCCGGAGAAAACGCTGATGCATCTTCTGTATCAGAGGACAAAAGCTCGATTCCTGAAATACTTCCATCCGCATCTTTCGTGAGACGGAGCAGTCCGGTGGACTCCCAGTAACGGAAAGCACGAAGGACGTCATTCTCCGTATTGTTCAGGCAGTCAGCGATCATGGAAACCGTCAGGACAGAACCCGGCTCGTTCAGATAACGAAGAAGCAGCAAATATACTTTTACAAATTCCCCGTTGGCACTGACCATATAATGATCTATAAATTCATTCGGCAAGATGGTTGCATTTGCCTGAAACCGATTCTTTAACTTCAATCTCTTCATGACGTTATCCCACTTTCTATTTTATCTCTTTTGTCAAACTGCTCCGACATCTTATAGGTGTGATTATTATAGCATTTTCCGAAACTGTTAAAAAGGACTTTTAAGTGGGTAAATCCCCCTTTTTTGTAGATAACTATGTGGAAAACCGGGGGAAAACTCGTAGAAAATGTGAATATCTCTGATCAAAAGTCAGTGTGGCAGGTGCAAAATGCGGACATTTCCGGTTGAAAGCCAGTGGGACAAGCAAAACCCGGCAGAAGCTACAGTCCGAAGATCCTGTACTCTGCCGGGGAATATCCGCCTGGGCGGGATTATTTTAAGATGTCTTCACCAATCTTCACTACATCTCCGGCACCCATGGTGATCAGCAGATCACCGGACTTGCAGTTCTCTTTCAGAAATGCCTCGATCTCTGCAAAGCTTGGATAGTAGTGTGTGTCCGTTCCGAGTTTTGCGGCTTCTTTGGCAAGGTCGGAAGAGGAAATACCAAGGGTATCCGTCTCACGGGCAGCATAGATATCTGCGAGGACCAGATGGTCGGTATGAGAGAGGGCTTCTGCAAATTCATGGAAGAAAGCCTTGGTACGAGTGTAAGTATGCGGCTGGAATACGCACCATATTTCATTGTGTGGATAATGCTGTGCAGCCTTGAGGGTAGCAGCAATCTCCGTCGGATGATGTGCATAATCGTCCACAACGGTCACACCGTTAAAAGTTCCCTTGTATTCAAATCTGCGGTCTGTTCCGCTGAAGGATAAAAGTCCTTTTCTGATCGTATCCATCGGAATACCGAGCAGCTCTGCTGTTGCAATGGCAGCCAGGGCATTGGATACATTATGGTCACCGGTCACGGAAAGCTGAACGCGTCCACAGGAAGTATTGTGCTTTAATAACTCAAAGGAAACAAATCCTTTTTCATCATACTGGATCTCAGTTGCACTGTAATCAAATTCTGCAGAAGAACCGTAAGTGATAACATTGCAGTCCAGTCCTTCATAGATCTCCTGGTAATCCTTGATGTCTCCGTTGATGATCAGAGTTCCATCAGAAGGAAGTAAGGCACTGAACTGGTGGAACGAATGACGGATATCCTCCAGATCCTTGAAGAAATCAAGATGATCCTCTTCAATATTAAGGATGACACTGATCTTCGGATAAAAATGAAGGAAACTGTTCGTATATTCGCAGGCTTCTGTGATAAAATTCCCGGACTTTCCTACCCGGATATTTCCACCGATCGTCTTCAGGATGCCGCCTACAGAAATGGTCGGGTCCATATCTGCTGCAAGAAGTACCTCGGAGATCATGGAAGTAGTTGTGGTCTTTCCGTGAGTACCGGATACGGCAATCGGAGTATCATAATTTTTCATAAGCTGCCCTAAAAGCTCCGCACGGGTCAGCATCGGAATCTTCTTGCCGACAGCTTCCATCAGTTCCGGGTTACTCTTGTTGATCGCTGCTGTATAAACGACGCAATTAATATCATCTGTAATATTTTCGGCACACTGTCCATAATGAATCACTGCACCTTCAGATTCCAGCTTTTTCGTCAGAGGTGATTCTTTTGCATCGGATCCTGATACAGTGAAGCCTTCTTCAAGAAGAATCTCTGCCAGCCCGCTCATGCTGATACCGCCAATGCCGATAAAATGAATGTGGATCGGTTTTTGAAAATTGATCTTATACATAGATATTCCCTTCTTTTCATAAACTTAGTAGTATAAAAAATTCTGCAAAAGCACTCAGAACAGATGGTACTTTTGCGGATTCAGGCAAAAAAATGCCTTTTTTAGTCATAAAATAGCGTTGTCTTCTATATTATACTATATATACAAAAAAATTAAAGGAGATATTTTTGGTGGAAATTGATAAAAAAAGAAAAAAAGAAAGAAAAAAATTGTAAAAAATGTTTGCGTAGCAAGAAATTATGCTATAATAGGTATAACTTACTAGAAATGAGGTGACAGAATGTATAAGAAAGAAATGATTGCCATGTTGCTTGCGGGAGGACAGGGCAGTCGGCTTGGTGTACTTACGTCGAAGGTCGCAAAACCTGCTGTAGCTTTTGGCGGAAAGTACCGTATTATTGATTTCCCGTTGAGTAACTGCATTAATTCGGGAATTGACACTGTCGGAGTACTGACCCAGTACCAGCCCCTGCGTCTGAATACGCATATCGGGATCGGAATCCCGTGGGATCTGGACCGGAATGTAGGAGGAGTATCCATTCTCCCACCGTATGAGAAGAGTTCCAACAGTGAGTGGTATACAGGAACAGCGAATGCAATTTATCAGAATCTGAACTATATGGAGACTTATAATCCGGATTATGTACTGATCTTATCAGGTGACCATATTTATAAGATGGATTATGAAGTGATGCTGGATTTCCACAAGGCAAATCATGCAGATGTAACGATTGCAGCCATGCCGGTACCAATCGAAGAGGCAAGCCGTTTCGGAATCGTGGTGACGGATAAAGAGAACCGGATCAAAGAGTTTGAGGAAAAGCCGGAGAAGCCCAGCAGTAATCTTGCATCCATGGGAATCTACATATTCAGTTGGCCGGTTTTACGGGATGCACTGATCAAGCTGAAGGATCAGCCAAACTGCGATTTCGGAAAGCACGTGATTCCGTATTGCCACAGCAAGGGGGACAGGCTTTTTGCATATGAGTATAACGGCTATTGGAAAGATGTGGGAACCTTAAGTTCTTACTGGGAAGCAAATATGGAACTGATCGATATCATTCCGGAGTTTAATCTTTATGAAGAATACTGGAAAATCTATACGAACAGTGCGAACCTGCCGCCACAGTATATTTCAGAACAGGGGGTAGTGGACAAGTGTCTGATTGGTAATGGTTCTGAAATCTATGGTGAAATACACAGTTGTGTGGTCGGAGGAAGTGTGACTGTTGGAAAGGGAACGGTGATCCGGGATTCGATCATCATGCAGGGTGTTACGATCGGTGAAAACTGCGTGATCGATAAAGCAATCATAGCAGAGGATACGGTGATCGGAGACGAAGTTTCCATTGGAATCGGCAGTGAAGCACCGAATAAACTGAAGCCGAATATTTACAGTGGCGGACTGGCAACGATCGGTGAGAAATCCGTGATACCATCCGGTGTGCAGATCGGAAAAAATACAGCCATCAGCGGTGTTACATCAGCGGAGGATTATGTTGGCGGAGTACTTGAGAGCGGAGAGACATTGATAAAGGCAGGTGAAAGAGTATGAGAGCAGTAGGAATTATTCTGGCAGGCGGGAATAGCAGGAAGATGCGGGAACTGACTTCCAAGCGTGCGGCAGCCGCCATGCCGATTGCAGGCAGTTATCGTGCCATTGATTTTACGCTGAGCAATATGACAAATTCTCATATTCAGAAAGTTGCAGTGCTTACTCAGTATAATGCAAGATCCCTGAATGAACATCTCAATTCTTCCAAGTGGTGGGATTTTGGCAGAAAGCAGGGAGGCCTGTATGTATTTACGCCAACGATCACGGACGATAATGGATACTGGTACCGCGGAACGGCAGACGCGATTTATCAGAATCTTGATTTCCTCAGGAAATGCCATGAGCCATACGTGATCATCACTTCAGGGGATGCAGTCTATAAGATGGATTATAATAAAGTCCTGGAATATCATATTGCAAAGAAAGCGGATATTACAGTGGTCTGCAAAGAACTTGCACCGGATGAGGATGCGACCCGGTTCGGAACCGTAAAGATGAATGAGTCCTGCAGGATCGAAGAATTTGAGGAAAAACCGGTAGTTGCAAGATCACAGACTGTTTCAACCGGGATTTATGTGATTCGCAGAAGACTGCTGATCGATCTGGTAGAGCAGTGTGCAGAAGAGGAACGGCATGATTTTGTAACAGATATCCTGATTCGTTACAGGAATGTAAAGAAGATTTATGGTTATAAAATGGGAACTTACTGGAGTAATATCTCAACAGTAGATGCTTATTATAAGACGAATATGGACTTCCTGAAGCCAGAGGTAAGAAAGTATTTCTTCAAGGAATTACCGGCAGTTTATTCAAAAGTGAGCGATCAGCCGCCGGCAAAATATAATCCGGGTGCTGTGGTAAAGAACAGCCTGGTCGGAAGTGGAAGTATCATCAACGGCACAGTGGAAAATTCCGTGATATTTAAGAAAGTATTTGTGGGAAATAACTGTGTGATCAAAAATTCGATCATTCTCAATGATGTGTATCTTGGGGATAATACCTATATTGAGAACTGCATCGTGGAAAGCAGGGATACGATCCGTGCAAATACAAGGCACGTCGGAGAAAACGGGGTCAAAGTTGTCGTAGAAAAGAATGAGAGATATGCATTATAGTTCAGAAAATGCTTATGAGAAAAGGAGAACGTAACTATGCAGATTACAGATGTACGTGTGCGGAGAGTAGCAAAAGAGGGGAAACTGAAAGCTGTAGTTTCTATTACGATCGATGATGAATTTGTAGTTCATGATATCAAGGTCATCGAAGGTGAAAAGGGCTTGTTCATTGCGATGCCGAGTAAGAAGGCAATGGATGGAGAGTACCGGGATATTGCACACCCGATCAATTCGGGAACAAGGGAAAAAATCCAGTCAACGATCCTCGGAAGATATGAAGAAGCTCTGGAAAAGGAACCTGAAGAGGAAGTACAAGAGGCATAATGCATAACGGTTGATCAGAAGAACGGAAATAAATGTGGTGTGTAAATGAAGTGAAAGCCGGAGAACAGAAGCAGTCAGGTTCTCCGGCTTTTATCTTTATGTTAATAGAAGTTTAATACGGACTATTTGGGCTGAAAATATGGTACTGATTTTAAAGGACTTTCCCCGCAGACAGCGGATATTCTTCCGGAACCGGCAGTGTAAATTCCATTTTTTTACCTGTTACAGGATGGCGGAAACTGAGCCGGAATGCACAGAGGAGCAGCTTCGGGGAGGAAGTTCCTGTCAGGTTATATTTCCGGTCACCGATCAACGGATGTCCCATATGTGCCATTTGAACACGGATCTGATGATGCCTGCCGGTATCCAGATGAATTTTAAGCAAGGAACAGGAACTGCCGTCAGCAGTCGTTCCGGCTGCAAGTACCTTATAATGAAGTTTTGCAATCTTTGCCTGCGGTGTATCTTTGGAGCAGATGTGAGAGGTATTTGAGCGTGCATCTTTTACAAGATAATCGGTCAGATCCGCTTCTGCTTCAGAAGGAACTCCCTCTGCCACTGCAAGGTAATATTTGCCGAAACCGGAAGTTGTCAACTGTCGGGAAAGCTCTTTGGCGGACCGGGGAGTCTTGGCAAAAACCATCAGTCCCTCTACAGGCTGATCCAGCCGGTGAATCAGGGCGAGATAAGGTGAACGGGATTCTTTCCTGAGATGATTTTTTAAAATACTGACCAGGTCAGGCGTTCCGATTCGGTTCGTCTGTGCAGGAACACCGGAAGGCTTATGGCAGACCAGAATTTCCTGATCTTCAAAAAGAATCCGGGGAATTTTAGATAATGACATAGAAATACGTCCTTTCTTTGTTGTTTCTTGACAATTTTCGTGGCAGCGTCTAAACTGAATTATGATATAAATGAAAGAACAGGTCAAGCCTTTAAGGAGGAAATACCCTATTATGGATTATAAATGGGAACAATTTGGGGACGAAATAAAGCAATCAGTTCAGGATGCAGTGGAACGCGGCGATTTCAGCCGGCTGAATCAGACGGTAAATGACTCTGTGAGCAGAGCGGCAGATGCAATCTCACGGGGAATGAAAAATGGGGGCTGGTATCGTGATCCAAAAGCCAATGGTGGCCGGAATCCAGATCCAAAAATGAATAGCGGCCGGAATCCAGATCCCGGAATGGCAGGCAGCAGGAACAGGGCAGATGCCCCATGGAACAGAGGCGGACAGCAGAATGTCAGACCACAGTATCCGGCACAAAGTCAGGTGCGTTATCTGAAAGGAACATCAGAAAAGATCGGAGGCGTCTTCCTTGCGGTGACAGGTGGAGTCTTTGGAACCGTGACACTTGCAGCAACGATCATCATGCTCGTAATGCTGGCGGTTACCACTGCCGAGGCAGCAACGATTGCCGGTACGCTGATCTGCGTATTTTTCTTTCTGATCTTTGCAGGAATGTTCGGGAAGGGAATCGGGATGGTAAGCCTGGTGAGCCGTTTCAGAAGTTATGTGAAAGTGATCGGTGAACGGGAGTTCTGTGATCTGGGAGAACTGGCAACAAGAACCGGACGGGATTTGAAAAAGATCCTCAAAGATGTGAAAAAAATGATTGGCAAAGGATGGTTCAGGCAAGGGCATCTGGATGAAAATGAGAAGTGTCTCATCGTCAGTGAGGATGCATGGAATCAGTACCGCAGCACGATGGAAAATATTCACAGGCAGCAGGCAGAAAAAGAAGCGGCCGAAGAAAGAATGAGGCAGGAATATGACAGCCTGACGCCGGAAATAAAAAAAGTAATCCAGACAGGAGACGAATTTGTAAAGCAGATCCGGGAGGCAAATAAAGCGATCCCCGGTGAAGAGATTTCAGCAAAGATTTCTCATATGGAAATGCTGGTGGATAAGATTTTTGACCGTGTAGAGCAGAATCCGGCATCAGTGGGAGATATCAGAAAGCTGATGGAGTATTATCTTCCGACTACGATCAAATTACTCCAGGCATATCAGGATCTGGATGCACAGCCGGTGCAGGGGGAAAATATCATTTCTTCTAAAAAGGAGATTGAGAAGACGCTGGATACTCTGAACAGGGCATTTGAAAAATTACTGGATGATTTATTTCAGGAAACTGCATGGGATGTATCTACGGATATTTCCGTACTGCATACCATGTTGGCACAAGAAGGACTGACAGAGGATGGTCTGAAAAAATAAAGAGCAGATGGAGGACGAAAAGATGAGTGATGAGTTTAAGGATGTGAGCACAGTTCCAACTCTGACGCTGGAGCCGTTCCAGCCGGAAGCGGAAAAGCAGGCTGTTGTAAAGACAGAGGAACCGCCGATGGATGAGACGATCCTGACCGAAGAAGAACGGAAGATGGTGGATGAATTTGCAAAGCAGATCGATCTGACCAATTCGGGTCTGGTACTTCAATATGGAGCTGGTACGCAGAAGAAGATGGCAGATTTCTCAGAGTCAGCACTGGAAAATGTAAAATCAAAAGATCTCGGTGAGGTGGGAGAACTTTTATCCGGTGTTGTAAAAGAACTGAAATCCTTTGATGAAGAGGAAGAAAAAGGGTTCTTTGGAATCTTTAAAAAAGCTTCCAACAAGATCGAATCCATGAAGGTGAAATATGCCAAGGCAGAGACGAATGTCAACGAGATCGTGAAAGTACTTGAATCCCATCAGGTGCAGATGCTGAAGGATGTTGCTCTGCTGGATAAGATGTATGAACTGAATCTGACCTATTTTAAAGAATTATCCATGTATATCCTGGCCGGAAAGAAGAAACTGGAAGAGGCGAGAAGTACCCAACTGGCAGAACTGATGGCGAAGGCAGAGCAGACCGGACTGCCCGAAGATGCCCAGGCTGCAAAAGATTTTGACGCAATGTGCAATCGCTTTGAAAAGAAACTGCATGACCTTGAGCTGACCCGTATGATCTCGATTCAGACAGCACCGCAGATCCGTCTTGTTCAGAATAATGATACACTGATGGTTGAAAAGATTCAGTCTACGATTGTAAATACGATTCCGCTCTGGAAGAGTCAGATGGTGCTTGCTCTTGGAGTGGAACATTCCACGCAGGCAGCCGCAGCACAGCGTCAGGTGACGGATATGACGAACGAACTGCTCAGGAAGAACGCAGAGAAACTGAAAATAGCAACCACAGAAACGGCGAAAGAATCAGAACGTGGTATTGTTGATATTGAGACACTGAAGGCAACAAATGAAACTCTGATCTCTACTTTGGATGAAGTGATGGCAATCCAGAAAGAGGGAAGAGAGAAACGTCAGGCAGCAGAGGCTGAACTGAAAGTGATGGAGCAGGATCTGAAGACAAAGCTGCTTGAGATCCACAGTTGATGACGGAACATTGGAGACACGCTTCGGATCCGCAGTTGGCAGGATCAGCAATTTCATGATGGAAAAGATAAGATTCTTGACACGTTCGGATTTATCAGTTAGAATCATCAATGACAGAAAGCGAAGAACGGGATTAGTAGATAGAATGAGTGCTTCAGAGAGGAGACGGTTGGTGTGAGTCTCCGCAGGAATCTATAGAACCGGCCCGGGAGCTGCTGTATGAAAATACAGCGTAGAGCCTGCGTTAAAGGCGAAGTGAGTGGATGATGTATGACAGATACATTATTAATTAGGGTGGTACCGCCGAGACATTCGGTCCCTATCGTGGGGCTGCGTGTCCCGGCGTTTTTCGTTTACGTGAGTAATGAGTAAAAAGGACAGAGAAGGAGAAGTACGATGGCAAAGAAATTAGTACAGAATATCACTGCCAGGGAAGAAGATTTCGCACAGTGGTATACAGATGTAGTGCGTGAGGCAAAATTATGTGATTATTCAGGCGTAAAAGGTTGCATGAATTATCTCCCGAATGGGTATGCATTATGGGAGAATATCCAGAAGGAACTGGATGCACGTTTTAAAGAGACAGGTGTAGAAAATGTATATCTTCCGGTTATGATCCCGGAAAGTCTTCTTCAGAAAGAAAAGGATCATATTGAAGGATTTGCACCGGAAGTTGCATGGGTGACTCATGGAGGAACAGAACCGTTACAGGAAAGATTCTGTATCCGCCCGACATCTGAGACACTGTTCTGCGATGTGTGGAGCAAGACGGTACAGTCTTACCGTGATCTGCCAAAAGTATGGAATCAGTGGTGTTCTGTTCTGCGTTGGGAGAAGACAACAAGACCGTTCCTGCGTTCCAGAGAATTTTTATGGCAGGAAGGACATACGATCCATGCCACATATGAGGAGGCAGAAGAGCGTACAAAGCAGATGTGGAGAGTCTACAGAGACTTCGTACAGGATGTACTTGCAATCCCGGTAGTATCAGGACGCAAGACAGAGAGTGAAAAATTTGCGGGAGCTCAGGATACTTACACGATCGAAGCACTGATGCATGACGGAAAAGCTCTTCAGTCAGGAACCAGCCATTTCTTCGGAAGTGCATTCCCGAACGCATTCGGTATCCAGTATTCAGATAAAAATAATGAACTGCATGAAGTTTACGAGACATCCTGGGGAATGTCCACAAGAGTAATCGGAGCATTGATCATGGTACACGGAGATGACAGCGGTCTTGTGATTCCACCGAGAGTTGCACCGGTTCAGACGATGGTGATCCCGATCGCCCAGCATAAGGAAGGCGTACTTGATAAGGCAAATGAACTTCTTGATACATTGAAGGCAGCAGGATACAAAGCGAAGATCGATGATTCAGACAAAGCACCGGGATGGAAGTTCAGCGGACAGGAGATTCTCGGAATCCCGACACGTATTGAGATCGGACCGAAGAATATTGAGAATAATCAGGCGGTTATCGTTCGTCGTGATACAAGAGAAAAGATCGTAGTTTCTCTCGATGAGATTACAACAAAGCTGGCAGAGGTTCTTGAGACGATGCAGAAGGACATGTTCGAGAAAGCAAAGACATTCCTTGAGGCACATATCAATACAGCGACTACCATGGACGAGATGAACGAGAAATTCAATGAAAATCTTGGATTTATCAAGGCAATGTGGTGCGGTGATGAAGCGTGTGAAGAAGAGATCAAAGCACAGACAGGCGGAGCAACTTCCAGATGTATCCCGGAGGAAGAAGAACAGCTTTCCGATGTATGTATCTGCTGTGGCAAGCCTGCAAAGCACATGGTATACTGGGGCAAAGCATATTAAAATAAAATCGCTTGAGGCAGAAAAGAGTGGAAATTATTTCTGCCGGAAAAGGATTGTCAGAAGGACATGACGGAAAGTGGATTTTGCTCAGGAAAATAACAGAGGACATTTTCTGAAGAGAAGAGAGTGTACTCTGTTATTTTTTATGCCAAAAATGCGAAAAAGCCTTGACTTTCGGCGATAAACGTAATAAACTGAACGAGCGTGCGAAAAAAGGCAATGTTCTTTTGATGCACAAAAAAGGATAATGATTTGATTATCCGCAGCCCCTTGAGGCATAAGCCCAAGGTAACGAATAATTCATAGGAGGTGAAAAGAATGCCAACATTTAACCAGTTAGTTAGAAAAGGACGTCAGACTTCTGAGAAGAAATCTACAGCACCGGCACTTCAGAAAGGATATAACTCACTGAAGAAGCGTGCAACTAATGTATCTGCACCACAGAAGAGAGGTGTGTGTACAGCAGTTAAGACAGCTACACCTAAGAAGCCTAACTCAGCTCTGAGAAAGATCGCCAGAGTTCGTCTGTCAAACGGAATCGAAGTAACAAGCTACATCCCAGGAGAAGGACACAACCTTCAGGAGCATAGCGTAGTTATGATCCGTGGAGGAAGAGTTAAGGACCTGCCAGGTACAAGATACCACATCATCCGTGGAACACTTGATACAGCAGGTGTTGCTAAGAGAAGACAGGCTCGTTCTAAATACGGCGCTAAGAGACCAAAAGATAAGAAATAAATCTGTTGCGTAAAGCATAGATAAGATTTCGAACCAATTAAAAATGTAATCACAAACAGAACTATGATTATGTAAGTTGCAAGGTATATATATTGTATGCCCTATGCACTACACAGTATCATTAGAAAGACACATGTGAGTACCGATGAATTAAATTAAGATGTTTAAGGAGGGAAGGACCGTGCCACGTAAAGGACATACTCAGAAAAGAGACGTATTAGCGGATCCAGTATACAACAATAAAGTGGTAACCAAGCTTGTCAACAACATTATGCTTGATGGTAAGAAGGGTGTTGCACAGAAGATCGTATACGGAGCGTTTGAAAGAGTTGAAGCAAAAGCCGAAAAGCCAGCTATCGAAGTATTTGAAGAGGCTATGAATAACATCATGCCAGTACTTGAGGTAAAGGCTAGACGTATCGGAGGAGCTAACTACCAGGTACCAATCGAGGTTAGACCTGAAAGAAGACAGACTCTTGCACTTCGTTGGCTGACAGTATACTCTCGTGCTAGAGGAGAGAAGACAATGGAAGAAAGACTGGCTAACGAAATCCTGGATGCAGCAAATAACACAGGCGCATCTGTAAAGAAGAAAGAAGACATGCACAAGATGGCAGAAGCAAACAAAGCATTTGCTCATTATCGTTTCTAATTATAGGAGGAAAAAATCTTGGCTGGAAGAGAATATCCATTAGAGAGAACCAGAAATATCGGTATTATGGCTCATATCGATGCTGGTAAGACTACACTGACAGAGCGTATTCTTTACTATACCGGTGTTAACTATAAGATTGGTGATACTCATGAAGGTACTGCTACCATGGACTGGATGGAACAGGAGCAGGAAAGAGGTATCACAATTACTTCTGCGGCTACAACATGCCACTGGACACTTGAAGAGTTCACAAAACCGAAAAAGGGAGCTCTTGAGCACCGTATCAACATCATTGATACTCCGGGACACGTTGACTTTACCGTAGAGGTTGAGCGTTCACTCCGTGTACTTGACGGCGCTGTCGGCGTCTTCTGTGCTAAGGGTGGTGTTGAGCCTCAGTCAGAAAACGTATGGCGTCAGGCTGACACATACAATGTACCAAGAATGGCATTCATCAATAAGATGGATATCCTGGGTGCTGATTTCTACAATGCAGTAGACCAGATTAAGACCAGACTTGGAAAGAACGCTATTTGTCTTCAGTTACCAATCGGTAAAGAAGACGACTTCAAGGGAATCATTGACCTGATGGAAATGAAAGCTTACATCTACAACGATGATAAGGGAGATGACATCACAGTTACAGATATCCCGGAAGATATGGCAGACGACGCAGAACTTTACCATACAGAAATGGTAGAAAAGATCTGCGATCTTGATGATGATCTGATGATGCAGTATCTCGAAGGTGAAGAACCATCTATCGATGATATGAAGAAAGCACTCAGAAAAGCAACTTGCGAGTGTACAGCAGTTCCTGTTTGCTGTGGATCAGCTTACAGAAACAAAGGTGTACAGAAGCTCCTTGATGCAATCGTTGAGTACATGCCTGCACCAACAGATATCCCACCAATCGAAGGTGTGGATGAGGATGGAAACGATGTTGTAAGACATTCTTCAGACGAAGAGCCATTCTCAGCACTTGCATTCAAGATTATGACAGACCCATTCGTTGGTAAGCTGGCATACTTCAGAGTTTACTCTGGTACAATGAACTCAGGTTCTTATGTACTGAATGCTACAAAGAATAAAAAAGAGCGTGTTGGACGTATCCTTCAGATGCATGCCAACAAGCGTGAGGAGCTTGATAAAGTATATTCAGGAGATATCGCAGCAGCAATCGGATTCAAGTTCACTTCAACAGGTGACACAATCTGCGACGAGCAGCATCCTGTAATTCTGGAATCAATGGAATTCCCAGAACCAGTTATCGAGCTTGCTATCGAGCCTAAGACAAAAGCTTCCCAGGGTAAACTTGGTGAATCTCTTGCAAAACTGGCTGAAGAAGACCCTACATTCCGTGCTCATACTGATCAGGAAACTGGACAGACAATCATCGCCGGAATGGGAGAGCTCCATCTTGAAATCATCGTAGACAGACTTCTTCGTGAATTCAAGGTAGAAGCTAACGTAGGTGCTCCTCAGGTTGCTTACAAAGAAGCATTTACAAAACCAGTTGACATTGATAGCAAATATGCTAAACAGTCAGGTGGACGTGGACAGTACGGACACTGTAAAGTTAAATTTGAGCCAATGGATGTTAACGGTGAGGAAACATTCAAATTCGAATCTACTGTAGTTGGTGGAGCTATTCCGAAGGAATACATCCCAGCTGTAGGTGAAGGTATCGAAGAGGCTATGCAGTCTGGTATCCTTGGAGGATTCCCAGTTGTAGGTCTTAAGGCTAACGTATATGACGGATCTTACCATGAAGTCGATTCAAGTGAAATGGCTTTCCATATTGCAGGTTCTCTTGCATTTAAGGACGCTATGAAGAAGGCATCTCCAGTTCTTCTTGAGCCTATCATGAGAGTAGAAGTTACTATGCCGGAAGAGTACATGGGTGACGTAATCGGTGATATTAACTCTCGTCGTGGACGTATCGAAGGTATGGATGACCTTGGCGGTGGAAAGATCGTTAGAGGTTATGTACCGCTGGCAGAGATGTTTGGATACTCTACAGACTTACGTTCCAAAACACAGGGACGTGGTAACTACTCAATGTTCTTCGAGAAATATGAGCCGGTTCCGAAGTCTGTACAGGATAAAATTATTTCCGCAAAAGCAAAATAAAACTTGAAATACTTTGACCTTTTTAATATAATCGAAGTATCGAGTGATAAGATTCAATTAAGAATTATGAATGCCGAAGGCATACAATTTTAAGGAGGACGCAAAAATGGCAAAAGCTAAATTTGACAGAAGCAAACCACATTGTAATATTGGTACAATTGGACACGTTGACCACGGTAAAACAACTTTAACAGCTGCTATCACAAGAGTATTAGCAGAAAGAGTACCTGGTAACGAAAAAGTAGATTTCGAAAACATCGATAAAGCTCCAGAAGAAAGAGAACGTG